>JAEEGL012599741.1_pt1 | contig 13144 bp, 9 predicted proteins | sample 9134231 | NCBI WGS metagenome assembly JAEEGL01 (sample SAMN16246548, study PRJNA631951) | gut metagenome | biome: gut microbiome; feature: rumen; material: fiber-attached | host: Bos | place: Iran: Karaj | collected 2018-10
CAGGATCCCGAGTTGTTCCAGCGGGACCGACGCGTTTAAAAGCCGCAGGCACTTGCGGATAAAAAGCGAAAGAAGTTTCCTGGCGTCGTACCCGGCCCCTTCGATTTCTATTGCCTGATCTGCCAGGGCGGAAGAAAACAGATGCGATACCAGGATCCCGTCGTTTCCGCGCGAGTTCTGTACCGCCTGCTTCCCGAAACTCCAGTTCTCAGAACCGTTCTTTTTATACAGGAGTGTCGGGATGTTATAGTCGTTCTCCGATTCACCCGCGGACAGGGTCTGTACCTGGACCGGGAAGGACTCTGTTTTTCTCAGTTCCCCATAGGCAATCTGGCAGTAATCGTCGCAGAGATCGAATCCCGCATAGTATTTTTTTTCTTTTTTAAAGGCTTCTACAAAAAGCATAAGCCCCCCTTACTGTTCTTCAAGTCTGAACAGGGACGATACCAGATAGCGCATATGGTCGTATTCGCCGGCAGCGCGGAACGCGTCTTCGCTCCGGTGCATAGCTGCCATATAAGCGATCTTGTTTACCCGCCCGAAACGGTCCTGGTCCTGTTCCATGATCCGGGCATCCTGTCCGATCGACCCGCTTTCCACGATGTTTTTCTCTTCCGGATCGTCCGTGATGAAGTAATGCATCTGCTCCCCGAAAAACAATGTGAATCCCGTTACGTACATGCCTTCGTACATCTCCCGCATTTCACGGGTCTCAAATTCGCCGCGCAGGCCGTCTTCCTCCATTGTGTAATGGAATACGATATGTCTTCCGGAATGCTGCGCGTCGTCATATTCGGCCAGCGTTTCGTTCGCGTAGGCCTGAAGCTGCGGGACAAATCCGATGAACTGTCTGTAAAAAGGAAAAACGATGCCGTTTTCCAGAAGATCCGAAAGGAACAGGCGGCTGACCTCCTGGTCCTGTTCGGAGATTTCACCCGACCGTTCCGAAAGTGTCTTCAGATACGCGATCCGGCAGGCGTCCGAAAGCGGAATGCCGTCCCTGCCGTAATTTCCGATCCGTTCGAACATCGAAGCGGGAAGCTCGGTCTTTTTCACCAGGCTGTAATGGCTGCTCTGCGACAGAATCGCGACCGGAAGTGAAGGTTCTTCTTTTCCGGCGTATTTTTCAAGCAGCGCCGCCTGATCCGGCAGCGTTTCTCCCGTGTAAAGCATCTGCCGGAACATCCTGTCTGCCAGGTCGCCGGTTTCCAGGTCGAACCCTTCCATTGCCCGGCGGATTTCCTCCAGTTCCTGCGTCAGCCCGTCGAAATTTGCCGACAGATATTTCAGGATATCCTCGTTATATGTTCCCCGTAAAAACGTCTCGTGGACAATTTCGGGGAAAGCGTCGTCCTTCCCCGCGCTGTCTTCGGCGATCATCCGGTAGCAGAGCCTGAAAAGGACTTCCGGTTCCGCGTCGAAAGTATCGTAGCGTCTGATCCACGCATAGGCCTGCTCGTTCCGGTTCGCGCCGACCAGGTATCCGATCATTTCCGTGCGGTTTGCGGGCTTTATCCGGTCCGGTGAGACCGAGGAAAGCAGCCGGTTCATGTTCCGGACGTCGTCTTCTTTTTCATAGAAGCGAAGAAGGTCATGGACCGCCTGGCGGTAAAAGTCTTCTGACAGCCGGCCGGAAAGAGCCATCTCCAGCAGCACTTTCGCGCTGTCTGTGTTCAGCGTAAGGCCGTCTTCTCCTTCCCGGATCCTCGAAAGAGCATACGCGTCGTTGTTTACGCGGTAATACGACAGCACGGAGGAGAGCCGCTCCGTATCCATCACCCTGTCCAGCGTATACGGCACGCTCTTCGCATAGCGGTTTCCATCCGGGTCTTCGAAGAATATACGGTTTAAGTCTCCGTAAACCGGCAGGTAAGCGACTCCGTTTTCCATCGGATATATTTCCTCGCCGCCTACGCGGTCGTAGACCAGGACCACCCGCCTGATTCCCGCTGCCGTCGTACGAAGGATGCACATATGCGCCATCAGGACCGCTTTTTCCGCCGTCTGTTCGTCCAGCGCGTGATTCATCAGGAAATCGTCGTACAGACCTGCAAGATCCTTCGTGATCCGCTCGTGCATCAGCTGGTCGAGCGTGAAGTCGTTGATCTGCTGTTCGTACTGGAACATCAGTTCAGGCATTTCATCCCTGTGCTCGGAGACGTAGCGGTAGAGAGCCGCCTTCTTCGTATAGGGAAGACTGGCCTGGTAGGCAAAGTACATTAACACCATCCGGGGGATTTCTCCCTCATAATCCTCCGGCAGCGACATCATATAATACTCAAACAGCCTGGTAATCTGCAGTTCATTCTCCACGCCTTTCTGATACCAGGGGAAATAACGGGAATCCGTCTGGTTTCCCTTGATCAGAAGACTGCAGGCGGCATTCAGCGTTTCGCGCTGAAGCGCGGCGATCTGCGTTTTTTCATAACCGGCGCAAAGGACCCTGAAGAGTTTTTCATTGAAGGTGCGCTGTTTTTCCGCAAGATAATTGACCTGGGAGAGAAGGTTGTCGCTCAGCATATCTTTCCGGACCGCGTACAGAAGGACCTGCCCGGAAAAATCGTTCAATTCGGACAAAAGAGCCGGGTTGGCGTCGTAAAGAAGGGCTGCTTCCAGATACAGCACCGGCGACCGGCATTCACGGGCAAACAGGTTTTCCAGCAGTTCCATCCGTTTCTCGGGACGGGACAGGTACTCTTCGGAAAGATACATGTACAGCCATGCAATCCGCCAGTTGGACGGGTTGCGCTTCATTTTCTCACGGATCCTGAGTTCACTGCTACGGATCTGCTCTTCGTTGTCTTCGAGACAGAGCGCCGTCAGGTACAGTCTGTAGCAGTAGGCAGTATCTTCTTCCCTGGTAAACTGCGTAAGCGTCATGTCTTCGAGGCTTCGCGGATCGTGTTCCGCAAGCCGTTCGTTCAGGCGCCTTAACTGGCCCACCGCTTCATTCCTGTTTCCGGCTGTCAGCTGTCTGTGGATCTCATAAAGCGACGGGATGGGATCGGACCTGTCGGCCAGGGTAAGTCCCGAAATCACCTGCCCTGTTTTCTCCAGCCATTCCCGGCCGGGCAGTTTTTTCGTCCGAAATTTCTCATAATCCTGCATCAGCTGAAGAATCAGCTGCTGTTTTTCTTTGCGCTTCATACGCGAAGCGGAAGGCCTGTTCTGGAACTGGACCGCAACCGGGATCCGCAGGGTCGAATACGGGGAAACGAGCAGGATACTGCCGAGATTTTTCCCTTCATGGAGCGCCGACATATCAACCGTATAGTTGATGGTCGCAACGTTTCCGACAAAATCCTCATCCGTCAGTTTCTGCCGGTCCGTATTAAGAAACTCTCCTTCCGTTTCGAGCGACAAGTCTGTATATCCCCAGCCGCTCCTGGTAATCCGGAGAGGATACCGGGAATAATCGACGTCCTGTTCCAGAAGTCTTCTGGAGAGTTCCGTCCTGATCTGTTTTACCTGCGGCACATATTCCAGCGGCTGCTTGCGGGCAGCGGCAATCAGGAATTCCTCCACGTTCTGTTCGTTGCCGGGTTTGACGCAGAGTCCCCGGTAAACGGCATAAGCTTCGGGATCGTTTTCCTCAAGTTTCAGCGCGAAATCCGGCCGGTAGAACTGGCGCACCGCTTCAGGCCAGTTCGTTTTTGCCAGGTTCGCGAAATGCGCGGCGTTCTCGATACTCCCCAGCGTTGTCTCTTCCTGCTGTTTCCGGATCGAAATCTTAAACGGGATCCTGTATTCGCCCTGGGTGGAAAGAATCCGGAAAAAGCCTTCCGGAGAATCTTCCTCCTCAAATCCGGACGCGTCCGCCCGGTAGACGATCTCATCTGCGGAGCCGGCGAAACGCTCAGTGACGCATTTCATCCAGGGTCTGCTGGATGTCACATAACCTTCCGCTCCGCGCTCGGAGCCCGCACGGATTACAAAGCGTCCCTCCCTGGTTTCACCGGGCGAGAGGGAAAGCCTGATCTCGTCGTCTGAAAATGTCAGCCTGTGGTCGATGGCATGGAACAGATCATCGCCAAGGTCGTAAGAAAGCCGGTTTTTCATGCTTATACCTCGCAGAGGCAAAATCCGCGAATGCCGGTTTTGCCGAATGCGGCACCCGGTGCAGGGACGGTGCTTCAGCACCGTTTGCACCGATGGTGCAGTTTGAAAGTTCTGCATCAGCAGGACTTTCAAACTGTGGTCTTCTCTTCTCCTGATTGCTCGTTATCTTTATCTTCCGCGCCGTCGAGCAGGAGCATGAGCACTTCGTTGCTCCGCGTGACAAACGCATTCATTTCATCCGCGGAAAGCGGTTCGTTCTGGATCCTGGCCAGATCGTACAGCTGCTCGCAGATCAGCGCGCTTTCCTTCCCGTCCGCTTTTACCTTATCCTGTTTTAACAGCCGGTCGACCAGAGGATTCGCGACGTTCAGCACCAGGGTTTTTCCTTCTTCCCCGAAGTCCCCGAACGAATCCGTCCCGGAAGGCGAATACATGCGCATCATATCCCGGAACCGCCTGTTCTGCTCGTCCACCGTGATCATGGATGCCAGTTTCCTGTCTTTCAGCTTTTCCAGTTTCACGCCCAGTTTGTCCTTTTTCAGAACCTTGCGGACAAAAGCGGTGGTTTCTTTTTCCTTCTCTTCCAGTTCTTCCTTCGCCTTTTTCCCGATCCTCGTCTTTAACGCATCCTGGATTCCCGCGTCGATCCGCGCGAAATGCAGGCCTTCGTTACGGCTTTCCAGCTGGGAAATAAACGGCTGATCGATGCTGTGGTCAAGGACGAACGCCGTCAGTTTGCGGTCTTTGAACAGCCGGATGTACTGGCCCTGCTGATTTTCGTCGGTGACGTAGTAAATGGTCCTGTCTTCCTTTTCTTCCGCGTCCGCCTTCGCCTCATCCGCGGCGCCTTCCGCAGCTTCAGCGTTAACGGCATCTTCCGCTTCAGGTTTCTGCACATCTTCGCCGTCCGCTTCGTCTTCCGTATCGATCCGGTTGACTTTCAGCGCATCCGGAAGGGTGTAATACTTGCCGTCGAGCGCTTTGAAAAGAATGTAGTCGGTCATCTTCCTGCAGAATTTTTCATCTTTCAGGCAGCCGTACTTGATGAAGGGACTGATATCCTCCCAGTATTTCTCATAGTTTTCCAGATCGGTGCGGCACATGCCGGAAAGCTTGTCCGCAACCTTTTTCGTGATATAATCCGAAATCTTTTCGACAAAGCCGTCGTTCTGCAGAGCACTCCTCGACACGTTGAGCGGCAGGTCGGGGCAGTCGATCACGCCCTTTAACAGCATCAGGAATTCCGGAATGACTTCCCTGATGTTATCGGCAATGAAGACCTGGTTGTTGTAGAGTTTAATCACACCTTCCGCCGATTCGTATTCCAGGTTGATTTTCGGGAAATACAGGATGCCTTTTAAATTAAACGGATAATCCATATTCAGATGGATCCAGAACAGCGGCTCCTTGTAATCGTTGAATACCTTCCGGTAAAACGCCCTGTACTCTTCATCCGTGCATTCACTCGGGGTTTTGGCCCACAGCGGCGCCGTATCGTTAACCTGTTCGGGGCGTTTCGCTATTTTCAGTTTTGCTTCTTCCTGCGCCTCTCCCTCTTTTGCTTCCTTCGGCGGAATTTTCTCAATTACTTTATCGTCCGGGCGGCGCTGCGATTCCGCGACAGTCTCGGTCATGGACGTGTCTTTTTCGGACAGATAAATCGGATACGGCATAAACCCGCAGTATTTCTCCAGCGTTTCTTTTGCCTTGTAATAATTGGAAAACTGCACGCAGTCGTCGGACAGGTACAGTGTTACGGTCGTACCTACGCTCTTTTTGTCCGAATCAGTGATTTCGAACTCCGAAGAGCCGTCGCAGGACCAGTGCACCGGCGCCGCATCCGGCCTGTAGGATTTCGTATCGATGGTAACCCGGTCGGCTACCATGAACGCGGAATAAAAGCCCAGGCCGAAATGTCCGATGATCTGGTCGGAAGTTGCCTTGTCCTTATACTCCGCCATGAAAGCTTCCGCACCGGAAAAAGCGATATTATTGATGTATTCACGGACTTCGTCCTCGGTCATGCCCAGTCCGTTGTCCGTCACGGAAATGGTTTTATCTTTCGGATCCACGACGATATCGAGTCTCGGGCTGTAGTCTTCCGGGAGCTCGGTCTCGCCCATCATCTGCAGTTTTTTCAGCTTCGTTACGGCGTCGCACCCGTTGGAAACCATTTCCCGCAGGAAAATGTCCTGGTCCGAATACAGCCATTTTTTGATAATCGGAAACATATTTTCCGAATTGATGGAAAGTGTGCCTTTCCCAGCCATTGTTATTCCGCCTCCTTAATATGAATTTCGAGCGATCCGGCAAAAGCGTCGAATTTCTCGGCAAACACCGCGTCTTTCCTTTCCCGGACCAGCTGAATTTTATACTCGTCGGTCAGCGCTTCGTCAAATCCCGAAACGCCCCGCAGGACAACGTATCCGTCGTCCGTAACAATCATATCAGAAACCTCTCCCGTTTTCAGTGAAAAAGCCGTCGTGTATACAGCCGGATCCGAATTGAAACGGGTAATATGGTGCCTTGCGGGAGCACAGCCTGCTTCTTCCGCAATCCGCTCCGCGTCTCCCCCGCCTGCCAGTTCGCCCAGGATCCTGCCGGCCGTTCGCCTGGCTTCCTCTTTTTCCTGCTCCGTATACTCTGTCCGGACGTCTCCTTCCACCCGGCAGGTCGGGATGAAAATCATATCGCAGACCGCAACTCTCGCCTCTTCGTCGCTGATTTCGTCCTGGACCTCCCTGGTCATTTCCTGATATACCTTCCCGGAGATCATCATTTTCCGGGCAAGACTCAGAAGCATCCGGGAATCGGCGTTTTCGTCTGCTTCAGCCCAGCCTGCGGCCTGAGCCTGCGCTTCCTTTTCTTCTTCCGCCGAAAGCTCGATCCCTTCTTTGTCCGCATACATGACGAGCGCGGTTATCCGGGAAAGCCTGAGCTTTGCCTCTTCTTCCGCCGCCGTCTGCAGGGACGGGAGCGCCTTCGACAGTTCTTCTCTGTACCGGTCCGGATACTGCTCCAGAATCCGGGCCGTCATCCATTCCACTTCGTCCCGGGTCACTTCCCCTAACCCGATCCGGAATTCAGCGTCGAATCCTTTCTGCGTCGTAAATACGATCTGCGGCCCGCAGCCCGTAAAGAAGAGCAGGCAGCAGAATATAAGCAGGACCGGGAGGAACATCTCCCGGCTGCCGGTTTTCTTCATCAGGTCCCTGTCTTTTATTCCGTTCATTCTTTACGGTTTCTTCCGTTCATAGAGAAGGAACCGGTAGACAATGTCAAAATAAGTCTGTTCCTCGCTTTCCCCGGTCAGGACAAAATCAGGATCTTCGTCGAGATTCGGGAAAAAAGCATCGGCCTCATACGCATAATCAATCTTCGTGATCAGGATTTCGTCGCAGTACGGCAGGAACTGCCTGTAGATGCTCTCTCCCCCGATCACGTACACGTCGTCCGGCGAAAGGTCCGAAACTGCCTCCATCGCTTCGTCCACACTGTGCACTACGCGCGCCCCTCTTACTTCCAGATCTTTCGAAGAAGTAAGGATAATATTGTCCCGTCCGTCCAGCGGCCTTCCCATCGGAAACGTCTCCAGAGTCTTCCGGCCCAGGATAACAGTTTTCCCGAGGGTTTCGGCACGGAACATTTTCTGGTCGGCAGGAATCCTGGTCAGAAGCGCCCCCGCGTTCCCGATCGCCCAGTTCTGATCGACAGCTGCTATGGCTTTCATACTCCTCCTCAGATTGCGATCGGAATGTTTTTGATCTGTTCGCCGTGCTGGTAATTTTCCACCCAGACGTCGTCTTTGGTAAACGCGTAAAAGTCTCTGATTTCCGGATTCAGGTGAAAAATGGGTGCCGGATAGGTTTCCCGTTTGATCAGTTCTTTGATGATCGGGATATGCCGGTCATAAATATGCGCGTCGGCAATGACGTGCACCAGTTCACCCGGCACCATGTCGCAGACCTGCGCCAGCATGTGTACGAGCACCGAATACTGCACTACGTTCCAGTTGTTGGCTGCCAGGATGTCCTGCGAACGCTGGTTCAGTATCGCGTTCAGCGTCAGCTTTTCGTCGCCGGGACGCTGCGTCACGTTGAAGGTCATACTGTACGCGCAGGGATAAAGCGCCATTTCATGAAGATCCTTGTGAACGAAGATATTAGTGAGGATCCGCCGGCTGAACGGCGTATGCTTCAGGTCGTAAATCACACGGTCAACCTGGTCGAACATGCCTTCTTTATACTCGTGCTTTACGGAAAGCTGGTAACCGTACGCTTTTCCGATCGATCCGTTTTCATCGGCCCATTCGTCCCAGATATGGCTCGAAAGATCATGGATGTTGTTGGATTTTTTCTGCCAGATCCAGAGCATTTCGTCCGTCGCGCTCTTTAAGGCTGTCGGACGGAGTGTCAGGAGCGGGAACTCTTCCCGCAGGTCGTAGCGGTTGATGACGCCGAATTTCTTGACGGTATAGGCGCTGGTCCCGTCCGGCCAGTGCGGCCTGATTTTTTCTCCTTCCGTAGACGTCCCGTTCTCAAGCACGTCTTTACACATCGCGATAAAAAGATCGTCTGCCCTGCTCATGGTTATTTCCTCTTTTCTTTCTTTTCTCCACTTCCCTGCCGGTCCGGGTCTTCCCCGTTTCCCGCCCCGTCTTTTTCTTCTCTTCCCATTGGATTGATGCCGTATTTTTCCATCAGATTCTTCAGATCCGCAGTGAAACGGTCCAGGTCCTTGTTAGGCAGTACCCTGCTGGCCGTAATCAGGGAATTCAGGCGTTTCCCTGCCAGTACCAGCTGCGTGAAGGAATCCGAAACCGGACCGCCGCCCGTCTCGCTCTTCGGCGCGACCGGAATACCCTTGGTAATTGTGATGAATTCACCGCTCGCCAGGTCGAATTCCGTCCCCGAAAACGGTGCGTACGCGTCCAGCCCGTACTGTTCTTTCAAAAGGTCCGCGAAACCGGCCGCCACTTCGTCCTCCCCATGAACGACAAACACTTTCCTGGGTTTCTGCTCAAACGCCTGCACCCATTCCAGCAGGCCGTTTTTGTCCGCGTGACCGCTCATGCCCTGGAGCTGCACGATTTTCGCGTGCACCGCGATGGTCTCACCCAGGACCTTTACTTCCTCCGCTCCTTCAATCAGCTTTCTCCCGAGCGTTCCTTCCGCCTGGTAGCCGACGAAAACAATCGTCGAATCGCTGCGCCACAGATTATATTTCAGGTGATGCTTGATCCGACCCGCGTCGCACATGCCCGACGCGCTGATAATAACCTTCGGCGTCGGATTGACGTTGATCTCCTTTGATTCCTCCGCTGAAATCGTCAGTTCCAGCCCCCGGAACGTGATCGGGTTCACCCCTTCCCTGAGGACCTGCGCCGTTTCTTCGTCAAAATACGAAGGATCGGTTTCCGCAAATATTTCAGTCGCCCCGGAAGCCATCGGGCTGTCTACGAAGACCGGGAAATCGGGATACTCAGGCAGAAGGTTTTCCTGTTTGATCCGGCGCAGGTAATAGAGCATGACCTGGGTCCTGCCGACCGCGAAAGCGGGAATGACAACGTTGCCGCCGCGGTTGAACGTATCCCGCAGAACGTCTGCCAGATCTTCCACATAATTGCCCGTCTGTTCTTCGTGCAGGCGGTCTCCGTAGGTCGATTCGCACAGGACGTAATCCGCTTCGGCCGTGTATTCCGGATCGCGCAGGATCGGCTGGTTTTTGTTTCCGACGTCGCCGGAAAAGACGACTTTGCGGTCCGTGCCGTTTTCGGACAGCCAGACTTCGATACTCGATGAGCCCAGGAGATGACCGACGTCCGTGAACCGGATTTTCACGCCTTCGCAGAGATCGATAACGGTCCCGTACGGATGGCCTTCAAACAGCCTGAGCGCGGCCAGTGTGTCTTCCATGGTATACATCGGCTCGACGTTCTGGGTTTCACCTTTCCGTCCGGCCTTCTTATTCTGGTATTCCGCTTCCGTCATCTGGATATGCGCGGAGTCGCGGAGCATCAGGTCGCAGAGCCTGGCCGTAGCCTCTGTGCAGATGATCCGGCCGTTAAAGCCGTCGCGCACCAGCAGGGGAATCATTCCCGAATGGTCGATGTGGGCATGCGTCACCAGGACAAAATCGATCTGGGAAGCCTTGACCGGGAGTCTGGCATTCTCGTAAACGTCCTTTCCCTGCTCCATCCCATAGTCGACCAGGATATACTTTCCGTTCACATGCAGACAGTGACAGCTCCCCGTTACTTCCCTGTCGGCTCCGATAAATAGTAGTTCCATACTAAACCCCGTTCTTCAGTACCGCCGGATGCAGAACCCGCCGGCTTAATCTCTCAGAATCCGGCCCACCAGTAACGGAATGCGCACAGCGCACCGAGGTGGAGCGGGTAAAAGAGATAATAGAGATATTTATGTTGTTTTCCCCTTATTCCATTATAGCACCGGCAGAGCAGAAAGCCGGGAAAACTCCACAGTTCCGAACCGTTGAAAACAACCAGGTCCGTGTAACCGGCGGCTAACGCCGCATCCCTGAAACCGTGGAAATAATACAAAAGCGCTACCAGCAGCACACCGCCCCAGCGGTAATCGCAGGGAATCGCGTACTGGGCGGCGAGGCATCCCGCCGCTGCAACCGCCGCGAATACGGCGGCATCCCCGAATCCGCCCTTCCGGAACAGTTCTTTTTCCCTGATTTTCTGCGTGATCCACATGACCAGAAATCCCAGGGCCAGCGTCACATAGACGTTGAAGCGGAAATCGGGGTGTCCCGGATACAGCGCCCGGTCAAAAACATATTCGGATAAAACAGCAAAGACGCAGAGCCTCAGGAAATACCTGCGCCTGTCCGATGTCCGGAAAAAACCTTCAGTCAGCAGAAACGCATAAATCGGAAAAGCGATCCGCCCGACCATCCGTCCGGCCTCCAGGATTCGGTATGGGCCGTCCTGAAATTCCTGCATCGTCATACCCGGCCCGAATTTTTCCGGCTGCCCGGATGCGGCGACTGTCATCAGCACAACGCATAAGTGGTCGATGAACATTGTAATACAGGCAATCCGTTTCAGAACGGCGCCCGTGATCTGAAAGTGTTTTGGTGTTATATCCATTTTGTGCTATGATGAAAAACAGTCCCGACACTAAAAGAACGACAGGAAGGAATCAAACTGATGATTTTCACCTATCCGGCAGTTTTTCATAAAAATCCCGACAATACTTATTCCGGTTATTTCCCGGATCTCGAAGGCTGCACCGCAAGCGGCACGACGGTCGACGAAGTATTAAACGACGCTATCGAAGCCGTGCGGAGCTGGATCTACGTCGAATTTGAGATGGAAGAAGGGTATCCTATGCTTCCGCCTGTCACTTTCCTGGACGACATCAAACTGGAAGGTGATGATTTTGCTCGGAACATTTCCGCGATCATCCGGCTTACCGACGGCTGGGACGAGTAGTACGGCCGCAGCCGCTCATATTCAGAGCAGGAACTTCTCAATCTGTTCCGCGGCGAAACCGAACCCTTCTACCGTTCCGTAGTTTCTGCCTGCAGGTATCCTCTTCCCGTACATCAGCAGTTCCACATATTCCCTGGTATGGTCCGTGTGATAGACGTAGCCCGGATCGCACCCGTGGTCTGCGGAAACCATTAACAGATCGTCCTCACGCATTCCCGGAATAAATTCATCCAGGAACCGGTCAAATTCCGTTACCGCCTGCGCATATCCGTCGATATTGCGGCGGTGCCCGTAATTCGCATCGGTTTCCACCAGATTAACAAAACAAAGTCCTGAAAAATCCTGTTTCTGGTATTCCAGCGTCTTCTTCAGCCCGTCCGCGTTGTCAAGCGTCCGGGTGTATTCCGTAATCCCGCTGCCGGCGAAAATATCGTAGATTTTGCCGACCCCGATCACACTCTGACCCGCGTCCTGCAGTCTGTTCAGAACCGTCGGGGCCGCCGGCGATAGTGCGTAATCGTGACGGTTGGACGTCCGGGTGTAGTTCTCCGGACTGTCCCCGACGTACGGTCTGGCAATTACGCGGCCTACCGCCAGATCGCCCGTCAGCATCTTGCGCGCGATTTCACAGTACCTGTAAAGCTCCGGAATCGGGACGTCCGCTTCGTTGGCCGCGATCTGGAACACGGAGTCCGCACTGGTATAGACGATCAGCGCTCCCTTCTCATGCTGTTCCTGTCCGAATTCCCGGATTACGTCGGTCCCGGAATACGGCTTGTTGACGATGCATGGCCGGCCGACCGCCTGTTCAAACGCTTCGATGAACGAAGCCGGAAAACCGTCAGGAAAGGTCGGCATCGGTTTCGGGCTGACGACCCCCGCCAGTTCCCAGTGGCCGATCACGGTGTCCTTGCCCATGGAAAGCTCCCTTAATCTCGCGTAGCTTCCCACCGGTTCCGCAACGCCTTCTCTCAGTTTTTCCCAGCGGTCCCGATGAAACGCGGGATTCTTAAGAAGCGCCTCATACGGCTCTTCTTCCTTCTCCTGCGAATCCGCTCTGCGGCGGACGCCGTCGATATTGAAAAGTCCGAGTTTTGACAGGTTCGGGCAGTCCCATTTCAGGCTCCCGGCCACGCTGCGCAGCGTACCCGCTCCCTTGTCGCCGAATGCTTCCGCGTCCGGCGCAGCGCCGATCCCGAAGCTGTCCAGGATCATAAAGAACACTCTGCTCATAACCGTCCCGCCTTTCTGTCCTGTTCAATCAGGATCCGGATCGCTCCCACCGCCGTAACAATGGCGCCGGACGTATTGTGCACCTGCGGATTGGGGAGGCGTTTCCTTGCCCGCTCCTGGTTCGCGATTGTCAGCATGATGGAGCCGGCCCTGACCCGCCGCGCGTCCGCCGCGATAAACAGCGCCGCCGATTCCATTTCCGATGCCAGGGCGCCTGTCTTTATCCAGGCGTCCCACTTATTCATCAGTTCATATCCCACCGGCATTTTTTCCGGTTCGTGCTGTCCGTAGAACGCATCCTTGCATTCCACGACGCCGACGTGATAATTGGCTTTCAGGTTCTCTGCCGACTGCACCAGCGCGGTCAGCACCTGGAAATTCGGAACAGCC
>JAEEGL012688863.1_pt1 | contig 13144 bp, 8 predicted proteins | sample 9134231 | NCBI WGS metagenome assembly JAEEGL01 (sample SAMN16246548, study PRJNA631951) | gut metagenome | biome: gut microbiome; feature: rumen; material: fiber-attached | host: Bos | place: Iran: Karaj | collected 2018-10
ATGTAGCGACGGTTGATACCGAAAGCGGCAAGGTAACGGTGCTCAAAGAAGGTACGGCAACAATACGCTGTGTTGCCGCCTCGGGAGTTTTCTCCGACTGCTTCATTTATTCCGGTTCAGCCGCGCAGACTCAGGCGAAAACTCAGTCAAAAAGCGACAGTCTCAAAGCAAAAACACCTTTAATCGTCATTTCCTGCTCCTGCGCAGCAATACTCGCCGCCGGAGTTGTGGTATTCACCGTAAAGAAAAAACGCAGGAAAGTATAAAACAGCAACAGACGCTTCTTTCTGGAGCGTCTGTTTTTATATGACTGACGCTTAAATATTATAAAACTATTCACAATGCTTTAATAATTGTCCGTTATTATATCAAGGTAAATATTTCATCGACCCTTCAACATATGAAGCCGGCAATAAACCTCGATACCACTTGGAAATTTTCCCGTATTCAAGTGGAAAAACCGCGAATAGTTTTTATTTGAATTAAGGAGAAATAACATGAAAAAAATATTCTTTATTGTAATTGCAATAATAAGTGTTATTACCCTTTTCGCCTTTGTTGCATTTGGTGTTAATGAATATAAAGATTATCCTGAAAAAGTGTCATCAGACGGAAAATACAGTTATTTCATTGTTGATGATGGAATATGGTTTAAAGGCTCGCTCGAAACCAGGTTAACCGTTTTAAATATACCGGAGAGCATAGATGGGCAAAAGGTCACCGGTATCAGACGCTGTATATCCAACAGTAACTGTTTAACGAAAATCAATTTCCCTAAATCAATTAAAAGTGTTTCACAGGCTTTTCCGTTTTATTCAATATCAGAGTTCTCGCTTCCTTTATGCAATATCGGTTTTAACAATGGCGTTACGCTTTTTGATACTTGGGCTTTTTCACATTCTATTGTTGATAATCGCTATGAAGTTAAAAATCAATTTAAAGTGTTGGTTTTCCCCGAATCTGTAAATAGAATTAAACGATCCGGCTTTCAATTAACAGATGCGGATAATATTGTTGTTTATAGCAACCCGATTACTTCGCCTGAATCTATGCGAGATTTGAAAAACTTATATAGAGATTTGGATAAAGAAAATTGCAAACCTGTTAATATTTATTTTACAGGCAATGCGACAAATCTTAATCAATGGACATTTGATTACACTTTTCTTGTTCCCGGTAATGAGGATCCTTATTCACATATCGAGACAGCTCCATACCCTAAATTGACAATCTACAAAAAGCCCGGAGCAGAAGGCTTTGAAAAATTTGAAGAAGCGGGCTACACCGTCAAGGAATACACCGATGAATGGTGGAAGGATATTAAGGAAATTCAAAGTGTTGAGATAAGCGGCGAGGGTGTAACTTTAAAAAAATACTCAAAGGGCAAAGGCACCGTAACAGAACTCGGCTGGTCGCCTTCGAACGACCCGGCGCAGTATCTCAGCCGCGAATACGAACTTTCGGCAAAGCCCGGCGACAGCTTCACGCTTAAATCGTCATTCGCCCCCGCGGATGCCTTTGATGACAGAACCTTTTTCGTTTCTTTGAACGAGGATGTAGCGACGGTTGATACCGAAAGCGGCAAGGTAACGGTGCTCAAAGAAGGCACGGCAACAATACGCTGTGTTGCCGCCTCGGGAGTTTTCTCCGACTGCTTCATTTATTCCGGTTCAGTAGCGCAGACTCAGGCGAAAACTCAGGCAAAAAGCGACAGTCTTAAAGCAAAAACACCTTTAATCATCATTTCCTGCTCCTGCGCAGCAGTACTCGTTGCCGGAGTTGTGTTACTCACCATAAAGAAAAAACGCAGGAAAGTATAAACACAGAACATCTCTTAACAAAGATTAAAACTATGAAAAAAATTAGTATTATTTATTTTATTGCCGCTATACTCTTGCTTCCGTCGTGCTCATCAAAGCAGATTGCGAAACAGTCTGAAAAAAGCGAAAGCATCCCGGATTCCGCCGTCATCACCGAAACCGATGACAAAATAAACAGTGTTATTTCCCCCGTGACTTATACCGAAGAACAGCAAAAGCAGATTTACCTTGATTATTTAAAAACTGCAATCGAAAAAGAGCAAATTGATTTCAATGACTATTCCGTCATTCATTCCTTTGAGGATGAAACAGGATACAGATATTATGCTTTTTTTGACATCAACGGTGACGGAAGCCTTGAAATGTTAACGGGCTCCTTTTATGATTATTTAAACGAATATGTCATTTCGAGTTTATTTTGTTTAAATGACGGCAAGGTTAATCAGGTAAATTCAATACTGTATGACGAGGATCAGGAAGCCGATTGTCATCCCGTAATATATGACAACGGTTATATAAGATGCGGCGGTCACGGTGAAAAAAGTGACAATTATCGTTATTGGCGTATGGAAAACGACGATTTTGTTATAGCCGTATATCTGAAAAACAACAGAGAATCCGGTTTGTGCAGTATTGATATTTTAAACGATGAAGGAAAATATGAAGGTAGTGATATATCTTTTGATGAGTATAAACAAAAACGATCGGAACTTGAAACCGAGCCGCTGAACAGCAAACTTGAGTGGCACTCGTGGTCGGAACTCATATAAAATAAAAGCAACAGACGCGCCCTTTCGGGAGCGTCTGTTTTTATATGACTGACGCTTAAATATTATAAAACTATTCACGAAACTTTAATAATTGTCCGTTATTATATTAAGGTAAATATTTCATCGACCCTTCAACATATGAAACCGGCAATAAACCTCGATACCACTCGGAAGTTTTCCCGTATTCAAGTGGAAAAACCGTGAATAGTTTTTATTTGGGATAAGGAGAATAATTATGAAAAGAGCGATAGCTAAAACGTCTTTCTTTCTTTGCCTTTTGCTTGTTTTTAATTTATATTGTTCAGCGGAAACAGACAACGAACTGACATCATCAGACGGGAAATACGGTTACTATTCGGATGAGGACGGTATATGGTTCAGCGGTTCAACAGAACCGGGAATAACTGTGCTTAATATTCCAGAAAAAATAGACGGTAAAAAGGTTACCGGAACCAGAAGATGTACAGTAAACAGCAACTGCGTTGTCAAAGTAAATATGCCTTCGTCAATTAAAACAGTTTCACAGTCTTTTCCGCTGTTTTCAAGTTTGGAACAGTTTATACCTTTGTGCAATATTAGTTTTAACAATGAGATTACACATTTTGATACTTGGGCTTTTTCACATGCTCGTGCTGATAAACGCTATGAAATTAAAAGCCAATTAAAAGTGGTGGTTTTCCCAGAATTAACTGAGAAAATCGGTTTCAGTGGCTTTAATATTTCCGAAGTGGAAAACATTGTTTTTCAAAAAGACTATTTTACACAAAGCGCTTCGATTTCTGATAATTTTTACTACGAAAAATCTGAATCAGACCGGGCCTATTCAGTGAATGTTTATTTTGTCGACAAAGCAAGCAATTTCAGTGCCGACACATTCGATTGGCTTGATCCGATTGACGATGAATTGGCTGTATATTACCGTGAAGCCAATAAACCCTACCCGATTAAATATCACAATAATCCCAATGTCACCATCTACAAAAAACCCGGAGCGGAAGGGTTTGAAAAATTTGAAGAAGCGGGCTACACCGTCAAGGAATACACCGATGAATGGTGGAAGGATATAAAGGAGATTCAAAGCGTTGAGATAAGCGGCGAGGGTGTGACTTTAAAAAAATACTCAAAGGGCAAAGGCACCGTAACAGAGCTCGGCTGGTCGCCTTCGAACGACCCGGCGCAGTATCTCAGCCGCGAATACGAACTTTCGGCAAAGCCCGGCGACAGCATCACGCTTAAATCGTCATTCGCCCCCGCCGATGCCTTTGATGACAGAACCTTCTTTGTTTCTTTGAACGAGGATGTCGCGACGGTTGATACCGAAAGCGGCAAGGTAACGGTGCTCAAAGAAGGTACGGCAACAATACGCTGTGTCGCCGCCTCGGGAGTTTTCTCCGACTGCTTCATTTATTCCGGTTCAGCCGCGCAGACTCAGGCTCAAACTCAGTCAAAAAGCGACAGTCTCAGAGCAAAAACACCTTTAATCGTCATTTCCTGCTCCTGCGCAGCAGTACTCGCCGCCAGAGTTGTGATATTCACCGTAAAGAAAAAACGCAGGGAAGTATAAACACCGAACATCTCTTAATAAAGATTAAAACTATGAAAAAATAATTGTGATGATTTCTATAATTCTTAACGGAAGGAGGAAAGAAAAACAGGTGAAAAAAACACTTACAGTGGTGTTGTCGATACTGACAGCAATATCCTTTGCGCTTTGTGTTAATGCAGATTCTCTCAATCGAACCGTTATCAGCAACAATGATTTTGAAGTGATTATCAGTAACGACAAACCGGCAAAAATAACTTCATTTCAGCAGAATGTCACTGTTATCAACTTACCGGAATCAATAGAGGGATATGATATAACCGAATTTCCCGGCATGGAATTATCAAGTCCCTGTGTAACAAAAATTGTTTTCGGTGATAACATCGCCACTGTTTCTTCTCTGGCGTTTTCATCCGAAGCCAAACCGGAAATTCCGATTTGTTCCCTTCGGTTGAACGAAGGACTGAAAACGATTTCAAATTATTCCGATATAACCAACCGTGAAGACGGTTTGTATTATCAGAATCGTATTCCGAAACTGATTAAATATCTGGTGCTTCCTGAATCATTGAAAACAATTGAAAAAAGCGGATTATACACCACGAATTATGAGAACATCGTGATTCAAAGCAACATTGAAACAGAAGATTATTCCATTACAAGAAATTGTTCAGATGAAGAAAACTACAAATTGTTTAATCCCGTTGTTTCAACAAATGTGTTTTTATCATCCGGTGTTTCAATTCCGGTTAACTCATTTAATATGGTGTCATATTCCGATGTGGTTAACCCGGAAGATCATCCGGATATAAATATTAACCGCTATTTAACAATAAATACAAAATCTTACTTTCCCAATCAATTTGAAGAAGCGGGCTACACCGTCAAGGAATACACCGACGAATGGTGGAAGGATATAAAGGAAATTCAGAGCGTTGAGGTAAGCGGCGAGGGTGTGACTCTGAAAAAAGATTCAAAGGGCAAAGGCACCGTAACAGAACTCGGCTGGTCGCCTTCAAACGACCCGGCGCAGTATCTCAGCCGTGAATACGAACTTTCGGCAAAGCCCGGCGACAGCATCACGCTTAAATCGTCATTCGCCCCTGCCGATGCCTTTGATGACAGAACCTTCTTTGTTTCTTTGAACGAGGATGTCGCGACGGTTGATACCGAAAGCGGCAAGGTAACGGTGCTCAAAGAAGGCACGGCAACAATACGCTGTGTTGCCGCCTCGGGAGTTTTCTCCGATTGCTTCATTTATTCCGGTTCAGCCGCGCAGACCCAAGCTCAAACTCAGTCAAAAAGCGACAGTCTTAAAGAAAAAGCACCTTTAATCATCATTTCCTGCTCCTGCGCAGCAATACTTGTTGCAGGAGTTGTGATATTCACCGTAAAGAAAAAGCGCAGATAAAAGCTACACTAAATACAATATAACAATAATTATTCCATTCCGGGCATACTTCGTGTTGCCCGGATTTTTTCTAAGACTAAGCCAGCTTAAAAAATCATTTAGACTGTCAAGTCGTTCAAACCAGCTTAAAATGTAACCAGACCGTATACAAAGTGTGTGAGGAAAGCCACAGCATATGTTTTTTTATTAGATTATATCTATCGTTTGTTGTTCATTGATAATTGAAAATAGCACACAATTATTTATTAGAAAAATGCGATTATAGATAAAATAATCACGTAAGCTTTGTGGTTATTGTTTTTGCTGGAATTTGCGGCACTTATTTACTGTATGATGTATAATATCTTTGGATATTTATTTGCTTAACAGTGTTTGTTTTAAGCATCTTATACTAATTCAACTATATATTGAACAAATATCCCTCTGCAATCATATTGTACTTGCAGAGGGATTGTCTAATATTATTATCAATTTGCTATTTATCTAAAATCTCAATTCATTCAAATAAATGTTTCAGTAAAGCATCTTTCATCTTTTCTGCGCAATAATCCCAAACTTCATTTACGGCTTTGCCAAACTCTTCCATAGTTTCCCATGATATTTTCCAGAAATCGTCTTTGTTAATCGCTTTATATACAAGTTCAAGAAGGTGTTCAATCAGGGGCATTATTTCATCATCGCAATTATTGGCTCCAATAGCGGCATTGGGATGCATTTCAAGAAAAGAAATAATTTCCGGATCTTCAAAAAACATTGCCATATAAAATGCTAAATCATATACGGACAGGTAACCTGTATTAACCGCCTTATCCATGCGTTCTTCAATAATTACATCAGCGTAACCGCAATACGGAGTGAACTCATTTCTTTCTGCTCTGTAAGCAAACACTTCAGCTATCATCTCGCTCCACAAAGCAGAGCCGCATTTCAGTTCGGTATCATTATCTTCGAGCATATCTTTTTGAACTTCATCATGTATCTCGCGTGTTTCGGAAGTTGATATTATATGACCGAATTCATGAAATAAAAAATGCTTGAAAAGATATTCTGGTATACGGTTATAATACATCACTATTGCATTGCTGTCTTTTCCGATTAATGCTTGAGAAGCTGTGTCAGCATTGGAGTCCTCCTGCAATGCTCCGATTTCCGCAGCAATTATATTTCTTTTTTTCAAAGCACTTATATCCGAAATCAGATATACAGGAGTATTATCAATTATTGTTGAAAACTGAGGGAAAACCGCTTTGAGTTCTTCTTTTGCAACCGGTATTATTATATTTGCATCTCTTTTCAGAATTGAATATTTCATAATTCTCCTTTTCAGGCTGGAAACAATAAACTCTTTTTCAGGGAAACACAGCTTTTTATGTTATATATACTATGAATTAATCTCCGATGCATTTGGTAATATGATAATATAATATGTCTGCAATCTCGTCAACCGCATTTGTAAAAATGTAAAATAAAACGGCAAAAATGTAATACTTCATTACCAAAATAATTTTGCGCGTTTCCGGGAAATCAATAAGTTTTCTTTCGTAATATGGGCAGTATAAACTGAAAAAGATTTTTTCATCCTATACGGGAATCAAACGGAAAGCCGTAATTCCTTGTGAATTAAGGAATTATTGCAATTGTTGTATGAGATATTACCACGATTTACTCCCAAAATGAAACAATGTTAGACTTTAGAGTGTTAGTCCTGTTCCGAACAGTTACCATTTCAAATAAGTTTGACATAAATCCTTGCAGTTAATTTCAAATTCGGCATATTTTGAAATATATTCTTGAAAATTATGCTTTACATTTTCAGTTTTAGATGATATAATACAACCATTGAAAGGAGTGCTCTTATGGAATATGAATCTTTATTAAAACTGAACTACAAAGATCCTGCAAACATTTCAGAAATATATCAGAAGCGTATAAATAATGAATGTGCTACAGTTTTAGATTTTTCTGTTTCTTCGTTTGATGCGTTTTATCTGACCAATCAGGAAATGCTGCTTTTGATTACAAAAATAATGAGTGTCGACAGAGAACTCTCCGATAAGGTTGCAAGACTTCCTAATATTGCGCTCAATCAATTTACAATTCAGTCTTTGATAGATGAAATCAAACAAACAAACGATATCGAAAATGTTTATTCGACAAAAAAAGAAATAAGGGAAACCTATAAAAAAATTAGCAAAGGTGAAAACAAAGGCAGGTTTAAAGGACTTGTCAGCAAATATCTCAAGTTCCGAATAAACGAAGAGATTAAGCTGGGAACTTGTGAAGATATAAGAACTCTTTATAACGAATTGGTTTTGGATGAAGTTTTGGAAGAAGACAAAGATAATGCACCGGATGGCGTAATATTTCGCAAAGATCAGGTAAATGTTCATACATCAACGGGAAAAATAATCCACTCAGGAGTATACCCTGAAGCAAAAATAATCGATGCTATGAACAAGGCTCTGAAAGTCTTAAATGATGACAATATAAATTATCTGGTATCGGCGGCAATATTCCATTATATGTTTGCTTACATTCACCCATTTTATGATGGGAACGGGAGAACTGACAGGTTTATAAGCAGTTATATAATATCAAGAAACCTTAATCACTTGGCATCATATAAGTTTTCTTATATTATAAAAAAGCATCAGAAGCAATACTATAAGATGTTTTCCGACACAAATGATCCGCGCAACAAGGGTGATATTACTCCGTTTATTATACAGTTCCTGGAACTAATTTTAGAACTGGAAAAGGAATTAACCGAGGATATCGATAAGAGAGTTGCAGATTTAAACTATTATAGTGATAAAATCAATACGATGAACTTAGGGGCAACAGAAGCAGAAGTAGCATATGTTCTGCTGCAAAATGCGCTGTTTGATGATGAAGGGCTTACAAAACATCAAATTGGAGATATACTGCATCTGTCTTTTAATACTATTTCAAAAGCCTTTGATACCATCCAATCGCTAAACAGTAACATTATCAGGTGTGTCAAAAGCGGAAATCGCAAATTATATGATATTAATTTGAATGAGTTGGCAGACATGTAAATCATATTAATAGTTATTTATTCAAAAACTTCTAATTAGATTTCCAATTAAATAAAAGGTGAAGAAAATGGAGAATACATTAACGCTTCTTTATGCTGCTTTAAAGACTGGTTTTATTAAGAACAATAATGTTCTTAACGCCTATTATTCTTTAGTGGCTAATATCATAATGACAAATAGAATAGAGACAATTGACGAGAATGAAATAACAGTATTATTTGAAAAGAATTATGGAATACCAGTAACTATACCGTTTGTTAGACAAGTATTAGGTGTTGGCTTGGAAAATGGATCTATTGAAACGGTGAAAGGGCAGTATAAGACTAATTTTGATGAAATAAAAAAACAAATACCATCAAATGATGAATTTGATAGAAACTGGGGAACTCTCGTTGGCGATTTTCTGCGATACGCAAGGAAAAACGGATGTGAAATAAGCAAAGAACAAACAGATAATCTTATTATTGAATATGTTACCGATGAATCAAAATACACTTTAAGGAAAACAGATTTAGAGGTTTTAGGTTCACCTAGCACAATGGAATATGTGTGGTATAAATACATTGAACAATTAAACAAAATAGAAAGTCCATTGTTTGAATTCGTAGCATTGCTTAATCTAACTAGCATATTTAAAGGTGCATTATTTTACAATATTAAAAATGGTGAACACTTCAAAGGACTTAGCGTTTATCTGGACACGCCTTTAATCTTTGCAATACTTGGTATGGATTCAGACAATCGAAAAACATCATATTTAAAGCTTATTGAAGATGCGCAAAAAGAAGGATGTTGTTTTTATATACTTGACAACAATTATTCTGAAGCTATGGGTATTATTACTAGAGCTTCACAAATTGCTTTCTCTAATTCATATAAAATAAGCAAGGCTAATAAAGTTGCTCAGTTTTTTCATAATACAATGGAAAATGAATTAGATGCCGAGGAATATATAAATCAAATTGAAAAAGAATTAAATAGTTTAAACATTTTTATTAAGACTACTAATTATGATATCAATGAAAACATTTTTCAGGAAGATGAAAATCAATTATTTGAAATGGTCTGTAATAAATACAGAGAAAATGGCACCATTCTAACAAGCGAAAGAGAACAAAGTATTCACACTGATGTTCGTTCAATTATTATGGTTTATCGAGAGCGAAAAGGCAAGGTGAGTACATCTGTAGCAAAATCTCAAGATATATTTATCACAATTAATTCTGCTATTGCAAATGTTTCAAAACTATATGAAAGTAACAGAAGTATAAATGCAGGTCACATCCCAGCTGCGATATCTGCTGATTTATTAGGCACTTTAATTTGGCTGTATAAGCCAACCGAAATAGTTAACTACAGAAAAAAGCAATTGCTAGCTGATTGTTATAGTGCATTTCAACCCAACAAAGAATTACTAGAAAAATACTTGAAATCTTTAGATGATGCCAAAATGCGAGAAGAGATAGATGAAAACAAGTATTTATTCTTAAGAAATCATCCTCTTGTTTCTGAAACATTAATGAATGTAATAAATGGAGATTATTCAAGGTTTTCAGACAGGACATATAATGATGTATATAATGAAATTGTGGAAATGTCTAGAAAAGAGTATAATGAAGAAAAAGAAAGACATCAATTAACTAAAAATGTTTTAGAAAAAGAACGCAAAGCTAAAAATGCGGTAGAATTGGAACTGATTCAGAATAAGGATAATCTAACAAATGAAAGAAAACGATCAAATGCAATACGTACAACTTCAATAAAAAACACATACACTGTTTTAAGTTTTTTCATAATATGGATTCCAACAATTGTAACTCTCGCCCTTTATGAATGGCTCATGCCTAAATACACGGATTATAGTAAAAAAGGATTCATATTCGCCTTGCTTGGAGTAATTGTAACGATTATTATTATTCCAACCATCACAAAAGTTTTAAAAGAAAAGATATATAAGCTTAGTGAGAAAATAGTAGACAAACAAACACAAAAGCAGATTGACAAAACAAAAATTTAAATAGTATGCAATATTTATCACAAGCAAAGTGTTAGTTAAAGAACAAACAGTTGAAAACTTATTTGTATTTTATAGCCTATCATTTTTAGTTTCTCATTAAAACAAGAATCAGGTGAAATCATGTCCACAAAAGTAACTATACAGGATTTAAGTGAAGAAAAAGAGCAAAATAACCGGGCAGTGATTTATGCCCGATACAGTTCCGAGAGGCAGGATGTAACCAGCATTGAACAGCAGATTCGTGAATGTATGGATTACATCAACCGTAAGGGCTATGAACTCATAAAGGTTTATTCGGATAAAGCAAAGTCTGCTTCGAAAGATATTGAAAAGCGCAAGGATTTTATGAATCTCATAGGAGATTCTTCAAACGGCAGTTTTGATGTTGTAGTTGCTTATGCTCTTGACCGTATCAGCAGAGAAGAGCACGGCGGTTTCTATGAATATGAAAAGACTCTTAACGCAAACGGAGTAAGAATAGAATACGCCACCCAGGAATTCAATGAAGAGTGCGGCGGCGGTATTTCAAAAGCGGTTCATATTGAAATGGCTTCTGAGTATGTGGTTCAACTGCGCAAAAATGTTGTTCGCGGAATGCGTGATAACGCAATGCACGGATACCATAACGGAGGCGGTTCTTTGCCTGTCGGTATAAAGCTTATAGGCGATGATAAAAAAGATAAAAGATTTGCTCCCAAAGAAGAGACAAGAGAATACATACTCAAAGCATTTGAAATGTATGTTGCCGGAGACACAACCAGAGAAATCTGCAATTATCTGAATAATAACGGAGTCAGAACACATGCCGGCAAAATGCTGACAACCAATTCCGTTAATCGTATGTTTGCCAATCCCATATATAAAGGAACAAAAGTCACAGTATTCAATAACAAGATAGAGCACAAAGCATATATTGTTGACAATGCCTGTGAAGCAATAGTATCGGAAGAATTATGGGATAAGGTTCAGGAGGAAAGAATAAAACGGTTACATATCGGCGCGGCAGAAAAAACAAGAGGAGTATATGAACTCCGAGGCAAACTCTTCTGCGGCGAATGCGGCGGAGCAATGGTTGCCGACGGAGGCACAAGCCACACGGGTGAAGTTCACAAATACTATGCCTGCCGCAATAAGAAAGAAAAGCGCAGGTCTGATCCCGACAGATGCTATAAGAAAAACATACCCAAAGAGCAGATCGAATCGGCTGTAATCGAAATCATATCTAATTTTATCTGGAATGAGAATCTTATTCAGGATTATATCAATGCTGCCGAGAAAGCGGATAAGAAAGTAACCGTTAATCCAAGAATTGCCGAGCTTGAAAAGGAAATACGCAATCACAAGGAACGCAAGTGCAGAGCGGATAACGCTTATATGGACACCGGCGACAAAGAATGGCTTGAAAAGAGCAAGGAAGAAAAGAAACTAATCGACAAAGCCGAAAAGGAACTCAAAGCCATAAACAATCTGAGCAAATACAGCAAAGATTCCCGTGATTTCATAAAAGAGATATACGAGCTTCGTGACATTTGGATTGAACTTCAGGGCACTCCCGAAGGAAGAACAAACATAGTTAAAAGCTTTATTGACAGAATTGAAGTAACGGATGACAAAGATGATCCGGACAAGTATAAACTGAAACTGTATATCAAAGCCGACCCCGATTCTGATTCGGCAACGGAACTTGATGCGACGGTCAATCTTAAAGTTCAAGATTGCCTCGCTAAGGTCCACCATAGCTGCTAGCACCCTTGATACAAAAGTGTTGAGGGTGCTATCGTTTTTTTTGCGCCCCGAAAGTATTGATACACAAGGGCTGAAAAGCGCGGGTATTCATTGTTTCATTTATGGGTGTTTACCTATATACACTTGCTCATGCCTTACCCCGAAAAATCACTTTTCTATCGTTTCATATCGTTTCAGAAGGTATAAAAATATCCCCCGGAGCGTCAGGAGTAATTCCAATGCTTCGGGGTTTGCAATTTGCAACTGAAAAACGAAGAAGCGAATGTGCCCGGGGATGCTTTGCAAAGACTATCTGCACACGCAGAAACAGGCGTTTTACCGTCGATTATCTGTTGTGCTGTTTTCCATTCCGCTATCTATCAGCATCGTGTCGGAATATCCCGGCGGCAGATGCTGTGAAGGCGTCTGTTTTTTGCCGCGGAAATTTTGCCGCTCAATGGAAGATATTGTAAAACAGTTTTTCAAAGAATGCGAGCACACGGTAGGCGGGCTGCAGCAGCAGGCTGATTCTACCGGGGGTGTCAAGCTGTGAAAACGGTATAATCTTAATCAACGAATACTACTTGCCAGCGCCCGAAATCAGCATGCTGTTATCTGACTGATACTGCGTGCCGTTTTCTATATTATACATCTTGCCGTCGCAGCGCATGCTGTTAAGCCCCGCGATACTGCCGCCCGACAGCACAAGGGCGGGCTCGCTGCCGTTGTTGCCGTCATAGCCCACATTGACAAGCGTCAGAGACGAATCTTCCGCGCGCAGATAGTTCTTTGCGCCGTA
>JAEEGL015208076.1_pt1 | contig 13144 bp, 9 predicted proteins | sample 9134231 | NCBI WGS metagenome assembly JAEEGL01 (sample SAMN16246548, study PRJNA631951) | gut metagenome | biome: gut microbiome; feature: rumen; material: fiber-attached | host: Bos | place: Iran: Karaj | collected 2018-10
ATTTAAGATATACTATTTTTTGCGCAATGCCTCAGTGGCGGAACTGGCAGACGCACAGGACTTAAAATCCTGCGAGGGTTAAACCTCGTACCGGTTCGATTCCGGTCTGAGGCATCGTTAATAAATGCAGTGTTTATCATGGATCCATGAAAACACTGTATTTTTTACAGAAAAATATATAAGGGAGGGTTTCAACATGCAGGAACTGGAGAAGGAGTTTCATATCAAGTGTGTAAAGGGTGATGTGGGAAGGTATGTGATTCTTGTGGGTGATCCCGGAAGATGCGCCGCGGTTGCAGGATTGTTTGATGATGCAAAGCAGGTTGCATATAACCGGGAGTATAATATCTACACAGGATTTTTAAACGGTGAAAAAGTAAGCGTGTGCTCTACCGGAATCGGCGGTCCGTCAACTGCGATCGCGGTTGAGGAACTGCATCATATAGGAGCGGACACATTCATACGCTGCGGTACCTGCGGCGGAATAGATGTTGATGTTCAGTCGGGAGATATAGTCATTGCTACGGGGGCCATAAGATATGAGCATACTTCCATGGAATATGCACCTATAGAATTTCCGGCCGTGGCGGATTTCGATATAGTGATGATGCTGAAACAGGCGGCTGACGAAGCGGGATGTGTGAGCCACACGGGAGTAGTACAGTGCAAGGATTCGTTTTACGGACAGCATTCGCCGGAATCGATGCCGGTATCTGATGAACTGTTAAGTAAATGGGAGGCATGGAAACGCCTCGGTGTCAAGGCATCCGAAATGGAATCCTCTGCTCTGTTCGTTATAGCTTCGGCAAGAGGATGCAGAGCGGGATCCTGCTTCCACGTTATCTGGAACCAGGAACGTGAAAAAGCCGGTCTTGACCAGAAGATGAGCGAGGATACATCAGCCGCGATCAGGATAGCGGTTGAAGCCATGAAGAAGGTCATTATAGCTGACCGCTCCGGTCAATAATAAAATAAATACACAAAACAGGAAACAGAGACAGTTCTTTTGTCTTATAAATACCCCATAGATCTCAGTTTATCATATACGGCTCCGGCGATCTTTCTGTAAGAAGCTTCTGTAAGATGGACACCGTCGGGGCTGTATTCGACATATGGCATTATATCCAGATATCTGACGCCATAATGATCTTCAAGTCCCTTGTTTATTCCGATATACGCGTTCGGATCCATATCTCCGCGGTTTGTCGTTCCGAGCATGATGTATTTTGTTATCCCGGCATTTGAATTAAAACGGTCGGTCTCTTCGATGACGGTTTCAATATTGGCGGGCGAATCATGAAAATCGTTCGATCCTACCCAATATACATAAGTGATATTCGGATCCCTGATGCCGTCATATTCTCCGTATGCCCAGAATATGTCGTGAGTCTTGTATCCGAAGAAGCCGACGCCCGTTACGTTTTTACCGGATATCTCACCCAGGACACGCCACGGTGCCTGAGGATTGTTCTTATTATGATTATCATCACCCAGTGAGCCCTGTGTGAGGGAATCTCCTATCCAGATAACATCGAAAGGAGCATTATCGCCGGAATTTTCGACCGGTGAAGCAGTTCCGGCTTCTGCTGCCTCTTCAACTGCAGGTGTTCCTTCGACTGCGGATGTTTCTTCAGCTGCAGGTGTTCCTTCGACTGCGGATGTTTCTTCGACAGCGGATGTTTCTTCGACAGCGGATGTTCCTTCGACTGCGGATGTTTCTTCGACAGCAAGTGTTTCTTCAACTGCGGGTGTCTCTTCAACTACCGACGTTTCTTCAGTCACAGGTTTATCTTCGGCCTCCGAAACAATTTCCGAACCGGTGTTTTTAGAACATCCGGCAAGTGATAATGCCAATCCGGCCGTAATCATCAGCAAATATGTGAATTTCCTAATCATGATCTTCCCTCCAAAAAATATACATATTATATTTATACATTATCCCAATACACTCAACAAGCGTAAATCCCGCATAAAGTGGATATATGTAAAGTTTTTTTACAGAAATCCGATAAAAGATATGGGTAATATTCGAAATTCGATCGCGAATTTTCTTTATTGTTTGTAAAACTATGATACAATAAACTCAGGGAAGTATATATAAAACCGGATTCATAAACGATCAGGTTTATAGCAGAAAAGAGGGGAAGCATGACACGACAGGAACAACAGGCTTATTATGACAGGGGCTTCACTAAGGATCAGGTTGAAGAGATCAAGCTGGGCCTTGAGGAGGGGCTTGACATAGAACCTTATGAAGATAAGGACTTTTTTGCGTTGCAGATGCGCGAGATCAGACTCGGTATGATGAGCGAGCTTCCGGTTGAGATATACGCAAGGAAGGATTTTGACTGGTTCCAGATGGAAGAGATAAGGCTCGGACTGGAAGCCAAGCTGAACGTAAGACTGTATGCATATCCCAAGGTTCCTTTTGATACGATGAGGCAGTTAAGGCTTGCCCTTGCCGACGGGATTAATCTGGCAAAGTATGTAAGCCTTCCCGCAGGTGTCCTCAAGGAACTGCGTAAGGCCATAAAATCGGGAGTGGATCTGGCTCCTTACATAGAGGACCATTATGATGAGGAACAGCTTGAACAGATCCGAATCTGCCTTGAGAACAGAATAAATATCAAGCCATATATCACTCCCGAACTCAGGGGAAGTTCCATCAGACAGATAAGACTCGGACTTGAAAAGGGACTTAATGTAAGGCAGTATACGGGACTGCATTATGAGTGGCGCCAGATGCGTGAGATCCGAAAGGGAATGGAACATCAGGTCAATATTTCCATGTATCTGAACCCTCTGTATGACTGGCAGCAGATGCGCGAGATAAGACTGGGCCTTGAGGACGGACTTGATGTTTCAAGATATTCAAGTCTGATGTATCCTGCGACCGACATGTCGGTAAAGAGAGCATATCTGGCTGCAGGCATAATTGACGATGCGAATGATCCTCTGCGTGAGTTTGGTGAGACCAAGGCAATTGCATATAACAATTTTGAGATAAAGATCACACCGGATCAGATGACGGCTTACTTCCAACTGACAGGTAAACGTACCGGAGTGACAAGGAGCGTAATAAGGAATGCCCTTGAGGAGAGGGGAATAGTCAGAGGCATAAATGAAGATGTCATCAATTATATTCTGACGGATCGTGCGGGTAATCAGCCGCAGGTCATTGCGGAAGGCCGGAAATCAGAGCCAGGTCCCGATGGGTACTATGAATTTTTCTTCAGGACGGAAGTAAACCGTGAACCCAAGGTATTGGAGGACGGAAGTCTCGATTATAAGGATATAGAATGGTTTGAACAGGTAAAAAGAGGACAGAAGCTCGCTGTTTATCACCCTGCGGAAACGGGGCCCGCAGGCTTTAATGTTTTCGGTCAGGAATTTCCTTCCGTAAAGGGAAAGGAACTGAATATCCTCACTGGCAAGGGTTTCTACATAGAGCAGGACCAGAGGACTTATATTTCGAATGTAGACGGTATCGTGGAACTCAAAGAAAATAAAATGGAGGTTTCAAACCTTCTGACTTTGGGTGAAGTCACGGCATATATGGGAGACACCAGATTTGACGGAAACGTCCATGTTACGGGAAATGTGGGCAACGGCTGTACCATAATCGCAAGGGAGGATCTGATAGTTGACGGTTTCGTTGAGGGAGCGGTATTGGAGGCCGGAGGAAACATAATACTCAGGAAGGGAGTCAATTCCCAGAACAAGGGCCATATTAAGGCCGGCAGCAATATTGAGGGCAGTTTTTTCGAGAGCGTAAACGCAAAAGCCGGAGGGAACATAAAGGTATCCTACTGCCTGAAGAGCAATGTTGAATGTGAAGGTGTGCTTGAGCTGGCAGGAAGAAAAGGTTCTCTTATAGGAGGATCTATTTTTGCCGGGCTTGCGATCAAGGTAAATGAGGTTGGAAACGATTCGGGTGTAAAAACCTTCCTGAAGGTTGGTGTGAGCAATGATATTATAAAACGCCAGATCATTGTCAACAATCAGATGAAAAAGATTGATAAAGAACTGGAAACACTTGATACCGCTTATCGGGAACTGGAAGCACTGTATCCTGTTGAGGCTCACGCCGAGATCGAAATGTTCGGCAAGATCGACAGTGCCCGTATTTCGAAGAAAGAGGTTAAAAAGCTGCTCGAGGAGGAGCTTGCGGAGATCGAGAAGAAGGTTGATGAAGCAAAGCAGGCTTTTGTAGAGATGAAGGGCGCTGTATATGAAGGAGTTGTAGTGGAAGTGAACGGTAAGAGATGGGTTTCCACCGAGCGAGCTGTGGGGATCAAGGTTAAGGATGACGAGAACGGGTTGAAGATCGATCATATTTAGATATGACAGGGGAGAAAACACTATGGAAAAAGTATTGATCGTTGATCATGAATTCGCTAACAGAGATCAGTTAAAGGAGATACTTAAGGATACCTATGATGTTGAAACTGCCGGGACAGTGGAAGAAGTATCGGCACAGATGGATGCTCATGGGAACGAATTTGCCACTGTTCTTTACAGGTTTTCGATGAAAGGACTTGATGGTTACAGTTTTCTGGAGAGGCTTGACAAGAGGGGCCTGTTATCGAGGATGCCGGTGCTTTTTATCAATGAGCGTGAGGCTGCCCACCTTGAACACAGCCCGACAAGAATGGGTATTTATGATTTTGTGCATAAGCCGTTTGTGGCTGAGATAGTAAGGCGCAGGGTCAGTAATCTTACGGGTCTGTTCATTTTCAAGCGCGGTCTGGAACAGAAGGTCGAATCACAGACTGTTACGATGAACAAGCAGTTTAAACTGCTCAAGATGCAGAAGGGAGAACTTGATAAGAGCAAACAGAACATAGTGGATATCCTTGCTACGGTCGTTGAGTGCAGGAGCCTTGAGAGCGGAGACCATATCAGCCGTATCAAGGGTTATACGAGAATAATAGCCAACCGGATGATGAAGGACTATCCGGAAACGGGACTTGATGAAAATATCGTCAATATAATCGTATCCGCGAGCTCCCTTCATGATATCGGTAAAATAGCGATCCCGGATTCGATACTGAATAAGCCGGGCAAGCTTACGAAGGACGAGTTTGAGTTCATGAAGAGCCATACGATACGCGGCGCCGATATAGTTAACAATATCAGCGGTATCTGGGATGAGGATTATGCAAGGATCAGTTATGAGATATGCCGGTATCATCATGAGAGATATGATGGAAGGGGATATCCGGATGGGCTGAAGGGTGATGCCATTCCGATCTCCGCTCAATGTGAATCCATAGCGGATGTTTACGATGCGCTTGTTACGGAAAGCGTATACAGAGCTGCTTACAGTAAGGAAGATGCGTTCAACATGATCGTTCAGGGGGAAGCCGGTGTATTTGCGCCTCAGCTTCTGGAATCTTTCAGAAAATCCAGAGAGGAATTTGAGGATTTTCTTGACCGGAATAAGGATAAGTGATTTTGGTTGTTAATAAAGTGCTCACATGGTATTATATATAGGCGCTGTTGTGATACTTAAATAGTACTGCCCGGAGGTTGAAGATGGCAGATGGATTTGAAAAATTCATAAAATTCGGAGATGAGAAAGAAGTACAGCAGATCCTGGGTAACAGGCCCGAAAGGACTTATAATCCCAATGAGGACTTCCTTCCGGATGATAACCTTGAGACGCCTGATATACGTCCGGTAAGGAGTGAATCGGGCAAGCCTACAGTTGTTGTTATAGATGATGATTACCAGACTCTTGATATCATGAAGATATATCTTGCGAGGGATTACGAGTGCGCTGTTTTTTCGGATCCCAAAGAAGCGATCTTCTATATGAACACACATCTCCCGGACATCATTTTTATGGACAGCTACATGACCGTGATGTCTGCGAAGAAGCTTATCTCTATTATCAGGCTGTATAAGGAAATGCAAAAGGTTCCGATATACTTTATGGTTTATGAAGAGGAGAGGGGTGTATTCGAACATAAGAAGGATACTAATGTCGAAGGGCTTATAACTAGGCCGATAGCTCGTGGTGAACTGCAGAAGATCCTTGATAAGGAGAAACTCAGGGAGTATATCACCAAGGACTGATAAATGGTTAAACGCAAGCTTGTAAGCACCCGTGTTCTTAAGACGGGGATGAAGATAGACCAGTCTGTTATAGATTCACGCGGCCGCGAGCTCATTGCCCGTGGTGTGGTGCTTGATGATTTTCAAATAGAATATCTGAAGGAACATGGGATTGCGGGAATATATGTGAGCGAAGGGGAGCCGGAGGAAGTATCCGAACTTGAAAGAAACCTTCCCGTATATACACGTCAGCTCATAGAGAAGAGCAGGGTAGAGGACAGGTCGAAGGTTAAGCTTAATCAGGAAGTCTGCAAGCGTGTCGGTGAGGGAATACAGTATCTGTTCCATAATACCGGTGATGAAGGATTCCTGGAGACTACCACAAACATATCAAATGAACTGGTCAGCGCGATCACCGGAAGTAATGCCGTAGCGGTCGATATCAATCTCATCAAGGTAAGTGATGAATATACATTTAAGCACAGCGTGGACGTTGCCACGATGGCGATGGTGATCGGTCAGAGCCTTTCCCTTTCTCAGGACGAATTAAGGGAACTCGGGATCGCCGGTCTTCTGCATGATCTCGGTAAATCGCAGATCCCGCTCGAGGTACTTAACAAGCCCGGACGCCTTGATGAAAACGAATTCCAACTCATGAAGCAGCATTCGCTGTTCGGTTTCAAGATCCTTAAGGAAAAAAACCAGTTTTCGGATGCGATAATGAAGGGTGTCCTCCAACACCATGAGAAGATGAACGGTAAGGGATATCCGCTCGGAACGTCAGGCGATATGATCCACAAATATGCAAGGATCATTTCGGTGGCGGATGTTTATGATGCGCTTGTTACCGAACGTCCGTATAAAAAGGCGTTTCATAAGCGGGAAGCAGTGGAGATGATACTGGCAATGACGCAGGAACTGGATATTGAGGTCATGTCAAGCTTTTTAAACTGCGTGATACTCTATCCCGTGGACAGCATAGTTACCCTTTCGACGGGAGAACCGGCGAAGGTGGTAAAAAACAACCGCAACAACTGCCTGCGGCCGACTGTCGTGGGGCTTAAGACAGGCAAGCTGTACGATCTGTGTGATGATATTAACTGCGCAAGCCTGGTGATAGTATAAAGATAACAGGGGTGACATCTGTGGAAGATAAGATATTGGTTACAAGATCATCCATGCCGGATATGGATGAATATATGGATGAGATAAGATCGATATGGGACTTAAGATGGCTTACGAACATGGGTCCCAAACACGAACAGTTTAAGAAGGAACTTACAAAATATTTGGGAGTTGAAAATGTGGAACTGCTCGTGAACGGTCATCTTGCACTTGAGATGACGATGCAGGCGATGGGGCTTAAGGGTGATGTGATAACTACTCCGTTTACCTTTGTATCAACCACGCATGCGATAGTACGCTGCGGGCTTAATCCCGTATTCTGTGATATCGATCCATGGGATTATACGATAAATGCGGATAAGCTTGAGTCCGTTCTTACCCGGGATACCTGTGCCGTGATGCCGGTCCATGTTTACGGTAATATCTGCAACATCGAAGCCATAGATGATTTTGCGAAGAAGCACGGGCTTAAGGTCATATATGATGCGGCGCACACTTTCGGGGAGACTTATAAGGGAAGGGGTATTGGAAGTTTCGGAGATGCTTCGTGTTTTTCCTTTCATGCGACCAAGGTGTTCCATACGATAGAGGGCGGATGTGTATGCTACAGGGACGAAAGCCTTAAGGATGCTCTCTATGCAGTCAAGGATTTTGGCTTTAACGATCCCGAGGATGCGGGATATATAGGCGGTAACGCAAAGATGAACGAATTCTGTGCTGCCATGGGGCTTTGCAACTTAAGGCATGTCGATGATGATATAGAAAAACGCAGGGTGGTTTATGAACGTTATAATGAACGTCTTGATGGAATAAAGGGGATCGGGCTGAATGATCCGCAGGCTGATGTAAAGTCGAATTATGCATATTATCCGGTTGTTTTTGATCCCGTGATATTCGGCGCCGACAGGGATACCGTACTTGAAAAGCTCAATGAGAACGGGATCATGGCAAGAAGGTATTTTTATCCTGCAACCAATGCCATGAGCTGTTACAGGGGTATGTTCGATCCCGGTGATACCCCGGTTGCAAAAATGATGAGCGAGAGGGTACTCACGCTTCCTATCTATCCGGATCTGGATACGGTGACTGTTGACAGGATATGTGACGTCATAATCGGGATTTACAAATCATAAAATATCACATTATTATACTCATGAAATAATAATTTGGTTAAATTGACTGAATTATTACGCAAAAACCTTGATTTTGTATGCTAAAATGTCTATAATACTATAAGAGTGTCTAACACAATTCTAATCATTAAGGAGAAGGTTATCATGGCTAAGACAAATGTCGGGAAAAACACCAAAACGAAAGGCAAAAAAGGTGGGACCGGACTCAATATGCGGCTTACTTTGATCATGTTCGCGGTTATCCCCCTCATAGTTTCATCTCTCACTATAGGCTTGGTCCTTATAAAGGAGAGCAGTGCCGAGATGAAGGAGTACACGCACAACTCTCTGGTACAGGTTGTCGAGAATGTAGGTAATTCATTTGATACCATAACGCACAGGAATGAGGAGTTCCTCATGGCATATTCCACGGCACCAATAATCAAGGAAGCGCTTCTTAATCCGGACGATGCGGATATCCAGGCTGAGGCTCAACAGTATACACTTGATTTTTTTGAGAAGCTTAACGGTTGGGAGGGATTATATCTGTGCGACTGGAATTCCAAGGTTATGACTCATCCCGCGCCGCCTGTTATTGGTAAGGTACTGAGGGAAGGCGACAGCTTAAAGCAGCTGCAGGATTCCATGCTTGCTGCAGGTGGTGTGTATAATACCGGCATCATGGAAAGCCCTGCATCAGGGAATATAGTAATGTCAATGTATTATCCGGTCATGGTTGACGGACAGCCTTTGGGGTATGTTGGATGTGCAACCTATGTAAGCAATGTGGCTGCGGATATATCTGATGTATCAGGACTTAACTTAAGCAGTGCTTATGTATATTTTGTTGATAGAGAGGGAACCATGCTCCAGCATCCCAATCCCGAGAAGATAGGTCAGCCTGTTGAGAATGCGGCAGTCAAGGGTCTTGTTGCACAGCTTGCAAACGGAGAGCATCCCGAACCCAACATCATCGAGTACGAGTATAAGGGCAAGATAAAATATGCAGGCTATTATGTAGGTGAGCACGAGCACTACATAGCTGTTCTGACGGCGGATGAGGATGATGTCCTGGCAGGCATGTCCAAGATCAGAAACTATACGATCTTCATATGTTTGGCATGTATAATCATATTTACGATAATAGCTATGCTGATAGAGCGTGTGATCTCGGTACCTCTTATCCAGATCTCGCAGTCGCTTGAAAAACTCAGTACAGGTGATGTTACTGCGGACTGCAAGGCTAAATCGCATATCAGGGAGACGGTCAGCCTGATAAATGCGTTCAAGGCGCTTAAGAATGCACTTACAACATCCATGAGATCGGTCAAGGATTCGGCCTTTGTTCTCAACAATGCGATAGTGAATGTTGACGGAATGACAGGTCATAATGTTGAATCGGTATCACAGATCAATACTGCGATCAATGAGGTTGCCGAAACATCACAGAGTGTAGCCGAGAATGCTCAGACCATGGCAGAGAAGGCAGCAGAACTCGGAGACAACATTGAGAATCTTAATGATAACGTACAGAGGCTCTATGAAGCGTCAGAGACTATCAAGAACGCTAATAATGAGGCTACCGACTGCATGAGTTCGGTATATGCTGGAGCCAACGAATCGGTTGAGGCCATGACTGATATAACAAGTAAGATAGCAGAAACCAACCAGGCGATAGCCGAGATAGGAACTGCAGTTCAGGCGATAGAATCGATCGCGGCACAGACAAATCTCCTGTCACTCAACGCTTCAATCGAGGCTGCACGTGCAGGCGAAGCAGGACGCGGATTTGCGGTAGTTGCGGATGAGATCAGGTCGTTAGCCGATTCGTCGGCTGAATCCGCCAAGGAGATAAAGCAGATAATCGAGAATGTTATCGCTCTTTCGAACGGTACTGTTGATATGAGCAACCGGGTATTCGAGGTTATCAGCAAGGAGCAGACAGATATCGAGATGGCACAGGATAAGTTCAACATACTGTCGGATTCGGTTGAGGCATCCATAAGCGAGATCGATACCATCAGGCATATGACCGTAACCCTTGACAATATCAAGGTACAGCTTACCAATGCCACTACGGAACTTGGTGCGATATCTGAAGAACTCGGTGCGTCGGCAGAGGAAGTTGCGGCTTCATGCCAGACAGTTACCAATGCTTGTTCCGATACACAGAATTCGACGGCAGAGATGCGCAACATAAACGAGGATATGAGTGCTGCCATCGATTTCTTCAAACTCGGAGAATAAGCCGGTTAAATAAACACATTTTGATCAGACAGGAACCCGGGAATCCACGGTTATGGGTTTCCGGGTTTCGTATGGGAGCACTATGAATATTGAACTGCAGATATGCGGACTGGCCATGCTGATCATATTTTTGATCTTCATCGAGCGTGACAGAAAGCTTAATGTTAAGAACAGACTTCTGTTTATGGCAGCCTTTATAACATGCATCATATGTCTTGTTTTAGATATTGCCTCGATAGTATGCATACATGAGGCTGTTTACAGCGGCTTTTCCCCCATGCTTACAAAAGCTGTGTGTAAGATATACATCATGCTGCTGGTGACACAGGGGTATTGCGGATTTCTGTATGGCTGTCTTGATATTGCAGTTCAGTTTAAGTACAGGGTGATAAGGAAGCTGGCCCTGATCCTCTACGTTACAGGTGAGATCCTCATCGTAATCCTGCCCATAGAGTATTATATGGACGGCAGGACAGTATATTCTTACGGACCGGCCAACCTTTGTACCTATGCATTGGCTATATTCTATATCGTATTCACGTTGTATCTTTCGTTAAAGCACAAAAATGATATTTCACACAGAAGGCTCATCGCCCTGTTTACCTGGCAGGGTTTGTGGCTTATTGCCGCACTTATCCAGTTTTTTTCCAAAGAGACACTGCTTGTGGGATTTGCGGCGGCAGTCGGGATGATTGTGCTTTATTCCCAGTTGGAAAATCCCAATGAACATATCGACCGTGTTACGGGGCTGTTTACCCAGAATGCGTTATCGCTCTTTCTTCAGGATAAATATAAGTACGGGCAGCCTTTTGCGTTCTATACCGCCAAGATCAAATATCTTGCACCGTTTACGGAACTGGACATCAAGAATGACGCGGTGATAAGATCGGCAAGAGCTTTTCTTGAGCTTGGAAATGAGCCTGTGTTCAGGATAAATGATGACATGTTCTGTATCATCTATGATTCCGGGGACAGGGCTTATGATAAGCTTATAGAGATCAAGAAAAGGGCAGATGGTGTTACGGGCATGCCGGTTGAAGCCAAATTTATTTATTGTCCGGACGGAACATTGCTTTCGGGAGTCGATGATGTTTTCAATTTCATACACTGTTACGAGGACTCTGCGGATGATATCGTTGTATGTGACAAGGGACTCATTGACAGGATGCTTCAAAGACGAAGGGTATATAATCTTATAGAAAACGCGCTTAAGGAAGACAGGATCAGAGTATATTACCAGCCTATATATAATGTCAGTAAGGGCAGGTTTACCTCTGCGGAGGCGCTCGTCCGCATTGAAAATGAAGACGGGACCATGGTGATGCCGGCTGATTTTATCCCGATCGCAGAAGAGAATGGGCAGATAATTGCCCTTGGAATGAGGATATTCAGGAAGGTGTGTGAATTTTTGGCCACAGGAGAGCTGCAGAAGCTTGGGATCGAGAATGTGGAGATCAATGTTTCGGCTGCCCAGTTTGATCATGAAAATCCGGCAGGCTTTGTATCCGAATATATTGATGAATATAATCTGGATCCTTCCAATATCAATCTTGAGATCACCGAAACGGCGGATAATGACTTAAAGCATCTTCTCCTTCTTAATATGGAAAAGCTTATCAGGATCGGTGTGACCTTTTCACTGGATGATTTCGGAACGGGACGTTCAAATCTTGATTACTTTGTCAGCATGCCTGCGCGCAATGTCAAGTTTGACATGGGATTCACACAGGGATATTTTACTAACAGTAAGATCAGGGATGTAATGAAGGGAATGGTAAGTATCACACATGATATGGGTATGAATATCGTATCCGAAGGCGTGGAGACCCGGGAGCAATATGATGAAATGGTAAGACTGGGAGTTGATCAGATCCAGGGATATTATTTTTCAAAGCCGATCCCCGAAAATGAACTGATCGAATTCCTGAAAAATAAGCAGTAAAATACATCGAACCGGCTTGAGTCCGACCGGCCGGGAATAAAAAAAGAGTATCCGTGTAAATCCCGGATACTCTTTTTTTTACGTGCGCGAGAGGATTCGAACCCCCGACCTTCTGGTCCGTAGCCAGACGCTCTATCCAGCTGAGCTACGCGCACATTTCCATGTCTTCATATATGGATCGATAATACCGCCCCATACATTTGCGACTTATGAAATATATCATACAATGGCAGTAAAGTCAAGGAAAATCAAATGACTGTCAAACGATCAAACCATAGACAGGCGGAAACAACAATAGAAGTAAGGATGCTCATATATATGAGACCAACCGGTCGCCCTCATAACACAGCTTAAGCGTGAAGAATCCGTTATCGGTCCGCAGCCGTTTCAGGAAGATCCTGTCGCCGTCCCATAGTTCAAGGGAAGGAACAATATCTATGTCGACCCATTTAAGCACGCCTTCGGTGCAGGGAGTACGGTTCCCGTTTATTATGGGCGTGAGGCTTCCGTCCGGTTCTTCATACAGATCACCGGTAAAGGCATCGGCAGTGTAGAGGAACATATACTCGGTTTCATATATGTCCGATATAAAGGTCACTATGCTCCTCAGCCTGTAGGATGTAAGGGAAAGTCCGGTCTCCTCATAAACTTCGCGGAG
>JAEEGL010423404.1_pt1 | contig 13143 bp, 11 predicted proteins | sample 9134231 | NCBI WGS metagenome assembly JAEEGL01 (sample SAMN16246548, study PRJNA631951) | gut metagenome | biome: gut microbiome; feature: rumen; material: fiber-attached | host: Bos | place: Iran: Karaj | collected 2018-10
ATACCGTGGTTTCATCAGAGGCTTCCATCCGTCGGGGATACCAGGCGAGAACAGCGTCAGAGACATAAGGTATGTGGAGTCGGAGGATTTTGTCAATTGGACTCCTGCAAAGCAACTTACCTATAATGACGACGAAGATATTCCGCTCTATACCAACTGCCTTTCGCAGTATTTCCGTGCACCGCAGTTATTCGTGAGTTTTCCGTCAAGATACATTGAGCGCAAGGGGTGGAACGAAAGCTTCGAGGAACTTTGCGGCAAGGAGAAGCGTCTTGCCAGAATGAAACTCCATCCAAGATATGGCCTTGCCATCACGGACTGCATCTTCATGGTCTCCAGGGACGGTCTGAACTTCCAGAGGTTCAGCGACGCTTTCATGCGGCCTGAAGCTGAGAATGGGCGCAATTGGGTATATGGCGATTGCTATCCCGCGAGAGGATTTGCCGTCACCAAATCGCCATTCCATGGTGCTCCAGACGAACTCTCAATGTACATCTACACAAACCACTGGATGGGAATACCATCTACAATGGACAGATACACCATCCGCATGGATGGATTCGTCTCTTTGCATGCGGGGGCAAAGGAGGAGAAGGCGTTGACGAAATTCTTCACATTCTCTGGAAATGAACTTTTCGTTAACTTCGAGACCTCCGCAATGGGATACATCTATTTCATACTGTGCGACAACGAGGGGAACGAGTACCGCTCGTGCGAGACTTTCGGCAATTCGTTGGACAGGAGAATCAATTTCGGCGATGGCGTGCTCGCCTCCCTCGCGGGCAAGCCAGTCCGTCTTCGCATTCGCATGAGGGACGCGGACATCTATTCACTTCAATTCAGATAGTATTATCATGGAACCACAAATAAAACTTCTTGATTTTGGTAATTTCGGGCAGTCGGACAGTGCATGGTTCAATCCATCTGTCACACGTCTCGTTGATGGCAGATGGCTCGCGACCATGCTTAGCATTTGCGGAAACGATTTTTACGGCGATCCTATGTTCGCTATCAGCGATGACGAAGGCTGTACATGGACAAAGCCAGCCCCAATACCCGCATTCGCGTCAGAGGTATTTCCTGAAATCGGAGTCCGTGTGGCTGTCTGCGACACGCATCCGTTTACATCGCCAGTTGATGGCACGGTCTTCGTGTTCGGTTGCACGGTACACTATTCGCCGAAGGGAAATGTCTGCTGGCAGAAGGATTTCGACAAGAGCAGACTTCCGAAGGAACTCGCCGTCTATGCGACGTGGCGGCCAGAGTCAGGCTGGTCGGAGCGCAAAATTCTTCCGCTGCCTGGCTTTGATTCCGATTACAGGACGGCGGCCACGCAGCTCGCGTTCATGCCTGACGGCAAGAGCCTTATTCCTATATATCTTACGGTTGCTCATGGCATCTACTGTGGTTTTCCATCACATTTCTACGGCGCGACCGCGCCTGTCTATCGCCAGAACGGCGACACATTCGAGCCTGTCAACAAAGCGAGAGTCTTCACGAATCCTGTTGGCAGAGGATGCATGGAGCCATCGGCGGTCCGCCTTGCGGATGGTTCGTATGCCCTTACAATCCGCACAGAGGACGGGAACATGTATGTAGCGACTTCGCGCGACGGTTATGAATGGGGCGACGCCCGCCCGTGGCGATTCGACGATGGCACGCAGATCGAAACCAGCAGCACTCAGCAGCATTGGGTCCGAATCGGAGAGAAAGTCTTTCTAGTGTTTACTATGAAATACAACGGCAACGACGGTCTCTTCCGCTTCAGGGCACCACTGCTCATGGCGGAGGCCATCCCACAGGAGGCCAAGCTTATCCACAGCACACTAAATATAGTGTTCCCACGCCGAACACGAGATGGCATCGAGGCGTTTTACGGTAATTTTCATTGTACGCAACTAGATGAAAACACCGCACTTATAACAGATGCCGCGCTTTTTGAGCAAAAGCATGACGGGGCTACTATCATCTGCAGTACTGATGTCATGGCGGCAATTTGCACACACTAATGGTGTTATAATTACTATTTTGACACCAAATATAGTGTCATGGCCGATTTCAGGGCCTAAAAATGACTACTGTATATTAGCCTAAATTAAAAATTTTAAACAAGAAAACGCAAATTTGTAAGTTTGTTGTTTGACAGAATCAATTTGCCCATATATAGTGTGTATGTTTTGATTTTATAAGGTTATTGACTCTATATAGCCGATTACAAAATCGATTTGCGATTTTGTGTGACGATGTAAATGCTTGAAATACTCTATTGTTGCGTAAGATGGCATTTGCGTAAAGGGAGTCTTTATCTTTGACACATTTTAAACCGAAATCCAACGATTGGATTTTGGTAGGAGATTTAAGAAAGTTAATAGGGAGAAAACGCGGCGATGATTATGTCAACAACGAGCGATCCAGGGCCGTTCCGCTTCTTCAGGAAGCGTGACGGTCTGCTGGTTCCATTCAGGCGGGAGAAGATTTCCAGTGCAATACTCAAAGCGGCTGTGGCTGCCGCGCGTGAGGGAGCACCTGCTTTGGCTGAGAGCAAGGCGCATGAGATGGCCGATGAGGTTGTCGCGCAACTGGACAATCCTCTGTGCGAATACTACACCGCTACGAATAAGGAAGGATTGCGCATCCCGATGCTGGAGGATGTGCAGAATCTCGTTGAAATCATCCTTGCCGAGAATGGCTTGATGCAGATTCTAACTGCTTACAAGCGTTATCGCAAAATGCGCGAACGCGCACGTTCCGCCATTATGGTTCGCGACGCAAAGGGACGTGGCAAAGGCAACAAGGCGGATTTGACTGATCAGAGTCTCCTGCTAGTCGAATCGACGTCTCAGGGCAACATCCAGCAGTGGGACCGCAACCGCATTGTCAACAAGCTCATCGACAAACTTGATTTGCCTGAAGAGGAGGCTGAATCAGTTGCGAAGGAGGTTGAGAACCAGATAATCGCGAGCGGCATGAAGCGTGTTAGCACCACGTTGTTGCGTGAGATGGTTAACAATGTGCTGGTCGAGCGTGGCTATAACAACAAACTTGAAGATCTCTCCCTTTACCATATCCCGCGCGAATTCATCGAGAACCTGATGTTCGCGAAGCCGACCGAGAACAGCAACATAGTCTCCAACAATCCAGAGGCAGTCAACCTCAGCATCGCGGAGCTGATACTCAAGCAGTGGGGGCTTGACACGATATTCTCGCCCGCCGTCAAAGAGGCGCACGACACAGGCGCAGTTCATCTGCATGACCTTGGCTATCCTCACCGCGTCTATTGCTCTTCTCATTCTATTGAGTATATAAAGAAGTATGGTCTGAGGGACTTGTCCAACCTGAACACAGAATCGAATCCAGCGCGGTCGGCGTCAGTTTTGACAGGGCATCTCAACACGTTCTTGGCGTCCATGCAGGCAAACTATGCAGGTGCGTTAGGCATAGCGTACATCAACATCTTCTACGCGCCGTATCTTGTCGGAATGACTGACAAAGAGGTGAAGCAGGTTGCTCAGGAGCTGATATTCAACGGCTCTCAGAATGCTTTCTCACGTGGCGGACAGACACTCTTCTTGGACTTCAACATCCACACAGGCGTTCCGAAATATCTCCAGAAAGTTCCCGCGATTGGTCCTGGCGGCAGATATATGCTGAAGGACAAAGAGGGCGTGATACACTATCTCAAAGAAGTGCTTCGTTCAGACACTGACGGCGCTGGCAACAAACTGGCTGATCTGGTTCTTGAGTCGGCTGGCGGCGGCAGAGTAGTGCGCCGCGAGTTGTACAGCGCGAAGGCTGGCGTATATACGGACGCCGACATAGATGCGGCAGTCATTGCGGACGGTAGCAAGATTCTCACGTATGGCGATTATGTCGCAGAAGCGCGCCGCTTCACATCGAAGCTGTTGGAAGTCTGGGGCGAGGGCGACCGCAATGGACGCGTCTTTGAGTTCCCGAAATGCGACTTCCATGTCTCGCAGGAGACATTCGATGATCCAGAGCAGTACAAGATATTCCTTGAGGCTTGCGAACTCTCGTCCAAGAACGGCTCGACATATTTCATATTCGACCGTGATGAAGTCACGCTTTCGGCTTGCTGCCGTCTGCGCACGACCATTGACGATAACCGCATGCTGAACCATCCTGAATCCATGCGCTTCTGCGGATTCCAGAATGTCACGATTAACATCCCGCAGGCGGCTTATCGTGCATCGCGCAAGGGCAACAGGACGCTTGATGGTTTGCTTTCGGAAATCGACGCAACAATGGACATCGCCGTCCAGGCGCACCTTCAGAAGCGCGCGAAGATCGCCGAAATGATGTCAGGCCCTGGAGCGCCGCTTTGGCAGATTGGCAAAATAGCCTGCGACGGCAGACCATATGTCGAGCTTGACAAGGTGACTCACATCATTGGACTCATTGGCGTTAATGATGCAGTTAAGTTCTTGCTTGGCAAAGAGATGCATGAATCACAGGAAGCATTTGACATGGCGATTCGCATTGTTGCGCACATGTATCTGCGTGCAAAAGAATATACAAAGAAATACAACCTCAAGTTCACATTGGAGGAGTCGCCTGCAGAGTCGGCGGCACGCCGTCTTGCGAAGATTGACTTGGTCTATTTCCCTGAAGAGGCGAAAGACATTGTCAAGGGTGACAACGAAGACGTTGCATACTACACGAATTCCGTGCATCTTTCGGCTGATGCTCCGATATGCCTTGTGGAGCGCATAGAGAAGCAGTCGATGTTCCACAGCATCATTGAGTCTGGCGCGATCATCCATGCGTTTGTTGGCGAGGAGAAGCCTGAGCCGATGGCGATTGCCGAACTGATAAGGAATGTGTTCCTGCGCACACAGTCGGCGCAGGTGACGATTTCGCCTGAGTTCACCTATTGCAACCATTGCGGTTTCCAGACTCGCGGTCTGCTTGAAGTCTGCCCAGAGTGCGGCTCCAAGGAGGTTGTCGGCGAGACACGCGTTGTTGGATATTTCAGCAAGATTCAGAACTGGAACAAATCCAAGCGCTATGGTGAGCTGATAGCAAGGCAGCGCGGAATGTATAAAGTTTCTTCGGCTGAATAACAGGGGATTAACGGAATAGGGATATGTCAAAGAATACAATGATAGTACACGTCTTCGGCAAGAAGACATGCGCGAAATGCGCGATGCTCAACAAGCGTCTGGATGAGATTCTAACCAAGGAGCCTTGGGCAGGAAATTTCGTTAAGGTCTATAATGATTTGGAGACTGAAGACGGACTTCTGAATTTTTGTCTGGCGCAATGCCTGAACCCCAACCGAGTTCCTGCGATGGTCGTTGCGAAGTTGGACAAGAACGGAACTGAGGAGTTCATTCCTAATCCAAATCCAGACGAAATGGATCCTATCTGCAGGCGTTCATCACTCTACACATGCATTGGTCTCCAGACTGACTATTCTGCCGATGGCAATGGTGTCATCACGCCAAAGATGATACAGCATGTTCTGGACAGAGCGATGGAACTACAGTAAACTTCTGCGGTTCATTCCCGGACGGTAATCCGTCCGGGTTTATTTTTTATGGAAGACAGAGAATTCTTCATATCTCTTTTGGAAGATGAAGACGAGAGCAACGCCTCTATAGCGATGAGGGAGCTTCTGTCGAGTGGAGAGGCGGATAGTGTCATAGAGGAATACATGGACACGGATTCGCCTCTGATGCGCCGTCGTATTCAGGAGTTGGCGTGCATAAGCAACTACCGTCGAATGAAATCCGAATTTCCCGAACGAGTTTTGTCTGGATCGTTTTCTCCTTGGGAATGTTTGTCATGGATAAATGTCATCATGGATTTTCGGACGTCTCTGCCTCAGCTTGACGGCATGCTGGAGGATTATTTGGAGGAGATGGCTCCCGTCAGGAGCATTGCATCCTTTATAAAGATGATTAAGGAGACGGGCATTGGCATTGATGACAGCTGCGACCATTATATCACCAAGTACCTGCTCTCAGATGTCATGGTTCACAACACGGGTGACAGGTTGCCAGTCGCTGTTATCATCCAGCGGCTTGGAGAGTTGTCGGGCTGGCGCACTCAAATAGGAACTGTCAATGGCATGCTCTGTCTGCGAGACCGCCATTACAATTTCATATTAGTCACATCGGACATGGAGAACACGCAGACTCACGTTGATGAGGCTTTTCGTCCGATGTCAATTCGTGAAATCGCTGTTGAGGAGCTCTCTAAGATTTTGGCATCAGCTGACATTGACCAAATTGCCTCTGTAGTGGCGGATGCCCAGGAGCTGCTGGAGCGGATACTTCCTGAATGATTGCGCGCGTTTGTTGACAAGGGCGAGACGCCCTTGCTATCTTGTCTCGGCCATTTCGGAGAGTTTGTCGGCAAGGTCTGAGAGAGCCTTGTCATAAAGGTCGATGAGCTTTTCGTCAGCGCAGCCTGCGCAGTTGTACTCAACAACGAAATGTTTTTTCATGCTTTCCTTTTCGCATCTCATTACACACACGACGTTGACAACTAATTTATTAGTGTTTTCATCAACCTCGAAGCGCAGGAAATGGACTATGGCATGGAATACCTTGGTGTTTGGAGAATGTGCGTTTCGGAGCAGAAGATTGTTTATAAGGGTCTCCTTGATCATACCTCTGAAGTCCTGTGCCCATACCATGCATGGATAGAAATCGACCTTGTGCCTCCCGCGTCGTATTACAGGGTTCGGGCGCTCTAGATATCCCGCCAATTGTACACTGTCGATGATGACGGCGTTGGCGTATTGCTTGGAGGCTTTTTCGTCAGGGCGTAGCAGATATGATGTTGTTGTCGTATTTGATGAGAGGCATCCGCCAAGCATCAGCGATGCAATGACTAAAAACAGAATGTGATTTGCTGTCTTCATGGTTAGTTCTTCTTTCCCCAGATTAGAGATTCAGGATTTCGTTGCACGGTGTCAGAGAGGTTTCTGATGGAATTGGCGGCGCGTTCAAGCTGCTCCAAAGTATGCTGTAGCATCTGTCGTTCCTGTGAATCAGGCGCGATGTACTGCTGAAGTTGCGATACGGTTTTCTGCAATTCGCTGAATGTCCCCCTGATTTGTATCACTGTGGCCGAGACTTCATCAAGCATCTTGGCGCCAGCACCGTCCTTGGTGTCGGTGAATTCATTGATTCTGGCAGTGGTTGTCTTGAGGTCTTTGACTAGTTCTTCAGCATGGCTACCTATACTGTCGATTTTGCTGTTCAGATTGGCGAAGGTTCCCCGAGTGTCTTGGATTACGAGCGGCGTGGAGTCATTTAAAGTCTCAAGAAGTTTGTTGACATTTAAAAGAGCACTGTGCGCGTTCGCGGCGACAGTCATAATCGAGAATGTAGTTCCCTTGGAGTTCTTTTTCAAATCATCAATGGCCTCCCTCGCAGAACTTGTGATGGAGTTGACGTTCTCAGCTGTGTTGTAGATGCTCTCCATGGTTCTTTTTGCCTTACCCGACGATATGAACTCGCTTATTTGCATGACGGCCTCGTTGAGTATCTCTGTCTGCTCCTTGCGGTTGAGCGAGAGGAACATTCGCTCAAATGCGGAGATTCTGGTGGGAATGATGTGCCTCTTGAGGTCCTCGCGTTCGGCTTGGGTGAATTCCTCCCCTGGTAAGAAGTCCAGTTGGATGTAGAGTTGCCCAGTCAGAAGACTGAGGGACTCGAGTTGTGCGCAGAGTCCATAGTTCAGGACCATCCTTTTGAGCCATTGGTCAACGAGATCGCGCCCTTTGAAGATGAGGAGCGAGTCTCTGGTCGTCTTGTCCATGATGCTGTCGTTCCTGAACGAGTCGCTCTTGCCTATGTCTAGGGAACGCGGGTCGATCTCTACCCCGACCTCTATGGGCCAAGTAAGAGAGCCGTCCTCCAGCTGCTTTGCGCTCGAGAACTGGACTGTTGTGACTTGTCCAATCCTGACACCTCTGAACATTATGGGCGAGCCGATGTTGAGGCCCTTGACAGACTTGTCGAAGAATAGGGTGTATTTCGCCTGCGGGGTGAATAAACTTCGCCCGCCGATGGACATGATGAGCATTAAAAGGATTACTAGCGCGAGCAGCACGAATAATCCGAAGTACATTGTGTTTCTTTTTCGTTTCATATATTTCATTCTCCGCTGTTCAGGAATTTTCGAACCTTGGGGTTGTCGCATGATTCCCTGAGTTTTCTTGGGTCTCCCCAGGCGGTCATGGTCTTTGTCTCCGCATCAAGGAAAATTGAAGTGTTTGCTATGGTGAATATGCTGGCGAGCTCATGTGTGATGACGACTAGTGTGGTGCCTAGGGATTCTCTGAGATCAAGGATGAGTTCGTCAAGTCGGCGGGAGCTGAGAGGGTCAAGCCCTGCGGAAGGCTCGTCGAAGAAGAGGATATCTGGGTCAAGGGCCATGGCTCTGGCAAGTCCTGCGCGCTTGCGCATGCCGCCGCTGATTTCCGAGGGGTAGAGGCCGCCACATCCGGTCAGTCCTACGAGGGATAACTTGTACTCCGCGATGTCGTGTATAGTTGCCTTGTTGTAGTCCGTGAACTGGAAGAGTGGAAGCGAGACGTTCTCCTCAAGCGTCATGGAGGTCCATAACGCGCCGCCTTGGTAGAGGATGCCTGATGAGCGTAGGATGGAGTCGTGGACATCGTCCTTGCAGTTCCAAAAGTCGATTCCGTTTCTGAGGACTTGTCCTGCCGCAGGTGGATTGAGGCCTATGAGATGCCGTAGAAGCGTGCTTTTTCCGCAACCACTTTCGCCCATGACGACCATGACTTCACCTTTGTTGACATGGAAGGTGATGTCCTTCTGTATGACGTTATCGCCATGCGCCATTGTCAGATTCCTGACTGATACTGGATATTCTTCGTTCATTGTCAGATGCCTAGGCTTACGGTGATGACGGTTATGATGGAGGTCGCTAAGACCAGACATACGAGACTGCTGACCATGGCGGCGGTGGTGGCCTGGCCGACGGACGCGGAGCTACGTCCGCAGTTGATTCCGCGGAAACATCCGCAGAGCGATATGAGAATCGCGAACACGAAGCTGGTGAATATTCCGATTACGAGATCCGCCATGCGAGACGTGCTTACGAGCTGCTGACAAAACGCCGTGACGGTCAGGTTCAAGTAGAACACACCGACGGTCATTCCGCCTAGGATTCCCATAATGTCGGCATAGATGCACAGCAGCGGAAGCATGAGCGTGAGGGCGATGACTCTTGGAAGGACAAGGAAATCTATCGGCGAGATGCCCATGCTCTCCAGAGCGTCAATCTCCTCGTTGACCTGCATGGTGCCGAGTTCGGCGGCATACGCCGCGCCTGTGCGTCCTGCCATCACCGTTCCTGTCATCACTGCCCCCATAAGCCGCATCATACCAATGCCTATCAGGCTGGCGACGTAGATTTCAGCGCGGAACCATTTGAGCGGAATCGCGCCTATGAAAGCGAGAATCAAACCCATCAGATATCCGATGAGCGAGACGATGAACAAAGCATGCGGACCCGCCTTGATGATTTCGGTCCAGACATCGCACCAGCGCATGCGGGCACGTCCTGTTGCCAGTCTCAGAAGCGATACGCAAGTCTCGCCAAGTAACTGCAGGCCGTCGCCGCAAGAGCTGGAAAAGTTTATACAAAACGATTCCAGTCTCTCCAAAAAGTCGGGCGATTCGTGTAGGAATTGCTTTCGTCCGCTTGACTTTGAGAGTTCAAGCAGGCGTGATGCGCCCTTTGGAAGGTTTGTCAGATTCAAGGGTATGGATGCGGCCTGACACTCCTTGTTCAGCCGATAAAGGAGAATCATAAGGGGTGTGCCCCATTTTCCGATATTGGTGGCGTCCACGGTGACGGAGCTGAGTTTCCGAATCTCCTTAAGAATTATGCCGTCACCGATGCCGTCCATCCAGTCGCCCTTAAGAGTGATAAGTGCATTGCCGTCATCGCCAACGCTGTAGTCGAACATGTTTTGCGCATTGGCCGTTTTCATATCAATATCTGTTGCCTGGTGTAAGGACTTCGCTGAGATACTCTTTTAACACACTGTTAAGGATGGACATATTTCTAATGCTTTCGCTGATTTTTGACTCAAGTTCAGGGTATCCAGCACAGTCGTTCATCAAAGTGGTCATGCATTGCGAAATGATAACGCATTTGTTGATGGAGACCTGAATCAGTGCACAGACTCTTGCATCCTGCTGATAGTGTTTTGAGTATGCGCAAGAGTAGATGTAGCTTCCAACGGTCGAGAGAGAGCGTAGGATTGATATCATGATTTTGGTTGAGTTTGGGGGCATTTGCTGTTTGACACATTCAATCCATTTGTTGATGATGTCAATGATGCCAGAATAACATGTTTCTCCCAGAACTTTGTCGTCCTTTGAGGAGAGCTTGCCATTAGACTTGACGGAGTCGTCGCCTTCGTCATCGTCTTCATCGTCTCCTTGACCATTTTCCCTGTCCCATTCGTGGATTATGTATGTGATAGGTGGCGTGGTGGCGCCGAGGGTGATGTCAAGTGTCTCTTCATCGTATTCTTTTAGGAGGTCACGTTCCACAAGGACATCGCAGGCGGGCAAGGCAATGTATTTCTTCAATGCCTTGTAATAGGCCGCGAGCACTTTGTCTCTTTGGACAAGGCACTCCTGCCATTCCTTGGCATTCCATTCTTCATAGTTAGTGTTCATAACGGTATAGATAATATTTTTTTCAACTATAATATATTAAGGAAAAATAAAATATCTATCAGAAAGACGGAAAAATAGTGGCTCTGAAGCTATTTTGTGGGTCTTATGACTGCCGTTTGGGGGATTCAAAGGAGAATCGATTGGAGTGCGCCGATAACCGCTCCAAGCACATATCCAAGAATCTGAATGGCTCCAAGGTGCTGTGCGGCGATTTTGTTAACCATATCATAGAACTGTTCCATGTCCTGCCTGTTGATTGCGTCCTCTATACGGTGGTCAATATCCAATTTTTGGATAATTAAATCCTTTCCATCGCTTTGCATATAGTTTCTGAAGTATTGCATTGCTTTTGGAAGAAGGGATTCGCGAAGCCATTTCGCTAACGATTCGTTGTTGAAGAGTCCTCTTGAGACTACGGGAAGTTGGTTGTTCAGATAATCGCTAAGATATTCCCGCAGTTTTTTGCGGAGAGACTCTATGATGTTATCAATTTTTTCAGAGGCGTCCTTAGAGCGAATATAATCATTGAACTGGTGAATAAGATTCATGACCTCTTCCCTGAGCATCGACTGGGTGTCCTCTGAGGCGAGTTTATCATTTAGTTTTTCCTCCCAATTTTGCCAGTTTATGCTTGAGACGATTGCTGCGGCGATAGTGTTGGCCTGACTGCTTAAAAATGGTATCCCTTTCACATAATTGACAATAGCTACGCTGACTTCACTTTTGACTATGCTGATAATCTGCGGCGAACGGCGTTGCAGTCCATTGGTAATCTTGCCAGCGATGAGATTTCTGGTCTCTGGGTCTTTGAGTTTTGGCTCAATGGTTGAAGTCCAGAAGCTCATTATTGTTTCGGGTTTGACAAGCTTGTCGAACTGCTCAATGATAGCTGTCTCTATCTGCGGTGCCACAAAGTTGATAATGTTCTGTTCATTCTGCTTTACAATCTCCTGAAACTGTGTGCAGAGCTTTTCTTCGGTTTCGGGCTTGCTCACGACGGATTCTATCATTTGGCAAAGCTCCTGCGCTAGTTCATCTGGGTTCAGAAGCTTCTCTTTGACCTCCACACCGATTTGCTTGGCTATCTTTGGCTTGTTTTTCGGCACCATTCCCTGACGCCACCATCCTAATGTCATGATTGAGAAGGGATGCCATTTGTCTTCAAGAAAAGGCTTGAATAGCATTTCGATGGCAATCCAGTTTGTAAGGTATCCGATAGCTGCTGATGAGAGGATCCGCATAGCGTAGTTAGTCCACCAGGCAGGAAATGTGCAAAGGCTAGATTTTTCTAAGGCGAACTGGACGAAGATGCAGAGAACAGTCAGCATGCTAATTGGCATGCAGATGAACTCCAAAAGGGCGCAGACACGTTGTCCTGTAGCGGCTTCTTTGTCTTTGAAAATGTTCCAACGACGGAGCCAGTCATGAATGAAATTCTTTATGGATTTCATAACTACCTGTGCTTGATCACGACGACGGGACAGTCTGCCTGGTCAAGAAGTAGCTGATATTCCACGCTTGACGTGTCCTTTCGTGTGGAACCGTTGTGCCACCCGCCGATGATTAGCATTTCAACGCCGAGTTCACGGACGGCTTGAAGGACGATTTGGGTGACTCGTCCTTTCATAAGGTATGTGTCAATTTCGATGTTGTTCCTTATGCCTTCTGTACGAACGAAATCAAGGGTTCTGCGACCTTTGGTCTCCATTTCGTTTTCAAAGCTAGCTCGCTCTTCGCTGACAAATATATGCATCTGGAGGAGCAGGTCCATGTTGGCGGTATCGACAACGAAGGCGGCGCACAGTTTGCAGTCAGGGATTCTTGATGCAAGAGCGATGGCGTATGATGTCGCGTCATAGGAGGCCTGTGAGCCATCCACGACTATCATAATCTTTTGTGGAAATGGGAGCAACTCCACTGCTTTATTTGCAGATTCTTCCTTGGGGGATTCTGCGCCATTGTCTTCATTTTTCTTATTGAACAAGTCTAACAGGCCCATAGGGACACCTCCTTATTGGTTTTCTTCAGGCTGGTGCTCCTTTTCCAGCCGTTTTTTCACCATTTTCATGGTGAAGAACGAGTCAAGTTCCTTGCCCTCAAGAGATTCGCCGATGAAATGTAGCGTGTCCTTGTAGTTTGGAATGAAAATATGCTCAAGCGCGTTCACTCGCCTTTGAGTCTTCTTAAGTTCCCTTGCGAGAAGCCAGACGGCGGTTTCAAGTTCAGCGAGTTTGCCAGCGGTCTCAGTCAGCATGAGGAAATCCTCCATTGTCTGGTCAACCAGAGAATCTGTGCTTGCAAAGCCAAACTGAGAGTGGAAATCACCTTGATAAACTGTTATAGTCGGGACGCGCACCCCAGCGGTGACACGTGTGCTCGCCTTGAGACTATGTTCGTAATGGATGCCGTCAGCGACATTGCGCAAATGATTGTATCCATTATGTGCAAG
>JAEEGL013061576.1_pt1 | contig 13143 bp, 9 predicted proteins | sample 9134231 | NCBI WGS metagenome assembly JAEEGL01 (sample SAMN16246548, study PRJNA631951) | gut metagenome | biome: gut microbiome; feature: rumen; material: fiber-attached | host: Bos | place: Iran: Karaj | collected 2018-10
ACACAGGAATACCCTTGTCTACAGACTTGATAAGATCCAGAAGACAACGGGACTTGACCTGCGCGTATTTGACGATGCGATCACTTTCAAGATTGCTCTCATGGTCGTCAAGTACATGAAATATATGAAAAAGAACGAATTTTAACAGGTAAGGACAAATGACCAGAAAAGAAAGAAGAAGAGCCGAAAGAGACTCATTCATCGAAGAAAACGGGATCATTTATCTTGATAATGTAAGCATGAATTACCCTGAGAAAGGTAATCCGGCTGTCAAGAATGTTACCCTCAGAATAGACAAAGGCGAGTTCGTCTTCATCGTAGGAGACAGCGGATCGGGTAAATCCACCCTGATCAAACTCCTCCTCAGAGAGATTCTCCCCACCGGCGGCGACGTTTTCGTAATGGGACAGAATACCAGAAAGCTCCGCCACTCACAGATCCCCAAGTTCAGAAGAAATCTCGGAGTTGTATTCCAGGATTTCAGACTTCCAACAGACAGAAACGTATATGAAAACGTTGCTTTTGCGCAGCGTATAATTGAAGTCCCTTCAAGAGAGATGAGACGCAATGTTCCGAGCATCCTTTCCATGGTCGGCCTTGCGGGAAAATATAAAGCAAACGTCAGAAAATTATCGGGAGGCGAACAGCAGAGAGTTGCTCTTGCGAGAGCTCTTGTAAATAAGCCTTCCATTCTTCTTGCCGATGAGCCTACCGGAAACCTCGATCCCAACAATTCATGGGATATCATGGATCTTCTTGCCGAGATCAATGAGCAGGGTACCACGGTCATCGTCGTAACTCACAGCCCCACCATAGTTAACTCCATGAAAAAGAGAGTAGTTGCGATGAAGCTCGGCGAAATAATAAGCGATGAGCAGGAAGGGGAGTACGTAAATGAAGATTAGAACCTTTCTGTATACCCTCTGGCAGGGCATCCGTAACATGTTCAAGAACGGATGGTACACCCTTGCATCCGTGGCAACCATAGGCGCATGTCTTTTCTTGCTCGGTATGTTCTATTCGATCGTTTCCAATGCACAGCACATTCTCTATACGGTTGAAGAAGGCGTTTCCGTAACCGTATTCTTCAACGAGGATGTTACCGATGCACAGATCGATGCTTTCGGTCAGGAACTTCTCCAGCGTCCCGAGGTAAGGGATGTTGTATTCCATTCCGACGAAGAGATCTGGGCTACATTCGGTCCCAGCTATTTCGGCCCCGATTATCAGGAGGGATTCCCCGAGAATCCTCTTAAGGGTGAGCACAACTACGAAGTATTCCTGCGTGCGGTAAGCCTTCAGGACCAGCTTGTAGGATGGCTCCAGACCAAGCCCGAAGTAAGACTCGTCAGATATTCGGAAGTTACCGCTTCGACTCTTTCCGGATTCAATCTGATGCTCGTATATGTATCAGGTGCGATCATCCTGATCCTTCTTGCGGTAAGTATCTTCCTGATCAGTAACACGGTCAGAGTCGGTATTTCCGTAAGATCCGAAGAAATAAGTATCATGAAGTACATCGGTGCTACGGACTTTTTCGTAAGAGCGCCTTTCGTGCTCGAAGGAATCATGATCGGACTGATAGGTGCTGTAATTCCTCTTGCACTTATCTACTATCTGTATGATTACGTTCTGAATATGCTCACTACCAGATTTGAGATGCTCAGTTCTATGTTAAGCTTTTTGACTGTTGCAGAGATATTTAACGTCCTTGTACCTCTGTCTGCGGGAATTGCTGTGGGCATGGGCTTCCTCGGAAGTTTCATCACGGTACGCAAGTATCTCAAAGTGTGATTTAAAACGGTGATCTTTATATGATCAAAAAGAAAAGCCTCAAAAAAATAGTATGCATGTTTTCGGCGGTAGTGCTTGCTTTTTCCTGGTATGTTCATACTGAAGAGCAGGTTCCCGTTCAGGGCGCGACTTACACCAATGCCCTGATCCAGGAAAAACAGCGTGAGATCGAAGAAGCCAATGCCCAGAGAGCGGAGCTTGCGGGCAGGGTAACCGATCTTAATGCGAGCCAGAACAGACTTGCTTCGCTCAGGAGCGACCTTAACGCATATGTTACGGAGCTCGATGCCGAACTTGTCATCATGCAGGATAATATCGCCGCTCTTAACGAGCAGATCATTGCCAAAGAATACGAGATCTCCCAGACCGAAGCAGAGCTTGCACAGGCCGAAGAGACAGAAGCAATTCAGCACGATGCGATGATCGTCAGAATGAGACTCATGTATGAGCAGGGCGATAAGAGTATGATCGATATGCTCTTTTCCGCAAGAAGTCTAAGAGACCTTCTCAACAGTGCGGATTATATCGAGAAAGTAGTTCAGTACGACAGAAGCCTTTGGGAAGAGTACAAGGCAAATGTCGAGTACATATCACTTTGCAAACAGCAGCTCGACCTTCAGAAAGAAATTCTCGATGAAGCAAAGGCGGCTGCGGAACTCGAGGAGCAGAATCAGGAGACTCTGATCAACGAGAAAAATGCGGAGATCAACAGCTACAATGTCCAGATCAATGCGACCCAGGCAGAGATCGATGCATATCAGGCAGAGATAGCCGCTCGTGATGCGGAGATCGAAGCTCTTACCAAAGCGATCGAGGAAGAAAGAAGAAGACTTGCAAGTGCCAACGGACTCAGGTACGACGGCGGACAGTTCCTCTTCCCTCTTGCATCTTACAAATACGTTTCATCGGATTACGGTCCCAGAAACGCACCCACCGCAGGCGCAAGTACATTCCACAAGGGAATAGATTTCGCGGCAGCTTACGGAACCGATATCTATGCGGCATATGACGGAGAGGTCGCTGCAGCATCATATTCCGGAGCGATGGGCAATTACATAATGATCGATCACGGTGACGGATTGTACACCGTATATGAGCACTGTTCGGCACTTTATGTTCAGAAGGGAGACAAAGTCGTAATGGGTCAGACCATCGCGGCCGTAGGTTCAACCGGTATATCCACCGGAAACCATCTTCACTTCGGAGTAAGAAGAAACGGAGAATACACTTCACCCTGGCCCTATCTGGGTAAGTGATCGGAAAGCAGAATATGAGCGATCAGGAAAATATAATGGATACGCAGCAGCCTGTGCAGGAAATGCCCCTGCAGCAGGCAGCTCCGGCCCCCGATAAGAAAGAAAAAAAGAAGCGTCCCTTCCGGCTCGGATTTTTGACCGGTATGCTGGTGATGCTTCTTTTGTGCGTAGGTACTTTTTTTGCGATGCTGTTTACAAGGCGCCTGTACCTGGCAGGAGGAACGGGAATTGTTGACGCCGAGGTGATGGCCAAGGCCGAAAGCATCTATGCATATCTGGAAGCACATTCGATCTATGATTATAGTGATGAGGCGCTTCGCGAGGGAATGCTTGACGGACTTCTCGACGGAACCGGCGATAACTACGCAGAGTATTACAACGCCGATGAGATCAAAGAACTCTTTGCCGATTACAACGGCGACTTCTGCGGACTGGGACTTCTCCTTAAGGTCAGGGAAGACGGAGCGGTATATGTCTCCGGTGTTTATGAAGATTCACCTGCAGAGGCTGCGGGATTTCAGATCGGTGACGTGCTGATGGCGGTTGACGGCGAAAGCGTAGTCGGAATGGACAGATATGACGTTGCCGCAATGGTCCGCGGTCCCGAAAACACTGAGGTAACTCTGACCGTATACAGAGAAGATACGGATGAGACACTGGATATCTCCGCTGTCAGAAAACAGCTTAAGAAGATCGATGTCGAGTCCCGCATGGTATCAGATACCGTAGGATATATCTGGATCAAGGATTTTGACGATGTAACAACCCAGCAGTTCAAGGATGCCCTGGAAAAGCTCAGAGCACAGGGAATGAAAGACCTGGTAATCGATCTTAGAACCAACACCGGCGGATTGTTCAGAGTAGCCCTTGAGATCGCACAGGAGCTTATGTGCAAGGGCATCATCGTATCGATCGAAAGCTCCGACGGAACCCTGAAGGAATATACCTGCGACGGTTCCAAGGAATTTGAAGGCAACATCGTTATCTTAACCGACGGCTACACCGCAAGCTCTTCCGAGATACTTGCAGGAGCGCTTATCGATAACGGTATGGCGATATCACTCGGTACCACATCCTTCGGTAAAGGACTCGTACAGGATTTCTACTACTTAAGCGACGGATCCTGCATCAAGTTCACCACCAACCAGTATTACACTCCCAGCGGAGCTGCAATAAACGGTGTGGGAATCGTACCTGCCATCGAGCTGGATTTTGACGGAGACCTTTATTACAACGAAGGAAGGGACAATCAGATAGAGGCCGCGGTCGAATATCTCGAAAGTCTGTAAAAAGAAAACGAAAAAAATAAACCCGGAGGGATTAATCCTTCCGGGTTTTCTATTGCTTTAATTGGTCTGAGGACCGAGAATGTCTTCTTTTGTAAGGGAATAGGGACCGAAGAGGTTGCTGTCCCACTGGTGAAGGAGGTCTAAGTTCATTCCGCCTCCGTCCCTGAAGTTTGCCGCATGGTGTGATGCCATATCCGCTGTGAAGTCTTCGAGAGGATATACACCCTGGATGTAAAGGGGACCCCAAGTCTGGTACTCGACCATGGGAAGTGCTCCGCTGTTATCTAAGTCAACCTTTGCTCCGTCTTTGTCAACGTGGATGGTTACCCATGCCATTCCCTCAAAGCTGGTGTAATTGGGAACCTGGCAGTGGATGAAGTTTCCGAGTGAGTAGTAGCAGAGTCCGGAATTTCCGTTTTCGGTGGTGATGTATTCGACGGGCTCTACGATGTGGGGATGGGCTCCGATTATTACATCGGCACCGGCATCTATCATCTGTCTTGCGAAGTCCTTCTGATAAGCACAGGGCTCAAATGAGTACTCATAACCCCAGTGAGGGCATACGATAACGATATCGCATACTTCGCGGGCAAGCTTGATGTCTTCAAGAACTTCCGGGTTGATCGTGTCGAAGTCGATTTCTCTGGTTGCGGGATCGTAATAACAGAGTCTGTTGAGATATCCGTCCAATCCGTTTGCCCAGGTAGCCCAGTTGTGTGAGTAGGTGTAGTTGAGGATCGCTATCTTAACACCGTTAACCTCTCTTATTACGAAGGCGGAGGTGTTGACCATGTCCTCGGGCTCAAGCTGAAGGTCGTCAAATCTGGGTCTGTCGTTGGGGCTTACTCCGTATTTGTCGATCCAGTAGGAACCTCTGTGTGATGTTCTGGAATCCTCGGTAAGACTGCTGTGGGTTCCCACAACACTTATCTGAGGATATTTATAGAAGTAATCGTGGAAATAGATGAGTCCGCTCAGGCCTTGGTCATAGGTGTGGTTGGTAGCGGTAAGGACAACGTCAAAACCTGCTTTGGCGATGGCATCGGCCGCTTCGGTGGGAGAGTTGAATGCGGGATAGCCCGAAAAACCTCTCTCGTTGCCGCCTATGGGTGATTCCTGGTTGATTATCGCAATGTCTGCTGCATCAATGTACTCAAGTATGTCCTTGAAAAGGAAATCGTAATTTCTGGTTCCGTCCGCAAGGATTCCCTGATTAACAAGTCCCATGTGGAGCAGGTCGTCTCCGACCATCATTACGTGGATGTCAAACTCTTCAAAAGGCTCTTCTTCAGGTTCCGGTGCAAGTACTTCCTCCGGAATGGCGGTTCCTTCCATCGGATTCGGGGCAGGTTCGGGTTCCTGGGTCTGAACCGGGTTATCCGCAACCGATGAACCTTCATTAAATATGGGTTTGATCAAAAAAACATAGCCGAGTGCAAGAAGGAGTACAAAAAAGGCCAGGAAAACGCTGACCCGCATCATCCTCTTGCGGCGTTTTTTCTTTAAATAAGCATTTATATCCGAAGATCTCATTTTTTTCTCCATTTTTCGGGCAAAAACAGGCCCTTACAACCTCAAAAATATAACATTTACAAGGGTTAAACGCAACTTGTTACAAGTTTTGACGGCATTTTTTAAGGGATATTTCGAAAATGTTACAAAATTGTTGCATTTTTTAATAATGCAGGTATAATGGACTTGTTCGACCGATTTAGATATGAATATGAATTTAAAGAAACTTCTTATAACTACATCAGCTCTTATCGCAGGCACAGCCATTGCTGTGCTTTTTCCAGTTAATGCCGAGGCTGCGGTAAGTTTATCCGGCGGAGCATCCAGAGAACTCAATACCACATCGCATACTCTTAACGAGACCGGTGTAACAAATGCATCCGTTGCACAGATCACAGATCCCGCTGATGTCATTGAAGAAGAATATCTTTCACTTTCAATAGCTCTTTTCGAAACAGATCCCAAGTATTGTAATGTACGTTCCGGTCCCGGAACCGAATATTCCATAGTAGGCCGCATGTATGACGGAAGCGTAGGCTCGATCATCGAAGGCACTGATGAGGCCATCGCAGACGATCCCGATCCCGATGATGACAACGAGGAATGGATCCATGTCAGAAGCGGACAGACCGAAGGATATGTATTAAACAATTTCGTTGTTACCGGCGTTGCGGCTTATAACAGACTTGAAGAGCATACACAGTATTATGCAGAGATCCTTGTAAGCCAGCTCAATGTCAGGAAAGAAGCTTCCATCGATTCAGAGTGCCTCACTTACGTAACCAGAGGCGAGAGATACAGAGTTGTTGTAGAGGACGGAATGGATCCCAGAGTATATCTGGCAGCCAAAGAGTCCGACGATCCCGATGATGACGGAATGAACTGGATCAAGATCGTTTATTCCGGCGATAAGGTAGGATATGTATCCGCCGATTACATCACCATCACCGAGGAATACAAGACCGCAAGAACCATCGAAGAGATCAGGGAAGAGGAAGCAGCGGAGCGCGAGAGAAACTTAAGAGCTACCACTTCCAACGGCGGAGCACAGAGCTACTCGGCACCTGTCGAGAACCTTACCTTACCCGATCTTTCCACCGATTACGCTTCAACTTCCGAACTCAGAATGGCGATCGTAAACTACGCTCTCCAGTTTGTCGGAAATCCTTACATCCTCGGCGGACAGAGCCTTGCAGGAACCGACTGTTCCGGATTTGTATGCTACGTCCTCAGAGATTTCGGATACAGTGTCGCAAGAACTCCTTCCGGACAGTATGCATCGGCAGGACGCAGCGTATCACTTGCGGAGGCACAGCCCGGTGACATCATCTGCTACGGATACGGCGGATGTTCACACGTAGCTCTTTACATCGGAAACGGACAGATCGTTCAGGAGTCCAATCCCAGAAGAGGTCTCGAAGTAAACTCCGTATACTTCATGAGCAACATCATTGGCGTTAAGAACGTAATAGACTGATAAATAATTTTCCCGCCCGATATGGGCGGGATTTTTTTATTTCGGGATTCTGAAACTTTGTGGTAATATTATTGCCATAGCGCACTATTTTTCGGGAGGCATATATGGAAATCGAAAAGATACTTTCAGTTTGCGATCATACTCTTTTACACCAGGATGCGACATTTGATGACATCAAAGCACTCTGCGATGATGCGATCAAGTATCATACAGCATCCGTATGCATTCCTCCCTGCTATGTAAAGGATGCAAAGGCTTATGTCGGTGACAGTATGAAGATCTGCACCGTCATCGGTTTCCCCAACGGAAATATGACCACAACCGTTAAGGTTCTCGAGACCTTTGATGCTCTGGACAAGGGTGCCGACGAGATCGATATGGTCATTAACATCGGAAGACTCAAGAGCAAGGACTATGACTACGTTAAGCAGGAGATAGGTCTCATCAAGCAGGCCTGCGGAGACCATATCCTCAAAGTCATAATCGAAACCTGCATGCTTACCGATGAAGAGAAGATCAAGATGTGTGAGATCGTAACCGAGGCAGGTGCCGATTACATCAAGACTTCAACAGGCTTCTCCACTGCGGGTGCGACATTTGCGGATGTCGAGCTCTTCGCAAAGCATGTCGGAGAGGGAGTTAAGATCAAAGCAGCGGGAGGCATAAGCAGTATTGCGGATGCCGAGAAGTTCATCGAGCTTGGTGCATCCAGACTCGGAACCAGCAGGATCGTAAAGATAGTAAAAGAACAGAGTTAATTAAAAACCGGGTGTCCGTAACGGAACACCCGGTTTTTTATATAAGGAGATCTCGGCTAAAAGATCTTGCTTGTATTATTTTCCGAGAAGTTTGAGAAGATAGGGAATCTCAAGCTCGAAGTTAACCGCGTAGTTAACTCTCTCGGGATCGTTGTATGAGTTTTTGATGCAGGCAGTGGTGAAGTTTGCTGCGATCACAAGAGCATCGTATACGCTCTTTCCGTTTACGAGAGCTCCGGTAAATGCACTTGCGTAGACATCGCCGGTTCCGTGGGATTTGTAAGGAACTTTCTCAGCGCCATAGCTGATGAACTCATCTTTTGCGGAATCATATCCGATAAATCCGAAGGTTCCGTCAGAAAGTGTTACGCCAGTGATGACGGGAAACTTGATACCGATACCGGTAAGCTTTTTGAGGATATCCTTGATCACATCTTCGGATGCTTCCTCGCCGGGATACTCGATACCGAGCATGAGCGTTGCTTCGGAAATGTTGGGAAGAGCAATGTCGGCCTCGGCACAAAGGGTGCCCATCTCGCGTGCGAAGTTTTCGTCAAATCCGTAATAAAGCTTTCCGTTGTCAGCCATAGCGGGATCGACGATCTTGAAAGTTCCTTCGCCGCCGAACTCCTTAAAATAGCTCTTTACGATATCGATCTGGCGCAGGCTTCCGAGGTAGCCGGTGTAGAGAGCGTCGAACTTAAAGCCTTCTTTTTTCCAATGGTCCCTGATGGGCTCCATATCGTCCGTAAGATCTCTGAAAGTAAAACCTGAAAACTGTGTATGTGTGGACAAAACCGCTGTGGGGACAATCGCAGTTTCGACTCCGGTGGCTGAAATAATGGGAAGAGCTACGGTCAGAGAGCATTTTCCGATGCATGATATGTCCTGAATGGTGGCGATGCGTTTCATTTTTTGTAAGACTCCTTTAATACTTTGTTTATTGTAATTTGGATTTTTACAAAGTATAATCTGAAACTGGCACTATTGGTATAACCATTTTAGATTTTTTTTATAATACCAGTTTAAGATGATATTTAACTTACAGAAAAAAGGCGCAAAGCCCATATACGAATACCTCTATGAAAACATCCGCGATGAGATCATTTCCGGAAAGCTTAAGAGCGGTGACAAGCTCCCTTCCAGAAGGCAGATGGCCTTAGATAACGGAATTGCGGAGATTACCGTTGCCAATGCCTATGCACAGCTTGTGACCGAAGGATACATAGAGAGCAGGGAAAAGAGCGGATACTTCGTATCCCGTGACATAGACCTGATCCCCGAGACAGGTGTTAAGAAGCGTAAGGAAGAAACCTGCCCCGTTAAAAGGTTCTTATGTAAAAAGAAAGAAGAAGCCGCAAAGCGAAAGACAGTCAATCTGTCAAACAGCGGTCTTCCCGAAGAGACATTTCCTTTTGATACCTGGTCAAAACTTGCAAGAAGGATCCTTTCCGAGGACCGCGGCGAGTGCATCAAAGCTCCGGAAGTAAGAGGCCTTCAGAAACTCAGGGAATCCATTGCGGGCTATCTTGAAAGATCCAGAGGATTTGCACCGGATCCCGAGAGGATAATAGTGGGTCCCGGAACAGAGTATCTGTGTAACGTACTCTTAAGTCTTCTTGATAAGGATGCTGCGGTCGCACTTGAAGACCCCGGATACAGAAATATAGGAAGACTGTTTGAGGGAAGCGGGCATAAATGCCATCACCTTCCCGTGGATGAAAGCGGCCTTATCACATCGGAACTTAGGGGAAAAGGGATAAAGCTCTTGCACGTTTCTCCTTCGCACCATTTCCCACTCGGATGCGTAATGAGCGCTCCCAGAAGGGCGTCGCTGATATCCTGGGCTGAGGAAGAATCCGCATGGATCATAGAAGACGATTATGATTCCGAGTTCAGATTTGAAGGGCGTCCCGTACCGCCGGTCGTATCCTATGAGCAGGACAGAGTGATCTATATGAATACATTTTCAAGAACACTGTCCCCGTCAATAAGGATCGCGTACATGGTATTGCCTGCCGAGCTTTATGACTTATTCAGGGATAAGTTCATGTATCATTCGGGAAGCGTCTCGACCTTAGAACAGCTGACACTTGCGTCGTTTATTTCCGGAGGATATTACGAAAGACATTTAAACCGGGTCAGAAATTATTACAAAAAGCGAAAAAAAGCCATATTTGATATTGCCATGGAAAAACCGATCGCCGATAGCTTTGAGATAGAAGGCGACGGAAGCGGTATGACTTTTATTCTCAAATGTAAGACGGATACGGATGATAAGTACCGGGAAGTACTTGCCAGACACGGAGTGCTTATAAATCCGTTAAAAGAGTATTGCTACGAACCATCGGACTATTCCGATAACAGATATGTTGTAAATTTCGGATACGTCAACGAAGAACAGTTTAAGAATGCCGCGCTTAAGATGTGCAAGGCACTGAGGGTGAAAAAATGTCGAAATTAAGTGTAAAAAAGCCGTTTACGGTACTGGTCATGGTTGTCATCATGATCGTGCTCGGCGTAGTAAGTATTCTGAGGATGCAGATGGATCTGCTTCCTCACATATCACTTCCCTATGTTCTGGTGATCACCGCATATCCCGGTGAATCTCCCGAATCGGTCGAAGATACCATATCCAAACCTTTGGAGCAGTCGCTTGGAACCATATCCGGTGTCAAGAATATCTATTCCATGAGCTACGAAAATTACGGAATCGTGGAATTGGAGTTCGCATCCGGAACTGATCTTGATTCCGTTATGGTCAAGATCTACACACAGATAGATACTGTAAGAGCCACATGGCCCGAAGAAGTTGGAATCCCTTCCATACTGGAACTTTCCACCGATATGCTGGCCAACCAGTATCTCGCCGTATCCTATGACGGAATGAGTATCGAGGAACTGTCCAGATTTACGGAAGATGTTGTGGTTCCGGCATTCGAAAGACAGGACGGTGTTGCAAGAGTAACCCCCAGCGGTCTTATCGAAAAGACTGTTCAGATACAGCTGGATCAGGAAAAAGTAGACATACTTAATGAGAAGATCTATGCGTACGCTGAAGGAGAGCTTGAAGATGCGTATGACGAGATCATGGAAAATCAGGATGATCTCGACGATGCGAGACAGCAGCTGGTTGATTCGCAAAACGATCTCAACCAGTCACAGCTGGATCTGAACGAAAGCCTTCAGGAACTTACCGATGCATATGCGGATCTTATAGATTCCCAGTACGACCTTGTGGATTCGATCGAAGAGATCGATGATGCCAGAAGAGAACTGGATGAAAAGAAAGCGGATCTCGAAAAAGCAAAGAATGAGGCTTATGAAAAATTAGCGTTAGCTTCAGAAGGCTTGGATGCCCTTAACGCATATAAAGCATTAAAGACACAATATGATTCTATGGTAGAGCTTGGAATGGATCCATCTGTCGAGCCACTCTTGTCAGTAGCAAACGGAATGAATGCTATAGAATCTGAATTGGCTAAAAATGGAATGAGTATAGCTATGATTGAGGCCATGCTCAATGAGGCAGGAATTCATAGTCAAGCTGATCTTGACAGAGCACGAATGGAGTTGGCAACTCAGTTTGGTTCCGCCTCAGCTCAGATCTCCATCGCTCAGCAGCAGCTTGAAGCAGCCAGAGAACAGGCCGAGAACGGACAGGATCAGATCAATGATGCATACGATCAGATCATGGACGGTTACGATCAGATCGCTGACGGACAGGATAAGATAAATGACGGTCAGCAACAGATCAATGACGGATGGGAATCATATTATGATGCCGTCGAGCAGTTTAACGACGGACTTGCCCAGTTTGAGGTTCAGAGACAGGAAGCTCTTAAGAAAGCTAATTCGGATGAACTGATCACTCTTCAGACTCTGTCCCAGCTTATTTATGCCCAGAATTTCGACATGCCTGTCGGATATATCGATGATAAGGATGACAATTCATGGCTCCTTAAGATAGGTAACGAATTCGAAAGCATAGAGGAGATGGAACGTACTCCCCTTGTTGTATTGGATGGTGTGGGCCCTGTACTTCTCGGAGATGTTGCCAATATCACCGTAATAGATAACTCCGATGTTACCTTCACCAAGCTTGGCGTAAACGACGGAGTTATCCTCAGTATTTTCAAGAGCAGCGAAGCCGGAGCAAATGATGTAGCAAATGTTTGTATCGACGAGTTAAAAGTACTCGAGGAAAAATATCCCGGACTTGATATCACGGTCATCATGGACCAGGGTGCCTATATCGAGATGATCCTCTCGGTCGTTGTTCAGAACATGCTGATAGGTGCCGGACTTGCGATACTCATACTCGCAATATTCCTTAAGGATGTACTTCCTACCATTGTTGTTGCAATAAGCATTCCTCTCAGTGTCCTCACCGCGCTCGTTGCCATGTATTTCAGCGGTGTATCGCTGAATATGATGAGCCTCTTCGGAATGAGCCTTGGTATAGGTATGCTCGTAGATAACTCCATTGTTGTAATGGAGAATATATACAGACTAAGGGGCCGAGGTATAGAAGCTCCGAGAGCTTCGGTTCAGGGTGCAAGGCAGGTGTTCGGAGCGGTGGTTGCTTCGACGCTCACCACCATCTGTGTATTCTTCCCGATGGTATATACCGAGGGACTTATCAGGGAATTGATGATGCCCCTTGCACTTACGATCATTTACACCCTTTTGTCATCGCTTTTGATCTCAATGACGGTTGTTCCGGCGGCATGTTCAACTCTTTTGAAGAGAACCAAGCCCAAGGAGCATAAGCTGTTTGATAAAATTCTGGATGCATACGGAAAAGCACTTTCTTTCAGCTTGAAAGTTAAGATATTGCCCCTCGGTCTTGCCATAGGTCTGCTTGCATTCAGCGTAATAATCGCGCTTCACTCGGGAATCGTAATGATACCCAATGCATCCTCCAGCCAGATCCAGGGTACCGTTACATTCGGTGAGGAGACCACAAGAGAAGAGAATTACGAGAAGATGACTCTGCTCATTGAAACCATGTCAGCCATCGAGGGAATCGATACAGTCTGTGTAATGAGCGGAAA
>JAEEGL013064662.1_pt1 | contig 13143 bp, 9 predicted proteins | sample 9134231 | NCBI WGS metagenome assembly JAEEGL01 (sample SAMN16246548, study PRJNA631951) | gut metagenome | biome: gut microbiome; feature: rumen; material: fiber-attached | host: Bos | place: Iran: Karaj | collected 2018-10
CGCATATGTTGTTAAATGCGTATCATGTGATCACGATTCAGAGGGAAACGTTACGGCAGTTCACTGCACATATGATCCTGATTCCAGAGGCGGAAACACTTTAGACGGCAGAAAGATCAAGTCAACAATACACTGGGTTGACGCAAACAACTGCGTTGACGGCGAGATCAGACTTTATGACAGGCTCTTCACCACTGAGCAGCCTGACCTTGCCGACTGCAATTACCTTGACTTCATCAATCCCGACTCTCTCGAGATCGTCAAGGGCGCAAAGCTCGAAGCTTTCCTTAAAGAAACAAAGCCTGCTGACAGATTCCAGTTCTTAAGAACAGGTTATTTCTGCGCTGATTCCAAGGATTCAACACCCGATCATCTGGTGTTCAACAGAGCCGTATCTTTGAAAGACAGCTACAAACCTGAGTGATTTACTCTTACAATTATGCAAAAAAACAACCCCTGCCTGTTGACAGGGGTTTATCTTTCATTTAGCATTCTTCTCGCAGGTCAATTGATCTCAGGAAGCGAAAGCATCCTGTCTAATGCCTCATTTACAACGCTTCTGGGGCAAGCGATATTCATACGGATAAACTGCGTTGCCTTTTTAGAGAAGAACGTGCCCTCTGAGAACCTAATATGTGCATTATCAAGGAAAAACTTCGCAGTATCGTCCATTCCCAACGCTGAAGCATCTATCCACATGAGGTATGTGCCTTCAATATCAGTTACCTTGAGTTTAGTGCCGGAAAGACGTGACTTTACAAGCTCAATATTGCCTTCAAGATAAGAGACAAGTTCATCCATCCACTTGTCGCCGTAAGTATATGCGGCTCTGGTCGCAACCAGGCCCATGATGTTCAGTCCGTATGCACCGGTGGAAAGTGAGACCTTATCTACTGCCCTTCTCATACTGTCATCGGCAATAACGATGTTGGCCGCCTGTATACCCGCGATGTTAAAAGACTTTGTTGCCGATGTGCATATGACTGTGATCTTCTTTAATTCTTCAGACAAAGAAGCGATCGGAATATGAACGTGACCGCTGTATACAAAATCCGCATGGATCTCATCGCTGACTATGACCATATGGTTCTTTATGCATATATCCCCGATCTTCAGCAGTTCTTCTCTTGTCCAGACCCGGCCGACAGGATTATGCGGATTACAGAGAATAAGCATCTTTACATTATTCTCACGGACCTTAGTCTCAAGATCATCAAAGTCGATCTCATAGCGTGATCCTCTTAAGACCAGATCTGATATCACGAGATTTCTTCCGTTGCCTTTTACAGATTTGGCAATAGGTCCGTAAAGCGGTTCAAAGATAAGAACGCTGTCATGCTCTTTGGTAAGAGCTCTGATCGCATAAGTCATCCCGATAACCACTCCGGGAAGCTTTAATACTGTCTTAGGATCCACTTCCCAGCCGTATCTTCTCTTATACCAGCCTATCAGCGCTTTATCGTATGATCCATCTGCTTCCGGATAACCGAAGACTCCTTTTTTCGCCTGTTCAACAAGACTGTCTATTACTTCATCAGGGCTTTTGAAATCCATATCGGCAACCCACATGGGAATAAGGTCGTCGATACCGTCTATCTTTGCATGCTTAATATCTTCAGGATCATTCCTGTCAACGATTTCATCAAAAACACTCATACAGGGACAATCGTCATTCACTTTCCTGAGTGCTTTCAACATAAGTTTCCATTACTTCGGAATAATCGGCTCCGACTGCAAAATGCGTGTAATCGACATGAACATCGTTGTGGATCTCTTTTCCGAACAACTTGATTATCGTTCCCACTTCATAATAGACCTTGCCAAGCTGGGGATAATAACTGTGACGGCGTTCGACCTCATATATAAATCCGGATCCGATACTTCTGTAAATAACTGTTCCGCCATCGTCCTTTTTGGTTATTCTGGGAAACAGAACAACAACATCACACAAAACAAAAGCAATAACAAGAGCACCGATTATGGTTTTAACTATTTTCTGTCCAAAGTTGTTTTTCATAGTTTCACCTCAAAAAGATACTGTTCCCGGACAAAAGCTTCAGTAGCCTGCCAGAAATGCTTTTGTTCTCTCCTGCTTCGGATTCGTAACGAGTTCGTAAGCAGGTCCTTCCTCAACTATTATACCGCCATCCATGAATACGATGCGGTCTGCAACGTCTCTTGCAAAACTCATCTCGTGAGTTACGATGACCATCGTCATCTTCTCTTTTGCAAGTTCTCTGATTACTGTCAGGACGCCCTTTGTAAGCTCCGGATCCAAAGCAGATGTCGGCTCATCAAAGAAGATGATCTCGGGATTTGTCGCAAGAGCCCTTGCAATCGATACTCTCTGCTGCTGACCGCCTGAAAGATTGCATGGATACTCATCGGCTTTTGCCTTAAGATCCATTTTTTCAAGAAGCCCGTCACATATCCTGTCCGCTTCTTCCCTGCTCTTTTTATGAACATGTATCAGAGCTTCCGTGATGTTCCTTCTTACAGAGAAATGCGGAAAGAGATTAAAGTTCTGAAAAACAAGACCGAACTTTGAACGGATCTCTTTTTCGAGCTTTTTATCGCAATATGACAGATGACCGTCTTTAGTATCACAGAGCACGTCTCCGCCTATAACGATCTTTCCGGAATCCACTTTCTCCAAAGTAGTGGCACACCTCAAAAGTGTTGACTTGCCGCCGCCGGAAGGTCCTATGACGGCAACGACTTCACCACGGGTAACCTGCATGGAAATGCCTTTGAGCACCTCCAGATCACCGAAGGTCTTACGTATATCTTTCATCTCAAGCACGATGTTGTTATTGATATCTGCCATTTGATTGACCTCTTATGAATAATAAGACATGGATTTCTCTACCCGGTTTAATATCGCTTCGATCAACAGGTTCATTGCATAATAGAACGCGCCGGCAACTATGAACGGAATAACAGATACCTGTGCTGATGCGGCAGCCGAAGCGGCAGTAAACATTTCAGTAACTGAAAGGACCTGTGCCAGCGAAGTATCCTTAACAAGAGTTATTATCTCGTTGGAGACTGAAGGAAGCACCCTCTTGATCACCTGAGGCAGAATGATCTTGAAGTATGTCTGCATTTTCGAGAAGCCCAAAACAGTAGCAGCCTCATACTGGCCTTTTGACATAGACTGGATACCGCCTCTGAATATCTCCGCAAAATAGGCGGCATAGTTCAGGGAGAATGCGATTATCGTTGCTATGAACCTGTAATTGAAAGGTCCCAGCCGGACACTGCCGAGATTGACCCTGAAAAGATAATAAGGACCAAAGTATACAAGGAGCAGCTGGAGCATAAGAGGAGTTCCTCTTAAGATAGAAATATAAAACCTAAATATAAGGGATACGATCTTTATCTTGGACATCCTGCCTTTGGATACAAGCAATCCTAACGGTATCGAGAATATAAGCGTGAAAAAGAAGATCCCGAAAGTAAATCTGAAACCAAGCGCTAATTGAGTCAGTGTCGATCGTAACAGTTCCATATCAATACCCCGGCATTATCCAAACATTCACCGCATCAGGCAAGCCGTTTATGTACCATGTGACTTCATGCCTGCTCATATCCACATCATATCCGGTAATAAAGCCTTCTATGTTGCAATACTCGTATTTCTGCAAAACCTTACAGATATCCGTCACAGCAGTTTCTCTCTGAAGGTCAGACATATTCTTGTAGTAATCACTTTTTCCGAACTGCTCGAAAACAGCCTTGGTGAAATAAGTGGCACACTCTACAGGATCAGCGTCCTTATACTTTGAAGCCGGCATAAGGATCCTGCATTCATCCACAAAAGATCTTGCATCATAAGGCTTATCCTTACCTTTACCTGCCGAAGAACATCCGGCGAAAAGGATCAAAGAAAAGACTGCTACGATTACAACTGTGATAACTTTCCTGAACATTGTTTGATTATAACTCTCAACAAGTCTTATCCGCAACGGCTCGGATCATTAAGCCTCTCTCAAATAAAGAAGCCCCGTGGTTTATCACCCCGGGGCTGATGGTCATTTTTCGAACTATTCGAACTGTTAAGAAAGATTATTTGCCTAAGATCGTAACGTCTGATCCGAACCACTCATTGGAAATCTTTGCCATAGTTCCGTCAGAAGCCATCTCTTCCATTATCTTCTGCACCTCGTCACGAAGAGCTGTATTTCCCTTCAGGAAACCAACGCCGTACTGTTCGGAAGCAACTGCCTCATCAAGAACCACGAAAGGCTTGCCGGAAGTCTGGATCTCATAACGGGCAACGATCTCATCCATAACGATGGCATCAACACTGCCCATCTCAAGCTCCATCATGGCATTGAGATAGGAATCCATCTCGATGAGTTCACCAAAGGAATCCTTAAGAGCAGCATTATCGTCAAGAGCAGCAAGTCCTGATGAATCCTTCTGAACAGCTACCTTTTTGCCTGCAAGATCAGCAAACGAAGAAATGCCTGAATCGTTCTTTACAACAACAACCTGATCGTTTTCGAGATAAGGATCAGACCATGTGTACTTATCAAGTCTCTCGTCAGTCATCGTAAAGCCGTTCCAGATGCAGTCGATATTGCCTGTTGCAAGTTCCTGATCTTTGGAATCCCAGGCAATAGGCTGAGCTACAAACTCACGTCCCATACGCTTAGCAGTTTCCTTTGCAAGATCAAGGTCAAAACCGACATAAGATCCGTCATCGGAAACAAATCCCATGGGCGGGAATTCCTGGTCAAAACCTACAACAAACTTCTTGTCGTCCTTCTTGCCGCAGCCTGCCAATGCAAGCGTCAAAGTAGCAGCAGCCATAACAGATGCTGCGATCTTCTTCATAACCATATAACACTTTCCTCCAATGGTTTTATAATTTATTTGGTGCCGAAAATACGGTCACCTGCATCTCCCAGTCCCGGGAGAATGTAAGCGTTTTCATTGAGTTCCCTGTCAACATTGCCGACATAGATGTCGATGTCCGGATGAGCCTTTGCAAGCCTCTCGATTCCGACAGGAGCGGCAATGATGCACATAAACTTGATCTGCTTTCCGCCGTGAGCCTTGATGGAATTGATCGCATCAACCGCAGATCCGCCTGTTGCAAGCATAGGAACTACTACAACGATGAGACGCTGGTCAATAGGATCAGGAAGCTTGCAGTAATAATCGTGAGGTTCATGTGTCTCGGGATCTCTGTAAAGACCGATGTGTCCGACTTTTGCAAGCGGTGTAAGTGCCTGGACGCCGGGAACCATTCCGAGGCCTGCACGGAGTATTGGAACGATGGCAAGCTTCTTGCCGTCGATCATGGGAGCCATTGTCTTTTCAAGAGGTGTCTTAACCTCGACATCTTTTAACGGAAGATCTCTTAATGCCTCATAACCCTCAAGGGTAGCGATCTCTTCAACAAGATGTCTGAACTCATAAGTACCTGTCTCGATCTTTCTCAAGAGTGAGATCTTGTGCTTGATGAGAGGGTGATCCATAACATGAACGTTAGCAAAATCTTTGTACTGCATATTAAGTCTCCTTTTCCGTGTTCAAAAACGAACAGATGCAATCTCTTGATTATTTTAGTTGAATGAATTTTTAAGTCAATAAAGCATACCCTCCGGCCCGGAGAATTATTACAGGTAAATGTCAATTTGGTTGCTTGTTTTTTACATAAGAGTGCTATTATAAATTAAATTCCACTACAAAACGGAGGGCTTGTTATGAGTAAATCCAGTCTTCAGGATGGAGCGGTCTACGACGCGAAATCACTGGGCACCGGCCGTATTGTCGTACTCGGTTTCCAGCACATGTTCGCCATGTTCGGATCGACTATCCTCGTTCCTGCTCTCACCGGACTCTCGGTGTCAGCCACACTTCTTTTCGCAGGTTTGGGAACACTTTTATTCCATCTTCTCTCCAAGAGAAAAGTACCTGCATTCTTAGGTTCATCTTTTGCATTCCTCGCAGGATATTTTGCTATCGCGCCCAACGGTGAACGCGAACTCCTGCCTTATGCCTGCTTCGGCGTTGCATTAGCCGGCCTTATGTATCTTATCCTGGCAGGACTTATCAAGTTGTTCGGTGTCAACCGTGTAATGAGATTCTTCCCACCTATCGTAACAGGTCCTATCATCATAGCTATCGGTCTGTGCCTTTCCGGTACAGCCATCAACAGTTGCTCAACAAACTGGTTCATTGCTATTGTTGCTATCCTTATTATCGTTATCTGCAACATCTGGGGTAAGGGAATGGTCAAGATCACTCCTATCCTCCTCGGTGTTTTGGGATCAAGCATTCTTTGCATCATCCTTGCGCTCGCAGCAGGTCAGGTCAACGAAGGTTACTACTGCATAGGAGGCAACGCTAACTTCCAGCTGTTCTCTGTAGCAAGTGTCGAGAATATTAAAAACGCAAAGTGGATCGGTCTTCCTTTCCAGTATCAGGACACTGTTTTCTCGATCTTCACAGGCGGCAATATCAATACTGCTCTCCTTGTTAATGCCATCATCACCATCGTTCCTATCTCTCTTGCCACGATCGTTGAGCATATCGGTGACATCTCCGCTATCTCCTCAACCGTAGGTGATAACTTCATCAAGGATCCCGGTCTTCACAGAACACTCATGGGTGACGGTCTTGCCACAACGGTGGCTTCACTGTTCGGTGCTCCTGCAAATACAACATACGGCGAGAACACAGGCGTTCTTACTCTCTCAAAGGTATTCGATCCTATGGTAGTAAGACTTGCTGCAGTATTTGCCATCTGCTTCTCGATCTCACCTAAGCTCGCTGCCTGCATATCAGCGATCCCCACACCTGTAGTCGGCGGTATCTCACTCGTCCTTTACGGTATGATCTCCGCTGTCGGTGTCAGAAACGTTGTTGAGAATCAGATTGATTTCTCCAAGGCAAGAAACGTCATAATCGCTGCCCTTATCCTCGTTCTTTCGATCGGTATCGCATACAGCGCTGCCGGTGCTATCGTTATCCCCATCCAGCTTCCGACAACTGTTGTTGACGTTAAGCTTACAGGTCTTGCTGTTGGTTCTCTTATCGGAATCATCCTCAACGCAGCACTCCCCGGCAAGGATTACGACTTCGAAAAGAATCAGAAAGCAGCCCAGGCTAAGGACTCCACAATGATACCTGAACCCGCTGCAAGGCATGACCCGAAGAAAAAGAAAGAAAAACGATGGAAATAACCTAAAGGGAAACCATTAAATAATCTATCAGGAGTTGCCTCTGAAGTGACTGCAAACCGGTTTACTTAAGAGGCAACTCTTTTTAGTTTTGTTTACTGAACAACCGTAATACAATAGGATCTCAAAGATCAAAGCAGTATCAGAATTGCTATTCCGGCCACCTCGACAACAATAACTATTGCAAGAAGATAAATAAGAGTCTTAAGTCTTGACGCATCGTAAACGGCGATACCCGGCTTTTTGGCGCCGGCCTGCTCAACTTCGATACCGCTCATAGCATCAGCTATATAATCTGACGAAGCAGCTTTGTCCTCATCCGCAATATAAACAGGCTGTTCCGGTTCTTTAACAGGTTCCTTGATCCTGGCTCTTACTTCTTCAGTATCTATCTCAGGAACGAATATCTTGCTCTCGAACTTGAAGACATCAGTCTTGATTCCCGAAGCTTTCGGTTTTACGTCACCTTTAAGAAGCGCCGTATCCTCAAAAGGATCCATGGCATTTACCGATGCTTCAGTAAACTCCGGAGAATCAGAATCCCTTACAAAAGCTTTCCGGGTATCATCGTAATGGATATTAACATCAACTCTGTCCTGTCTGGTGATAGGAACATTGCGATCAGGATCCAGTCTTCCCGGCCGTTCATAAAGCGGAGTTTGTCCGCTTTTATTATTGTAGTTGTTGTCTTCGCCATTCATAGCGCCTATTATATCACGTCAGTCAACACCTTTGACAAAGCCGTCATCATCAAGCAGGAGCAGTTCCTGTCTGATGCAGTAATCGACTGCGCGTTTCCCGAGCTTATAATTATCTGAATCAACAGGGGCTCTCGAAAGCCCAAGCGCTTTACAGGTCTCGACTATAAGGCTTTCATATGGCATTCCATACTGTGACCTCGCAAGATAAGCAGCGGCACATGCAGCTTCCTGAACAGGAATATCAGCGGCTCTTCTGGCCTTTTCACCTGAAACGGGAACCCTGTAGTAATCCATGACCTTGCCTATCTGAATGCCGTCTTTCCAAAGGAATATTACCTCCGAATCTTCATCATCGGAAGCAGGATCGAGCTTCTGATTCGTATACTGGAGCCGGGCACTCTTTTCGATACTCTTGATAAGATAAGCACAGCGGTCACGAAGCTTGGGAGTCATCTTGCTGATTCCTGCCAGAGTTATCAGTTTCTTTGCAAGGACATCCGAACTTACAGGTGACTCCTGATCGACTATCTTCATAACGTTTTCCTGAAGATATTTTGTGTTGCGGGCATCACAGAACTCAGCCGCAGTCATGGCCTTCGGTTTGATATTTGAAGATATGTAAGTAATCTCAGGCGAAGTGCCGGCCGGCTCAGAGTTCTCTATGTCAGCCGTTTTTTTTTGAGCCTGATCTTCTTCTGCTCCCTCTGATCCGTCTGTTTCTTCAACAGCTTCTGCAGGAGCCTCTTCTTCATTCTCCTCAGGAGTTTCTCCGTATATGATCACTTCAGGATCCGATCTTCCGGGTTCTGAAGCGGGTTCGACTTCAGATCCTTCGGCCGCATCAGATTGAATCTCCTCCGCAGCACTGTTTTCCTCAGAGGTCTCCTCACTTACTTCAGCCTGGTTCTCATCAGTCTGAAATTCTTCCTGTTCAGGCTTCTCAGATGCCTTGATTATCTCAACCAGCTTATTGAAAACATTGTCAGGATTCTCCCACCACTCGAGAGACCATACCCTTACAACATTCCATCCGAAGCCTTTCAGCATCGACATTTGAGAAACTTCTCTTGATGTCGTAGTGCCTGATGAAGCATATACCGGGCCGTCAAGCAGTATGCCGAGACAATATGCGCCGGCTTTCTCAGGTGATACAACACCGATATCGATCTTAAAGCCTGATTTACCCACACCCTTGTCAGTGTCGTATCCTATTGCTTTAAATCTTGCGCAGATATCATCAGCTATGCCGGTAAATGCGGCATTCTTATCAATAATAGGCGTTCCGGAACTGTCAGACGAGCTGCCCGTCGATGCGATATCCTGATCCCAGACAGTGCTTCCTGATGCATACTGAAGGAATCTCTTAAACGCTTTGACGCCTTCAGAAGAAGTGTCTGTTATCTTTATCTCTTCAGGTGATATCGATGAGAAGACCTTCATCTCTATCCTTGATCTTGTAACGGCAACATTAAGACGTCTCCAGCCGCCATCCCGGTTCAAAGGACCGAAGTTCATGATGAACTTGCCTGTCTCATCCTTGCCGTAACCGACTGAGAACAGGATAACGTCACGTTCATCACCCTGAACATTTTCGAGATTCTTGATAAAGACGGGTTCTTCACTGCCGTATGCCCATTTCTCAAGCACAGGATCCTTGCTTGCAGCCTCGTCAAGAAGATCTTCGATCAATGTCTGCTGCTGGATATTAAACGTTACGACACCGACACTGTACTTTGATAATTCGGGATCATGGGCCCTGTTGATGATCTCTTCGACAACAGCCTGAGCCTCGACCTTATTGGTCCTGGTCTTTCCGGAATCAAATGTACCGCTGCAGTCCACCATCGTGACTTTTGACTGTCTGTCGTCAGGTGACGGGAATGTATAAAGCCTTCCTTCATAGAATGCCTTATTGGAGAATGTGATAAGACTCTCGTGGCGGCTTCTGTAGTGCCAAGCAAGGAACATCTGCGGCATGCTTACTGCCAGACAGTCGTCAAGGATGCTCTCGAGATCATCCGTCTCGAAGTTATCATCTCCGTCATCGACCTGTTCGAGGAAGAATGACGTTGGCGGCATCTGCTTCGGATCGCCGACAACAACAGCTTCCTTTCCTCTTGCGATAACACCTATCGCCTTGCACGTAGGCAGCTGGCTTGCCTCGTCGAAAACAACGATATCAAACATCCCGCATTTCTCGGGGTCAAGGAACTGCGCACATGACAAAGGGCTCATGAGAACACAGGGACAGAGCTTAAGGATAAGTTCTCCGATCTGTGTAAACAATGTTCTTATAGACACTCCCCTGCCGCTTGACTTGATCGCATGCTGAAGGATACCCAAAGCCGAAGACACATTTGCATCTTTGCTCAAGTCAGGAAGGTTCTTAGCTATCCTCAGGTAGATCTCCTGTCTGGTGATCTTCTCAAATTCATCGTTAAGCTTCGACAACTCGCTTATCTTCTGCTCGAATACAAGTCCGCTGAACGTTCTTAAGACTTCAGCATTATCTATTATCATGGAGATCATCATCGAGCTGTATCCCTTGCGGAACGAACTGATGATGCCTTTGCCGTCTACCTTGCCTTCACCGTAAGCCGTAACAAGATTTGAGATCTTGTAACCTGCACATCTCGATGCCATAAGATTGAACTGCATACGGTCTCTTAAGAAATCTATGTCATCTCTTAATGCTTCAGCATTCTGTTTCTTCACCTCGAAGAGTTCTCCGGAAGGTTCAAAACAACCATATTCAAACCCGTAAGCGGATCTTAATTCGTTATAGGCATCCTCACAAGCTGCTGCTTTAGCAAGGAATGAATTAACGGCATTATCAAGAACAGGATCTGCCATGCCTATCAGTTTGCGGAGCGAACCTGCAGGATCAAAAGAAGCAAATCCTGAAAGCGCTTCGTGCGCCTTGGAATTAATTTCTCTTACACTTGATATGTCAAATCCGGGGAAAGCACCTGCGGGATTATAGAGATCCCCGAGATAAGTTCTTGCCGCAAGAATGAACGGCATAGCAGATGCCTGGTCATTCTTATATTCTGCAAGGAGCTTAAAGTCATCCTCCATAGAATCCCTGCGGCTTAAATGAAGATCATAAGCGCTGACTTTGCCATATACATTGTTAACGGCTTTCCCGCGCACAAATGCATTTCTGGATCTTGCAGTCTGGAGTTCGTTTAAGAGAGCAGCTCCGTCAAGACTTAAGAATTCCTCCTTCCAGTTTGCCCTTAAAGCGTTTGCTTTCTGTAAGGACTTATCACAGCTTGCTATCATGTCGCTTACTGCAAGATAAGCGCCCTCAGTATCTTCCGCACATAAGAATCCTTTGGGCAGTCCGAGATTCTTAAGGTTAGTTATCAGTTCCGCACAAGCCTTGAGTCCTGCGATCCTTCCTGCGGTCTGAGGTTCTCCTGTTATCCTGCAGTTATTTGCCGCAAGCAGATTCTCGAATGTTTCAATACTTGAAGCAAACTCATCATATGCCCTGATAAATGCTTCAGTAAGAGGAGCTGCTTTGCTCTTTGCATCCTGAGTATATTCAGTGGACTTTACAAACGGCAGCTTGCCCTCCAGATTTCCCGAAGAAGCAACGAGTTCTCCTAACGAAGTCTCGATCTCACGGATCCTCGCTTCGCTGATCTCATTGATAAAGCCGTCATCAAAACCACCGCAGTCCACTGCATCCTTATTTGACGCGTATACATTGATGAGTTCATAAAGAGACATTCCGCAGCCGCGTTTAATATGAAGCTCGTCAACATACTTGTCGAGTTCTTTTTTCTTTGCTTCTATCTCTGATAAAGCCTTGTCATAGTCGCCGTCATTTTTGGAATTGAGCCTGACTTCGCTTGCTGTCCTTAACTGATCGAGCACGTAGCTCTTACGTACTTTGTTGGAATGAAGTTCAAGACAGAAAGGTGCGATACCGATCTTTTCAAGTCTCTTATATACAACATCAAGAGCCGCCTTTTTCTCAGCCGCGAAAAGCACTTTCTTATTGTTGGCAAGGCAGTTGGCGATAATAGATGTTATTGTCTGTGATTTGCCTGTTCCCGGAGGGCCGTGAAGAACAAAGCTTGAGCCTTCACCGGCACGCTTGATGGCTGCCAGCTGTGATGCATCTGCAACGATCGGAAGATATACGTCCTTTTCAAGATCCTTATCAGGTTCGGAGATATTCTCATACTGCCACTCAAGCTGACCGTTGATAAGGCTCTTAACTATCTTATTCTGAGAGATCGAATCCCTGTGGCTGTGCATGTCATTCCACATTACGAACTGCGAGAAAGAGAACAATCCCAATACGCATGATTCAATGACATCCCAGCCTTTTAAAGGACTTACCGCTTCTCTTACCCGGCTGAATACAGCCTCGACATTGACACCGTTCTCATCAGAAGGAAGCTCCTTGCTGAACGAATCAAAATCGATCTTAAAATCCTGTCTTAACTTTTCGGAAATGGTGACGTTGAACTGAACGTCTTCATCCCTTCTTCTCATCGTATACTTTATTCCCAGCTTCTTGACGATCTCAACAGGGATCAGAAGGATAGGTGCATAGCACGGTTCCTTCCTGTCCTTCTCGTACCATTTAAGGAAGCCGCAGGCAAGGAATAATGTATTGGCGCCGTTTTCCTCCATGGAGGTCTTTGCGCCTCTGTAAAGAGTCTTGATATTCTTATCGAGAACAGCATCTGTGAGAGATGAGAAAAGGACTCCCTTCTCGCAGTTCTTCTCGATATATTCACGGAATCCGGAGATATCAGCCAGATCTTCTAAAGAATAATCCTTTGCAGGAATAGGCTTAGCCTTCTTTGAAGTCTTTGCAGGTTTTATCTCCGCAGTTTCTTTTACAGGCTGTTCAGCTGAAGGAGTATCTTCAACAGCAGCCGGAGTTTCAGATGCCTCTGTATTTTCCGGATTTTCAGTCTCAGAAGTTTCCCGGACTTCCGCGGGCTTTATTGCATCAGGTATCTCTTCTGAAGTTGTTTTTTCATCTTCAGGTGTTTTAGCTGATTCAGTTTCTGAAGCAGATTCCGCACTTTCGGCAGTTTCTGATGTTTCTGCTTCGGGAAGAGCTTCTTCCTGCTCTTCCTCTGTTTCCTCTTCAGAACCTCTTGATTTTATCTGGAAGCTCTTATCCTGGGCGATCTCGTCTTCAATATTGGAACACTTCGGAACGAAGAGAGGAATAGATGAGCCTTTTATCCTCAGATTCAGAAGCGAATTGCGAG
>JAEEGL013123191.1_pt1 | contig 13143 bp, 17 predicted proteins | sample 9134231 | NCBI WGS metagenome assembly JAEEGL01 (sample SAMN16246548, study PRJNA631951) | gut metagenome | biome: gut microbiome; feature: rumen; material: fiber-attached | host: Bos | place: Iran: Karaj | collected 2018-10
ATTATTAGTAAATAACATTTTCATTAATTTATTATTTATTTTTAATTCACAAAAAAATCCAGTTCCACTTGATTCATTTTCACTTATTATTTTACAAGTTGCACTTATTTTTTTTTCATATCTTTTCATTGTTCTATAAGTTATTGGTCTTTGACCATTTATTAGTTGTTCAGGTTTATAAGACATAAATAATAAGTTTTTATCTTTTTTATTTTTTTTAATAATTTTCAATTTATATAGTATATAAAATAGTTTATTATATATTTAAATTTATGTTATAATTATTTATAATTTTTTAAATATTCAAAGTTCCATTTATTTATCTCTTTTTTTTTCTTTTAAAAATAAAAAATTAAAAATTTTAGTGGGTTCATTAAAAATTAATTAATTAATTAAAAATATATTATTAGATTAAATAAATAGAATAATATTTCATAATAGATTTCTCATTTCTAATTTAATTAAATGAAAAATCATTATGGAAATTTCCAATAAAATTTAAATAGAATAATTAACATTAATATTTTATTTCCTTTAAATTTAATGATTTTATAAATTAATTTTTTGAGAAATAATTTAGAATTGAATTAAATCAGAAGAATCACAAAAAAAAAAATGAATTTCATCAATAATAATTAGACATGAATTTTTTTTCAATAATTCTTTTTAATTTTCTATTTCTCTTATACACACAAGTCTAAATAAATCAATTATGGAATGAGATGTTTTATTATTTTAATAAAGTTGTATTATTGTTCACATAATCATTTGTAATATCTTTATAAAATATTGTGAATTCAATTGTATAGCATTTAAAAATATTCTTCAAATTCATTATAATGTTTAATTGAATAATTTAATAACAATAATTTAATTGATATTATTTTATAATATAAATATGTATATAAACCTTTTATTTATTATTAATGTATAGAAACTCATTTTTTTATAATTCATTATAGGTAAAATTTTTATGTTTGTATTTCTTCAAATATATTCTTTTTATTCTTAGGGATTTTAAATTCTTTTTATGTTTCATAAAAATAATCTTTTTGATTTTCACTCATGAACTTTCATAAACAAATTATTATTTCTTTAATGTTATTTTTTATAAAAAACAAAAAATGAGAAGATATAATGATAATAATAATTTGAATGAAGCTAAAAGAAATACATTAACTATAATGTCTTATAACTTAGTCAAAAGATGTGAAAAGAAATTAAATGGAACTTGTAAAATATTAAATTCAAATTGAAAGTCAAAAGGAACTGGATTTTTTTGTGAAATTAAATTAAATAATAAATTAACTTAAGTTTTATTTACAAATAATCATGAATTAAATGATTATAATTTATATATTAAAATAGAAATGATAGAAAAATAAAAACACTAAAAAAAGAAAACAGCATTTTTATACTAATGAATATTTAGATTATACTTGTATAGAAATATTAGATTCTGATAATTTTAATAATAATTATAAAGTAGAGAAAAATATAAATAATTATAATCTTAAAGAAGAATATAAATATGATCAATTTGTTATAATTCAATATCTAGGAGGAAATACTGTTAAATTTGATGAAGGATATATTAATGAAATTAATAAAATTAATTATTTATTCTATTAATATTAAATATTATACAATAAATAAATATTTTTTTACAAAAAATCCAAAATTATAAATATGAAAATAATTTTATTAAATTAAGTATAAAGTATATAGAAATTATTCAACCTGATTTAAATAAAGAATATTTTTATAATCAAAAAAATGAATGAAGGCGTGAATTCGGAAAAAATGAAAATGATCAAACATTATTGGTAAAAAGTCCATTTGATTTTGAAGTAATGTTACATGAGACATCAAATCAGCTTAATAAAAGAAGAACAAAATTTAATACAAAAATGCATGAGTTTAGGAAGTCTATATAATAATAAAACTTACTTGGATGTAAAAATATAAAAATAAAACCAAAAAATTGGAAAAGAGGATATTGGATTATAAGTAAAGGAGTTATACAAGACAATTTAATGGGTTTTTATAAAGATTCAATGAATAATGATGGAGTAAAATTCTAATCAAATGATGATGAATAATTTGATTAAGATTGCAAATGTTGCCAGAGAATGCATGATTCAAGCAATAGAAAAAATAACACAAGAATGTACGATTACTTAAATGCTTTTGGTGAATGAATAGGTTTTCAAAATGTGTAATCAGATTAACTTATTGAATTTGGAATGTGATTAAATGCAGAAATTTAAAATACATATAAAAATACTTATAAGGAATTAAATGACATTTGGAATTATATAGAAATATGAACAATGACCTTGTATATATGAAATAGAGTTTGAAAATATTCAAAAAATTGATTTCATAAGAAGAAAAAAAAGGAATTTGATTAAGTTAATTTAATGAATGAATTAAAAAGAATGAATAATGAGTATGAAAAGTTAAAGAATAACATAAACAATTTGGAAAATAGAGTGAATAGAGATTTGGGTGATATGAAAGAAGATTATAAAAAATTAGTCAGAAAAAATTTTAAGATGAGAAATAAAGATAATTTAATGAATAGAATTATAATATTGAAGAAGGAATTTAAATATTAAAAGGAAAATTATAATGAATACTCTTCTATTTTAAAAGGAATAAAAGGTGATTTGATGAAAAAAAAAGAAATTAGGAAACATGGAATTCAAAGTGAAATACATTAATGATTCTTCAAATTGATTGTACAATGAAAATGATATTTTAAATTTAAATAAGAATATAAAGGAGGTAAATGAGGGATCAGAAGAAAATATAAATAAAATAAAAGAATATTTTGAAAAAAGATGAAAATAAGATAAATTTGTTAAATGTGAAAGGAGATTTGGAAAATTTGAATGATGCTCTGAAATTTAATATGGAAAAAATGAAAGATAAGATAAATTCAAAAGAAGAAAATATGGAATCTTTTTAAGATAAGATGGAAATTAAAAGAAATTACGGTATTTTCAAGAAATTTAATGAATTAATATTGGATAAAATGAAAAATATTATTATGAATGATATTAACTTAAAAAACAATATATATTTACATTGTTTGTTTAAACATTCATTGAATTTTGTATGTATAAAGGATTAAGTAAATGTAAATTTTGTAATTTTGTGTAAATTGGATGCAAATGTTAAATTAATTATAGAAAGATATTTGAAATTGATAATATGAGTAGAAGTAGATACTTATAGATATATGAATTAAGGATATTTGAGAATAAGAGATTAGAGTTTAAGGATTAAAGTTAAATTTTTGATTGTTTAATTTCTTAAAAAAACTAAGGTTAAGTATTGAATAGAATTTATAGGGATGATTTTAAAAAAATAATTCATTTAGAAATGAGATATACTAATGCATATGATAGAATAGAGAATATAAAAAAATAGGAACAGAAAATTGAAATGGAAGATGAGAAAGAATTAATGGAAGAGAAAAAAGATAAGAAAATTTTATTCAAAGTGATAAATGATAAGAAAAATTGTTAGAAGAAGAAAATAGAATTTCTTCTCACGAGAAGGGAGTCTTGAATGAAAATAATATATATACAGTTAAAATTGATAATATGTAGATAGTTGTATAAAGAAAATGTTAATTGTATTTATATTGGAGGAAATGTAAAATAGCAAATTTTTTGATTTAGAATATAGAGGAATCTTTGTGGATAATTTAAAGATGAATTGTTTAATAAAAAAGGTAATAGATTATAATGTAATATTAGCTTTTGTAGTTGATTCAAAGAAAGATTTTAGAATCAATGAGTTTTTTTATTGGACAAAACGTTATACTAATTAAGAAGGGATATAATTTTATGGGACAAATTCAAAATTGAAAAATTTCCGCAGCACTGATTACAGAGTGGTTGGAATTGGGAAAATCTGATTTTTACATATATAAAGCCCAATGATAGATCCTTATGGAAAAGGAACTTAGGGTTGATACTCAATAAAGTGAAAAAATTGAGGTGAAAATGAATATGCTGGGAGATCTCAATTTAGGTAACAATAATTATGTGAAGATTTTTATGTAAAATCATTAGGAAATAGACTCCTATGATGAAAACTCAATGAATATAGGTGCACTGAAGTATTAGAAGAACATAGATTTGATGATGTTGGAGAACTGGAAAACATACCATGAATTAATCATTTATAAAGTAGAGAAGAAAATAAAGGAGGGAGAATTTGAAAATGTTGGATAAAAAGAAAGAGGAGATGAATTCAAAAAAGTTGTCAATAGTTTTATTAAATGACAAAATATTGGATATGAAAATAAATATAAAATTATTAAGTTGGAAAGCTGAATTAAAAATAAAAGGTAAAGGCAATGAGTTTGCTCATATAATAGTTTGATTAGATTTAGATAAAAGCCTTGGGATCATTGAAAAATGATTTTTGACCAAAAAGCGAGAAGAAATCTTTGAAGGTAATATAAATAGAGATATAATATCAGATTATTTGGAAAAATCAATTTGAATATGGAAGAATATTAAGAGAAGATGATAAATTATGTAGGATGTATAAAAGATACTATATGGATATAAATTTATTGAAAAAGATAGAAAATAATTGTAATAAGAATTATAGGAGAATAAATTCAATATAAAAGATTTTAAGTCAAAAACTTTAAACTTTCCAGCAAATGCTTACTCGATTACAGCAGAGTCAAAATCCCTGATATGCAGCGTGTTCATTAGAATGTTGAAGGAAACAAAGAAGAAATTCAATAACAAGTGAAAGAGAAGCTATTCAAGAAAATATTAGAGATATTTGTGGACATGTGTGGAGAAAATAGGTTAAAGAATGCTTTCAAAGCTTTCTTTTTGGAAAAAAGTCGAACGCAGAGAAGCTAGATGATGATAGAGTCCTTTGGATAGCTCCTATAACCATCAAATATTATGAAGTACTAGTTTATGAAGTGGTGAATACAGAAATCAGCTTTTCATCAATAAGGAAAGGAATCATCAATATGATTTTGTTCAAAGCAATTCAATATATGACATCGTTGATGTGGTGGACAAGAATGAGGTAGGTAAGGATGACTTATTAATACGGTTGGATTTGAGTAGGCTTTTGATTCTGTGGTCTGAAGATTTTATTGGAAGAAATTGAAAAGGATAATGAGATTAAGAACTTGTGCTCCTATTATATAATAAAAATAAGGCTATTCTTATTGTGAAATTCAGAAAGGGAAACAAATACCATACTTTGGTGGTCAAATATATCCTGCCAACGAATCTCATACTCTCTCCAATAATATTTGACTTGTGTTATTATTATGAAATCAAAGAGATCCTTTTTATTATGGAGCTGATAGTTATCTATGTGATGATATAACAATGATTGTTAAGAAGAAGGACCTGAAAGAGATTCTAAGAAAATGAAATTTGGAGAGTCTAACTATACTCTAGGAGATGTAGCTCAGATCAAATGACATAATCAAGTTTAAGGTTTACAGAAATGAGAAATTCCCTTTCAGAAACCAAATCAGAGTAATAAATGCATTAATTGTGGGAAGAATCAGACCCTTTTTTCTGGCAGCAAATGAGAAGGATGAAGAGATTAGGTATGAATATGTGGATATGCTTTTAAAATACTACAAAAGGACCATACATCAAAAGAATAAAAATGTGGAAGATGTTTTATTGATTATAGATTCAATGAATGTGATGAAGCTTATATCAGTCTCATTAATTATAAAAGAATATGAGAATATCTTAAGTGAACAAATAGATATAGTAATGGAGAAAGTTTATAAGAGAGGCAAGATTTATTGAAAGTATTAAAGATATATTTTAAGAAAGTAATCAGAGAGGTAATAGAAAAAATTATAAAGAAATTAAGAAAATTAAAGAATGTAAAACAAATATGAAAAAGAAAAACAAAGATAAATCTTTCAAAAATGCTTAAAATAAAATTAAAGCATATTATTAAAGAAAATATTTTTTATTAAAGATTATAACTATGATATTTTGTTAAATAAAGTGATAATAAGCAATAAGTTTTTTGGTTCAACATTAAGAATTTTAAGTGTAATAATGATAATAAAAGAATAATAGGTTGTAATGGTTCAATTATAACAAATATTTTTAAAATGATGATTACTGAAATTAATTCGGATTTCATGAATAAAGAAGATTGAGGAAAGTTAATTATTTCTATAGAATAAGGAATTATAATATAATAATTAATTCAAAGGTGAAGTTAAAAGATTAATCAAATCCAGTTATTTGAATTGGTTCAAAATTTAATGAAGTATAACCTCGAAATATATTTCCTTTTTTAATTTTTATTAAAACTAAATTATGATTATTAATTTGTATTTTCTTGAAATTGAGCAGCATTATTACCATGCATTGTTGATTTATATACCATTTTCATTCCTATTTTTCCTAAAGTTTCTCTTTAAAAAATCTATATCTTCCATTCAAGTTATTATATAACTTATATATGGATAAATATGTGATCAATAATTGAATCTATGTGTTTTTTTGATTTGAATGGTATTATTTTAGGAGAGTATACTTTTGGAATTACTTCTTGTTTTATTATATATTTATTTAATAATTAATTTTTAGATTTTAAAATTTTGTTGAAATTATTTTTGATATTCTTATTGTTTGTATCATAAACATAGTCAAAGAAAAAACAAATAATATTATAATTTATTTGTTTTTAAATCTTTTTGTATTTTTAAGAAATCTTTTTTAGATATTGATGTTATGAGGTATCAAAAATTTTTTTTATAGGTTTTAAAAAAAAAGTAGAATCTTCATTAGAATCATCATTTTTTTTCTTTATTGAGATTGGGCCCAATCCCATGTTTTTATTCTTTAAATATAAACTTGATTAATTAAAAATTTAAAAATAATTAATTAAACATTTATGCTAATTTAATAAATTTTGACTAACTATTTTATAATAAAAGAAACTCTTTATTATCCCTTGAAATTATATTAAAATAAATAATTCAATATAAAAAAACAATCAAAAAAATAATAAGGAGCAAAGCTAAATTATCTTATTAAATAATATAACTAAAATAAATTAATAAAAAAAATCTTTGATTCAAATATTTAACCCTAAAAAATTTTTATTAAAAAAAATGGATATCTTTTTAGGAATAACATCACTATTAGGAGGAATTTTTGGAGGAAGAAGACAAATAGATATGACACCAATATATAGAGCAATGCAAGAAAATCAAAGACAGTTTGAAATAACCATAAATCAATTAAATCAATCTCAACAAAAAATGATAGAAGATTTTAATAAAATTAAAGAAGAAAATAAATCTTTTCATGAAGAAATTATTAAACAAAGAAATGAAGAATTAAAAAAAAAAGAAGAAAATGAAAAAAAAATAAAAGAAGCAATTAAAAAAACTACTGAAGAATTATTACAAAAAACTAATGAAGGTTGTGATAAATTATTAAATGAATGTGAAAAAGTATTTGATGATAATAAAAATAAATGGTGCTTAGAAGATATAAATAAGAAGAATTTTAAATTTCAATTATTTAAAAAATTAAGTGATAATATTAAATTAGAAGAGAATTATAAAACAAAAATAAAAAAAGAAATAAACAAATTTTCAATTAAAAATATATCTAATTTTAATATTCAAATTGTAGGTTGTACAGGAGTAGGAAAAAGTACATTAATAAATTCTATTTTAAGAGAAGAAAATAATAAAGCTCCAACTTCTTTTGGGAAAATTGGAACTTTAGAAACAAAAGAATATAAATCTAATAAATATAATTTCATTAAATTTATTGATACAAGAGGAAGTGAATTAGATGAAAAAAATAATATTAAGTCTGTATTAAATGAAACACTAAAATATATTGATGAGAAATTATCTATAAATGATCCTAATAATATTATTCATTGTTTATTTTATTGTATTGATGGAAATAGATTTCAGGATATTGAATTAACTTTTTTAATGGCTTTAAGAAATAAATATAAAAATTATGAAAAAAAAAAATATTTACCTATAATAATAGTATATACTCAATGTATAAGTAATAAAGATTTTGAAGATATGAAGACTCATATTAATCAAATTTTAACAAACAATAAATTAGATATAATAGGAGAAGGAGAAAAAGATATAAATATGATAAATATATTAGCTGAATCCAAAGAAATAGATGAAGGAATTTTTCCTGCAAAAAATTTAGATAAATTAATGGAATTAGCAAAAAATAAATCTAATTTAGCTATTAATCTTGCTACTCTTAATATGATTCAGGAAGTATGCAAATCTGAAGCTAATCAATTTTTTGAAAAACAAGAAAATATATTAATTAAAAGTGTTGATGATTTTTTAAAAAATAAAAAAGATGATGAAATTATTAAAAGTATTTTTATTGAATGCTTTAAAAAATATTACAACGAAGATTTTGATTTATCAATTGAATGTGAAAATATTATTAATGATATATCTAATCAATTAATGGAATTTATAGAAGAAATAAATAATAATAATTTAAATAAATTTATAGATAATAATTCAGACTATATTGCTAAAGAATTATTAAATATTCAAACTGAAATAATGAATAAAAATGAAGGTAATGTTAATAATTTAGTAAAAAATATAAACACATGGAAAGATGAAGGAAAAACTAAATTAAGAAATAGATTATTAAATAAATCAAAAAATTATGCAATTAAAAATTTATCTAAAAAATTATATTTTGATATTTCATATGATTTAAAAAGATCATTTCAAGATTTAATTTCCAGGGTGATTAAATGTAATGATATTGAAAAAGAAATTAATAATAAAATATCTAATGGAATGTCAAAAGAAATTTTAGAGGGTTTTGATCAATTAATTGAAGAATTAAAAAATTATCAAGAAGAAGAAAAAGTAAGATGTGAATATTATAATTCTAATATTTAAAATATATTTATATTAAAAAATAACTTTTTAATTTATTAATTATTAAAATTTTTTTTAAAAAGGAATAAAGATAGGTAAAATTATGGAAGGTATATGTAAATCATTTGATCAGTATTTGATGCAGATAGAGCATTTGATGAGGTAGAAAAGGATCTTGAAAAGTATGAGTCTGAGCAAAAAGACTATAGAGTTTTGGAGGATATGTCTGTAAAGGTACTTTGTTCTTACTGATATTCGTAGAAAAACTGATAGTTAATAAGGTTTGCGAATTTGTTAACAAGATCCATAATATTAGAGGTACTTGTGGATTATGGGACCTATCTAACAGTGATGTCCTCATTCTTGAAGGAGTTGGCTCGGAAGGCCTTGTTACACATATAGATAAGATTTTAAGGCATGGTTGTTACCGACATCCACTGGTAAATAATTTGTCATGTAATCCTATGTTAAAGGATGAATTTAAGGAGCTGTTCAGCATGCTCACAGAGAACACCGGGATGAATTACTGGATGAGACTATCAGTTAACAAGATGGAGACAAAGATTAAGCACACCCATTGATCGGCTGAACAGCACTAATAGGATTCTAATCTGTAAAAGTAAGAAAAAAATTTTTCTACAATGAATAGTAATAAATCCCAATAAAAAAGGAACATAAATTAAATTAAAAATACAAAACAATAAAATCAATAATTTCTAAAAAAATAAATCATGCTCAATATAAGTAGTAGAAATAATAATATCTTCTTATTCATTTAAAGAATCATAAAATTTTCCATTCTTTGTAAGACTCTTAATCTATATTTTTCATTATTATTATTATTCTTTTCAACATCTTCTTTTTTCTCAGAATTATTTTCATTACATTTATTTTGTTCTTTATCATCTTTATCAACATTTTCATCATCATCAACTAAAAAACTTTGTTGATAATTTTGATATTCTACTATCAAAATTTTGATTTGAAAATCACAATACTGAATATCATTTAAATTATACTATTCATTATAATTAATATTGAAATATTATCACCATTATTATCATTCATAATAATTTATTTTTTTGTATTTTTTATATGAATAATATTATCAAATAATTCTGGTATTCACTTAAAGTTTTCCTCTTTTATTTAAAGTCATATATATTTTTATTTATCATTTTTTTCAACAGGAAAAATCCTTCCTATGTGAAAATATTTAATGAGAAAAATAATTTTAAATTTTTATGAATAAAATAAAATGAAATAGAGATTCAAATATATTTTTGATTTAATAAAATATGTTTGATAATAATAATTGTAATGTTTTTTAATGATTTTACAAGATCTTAATCAAAATTAACAATGAGATATATTAATAAAATTGAATTAAAAACAATAGATTACCTTTTTAGATATTTATTAATTTAATTCCTATTTTATTTATTTATTAATTCTACTTAATTTAAATTAATTTATTTTGATGATTCAATTTCATTTTTATAATCATCATCTTTTCATTTTCTATTATATATATTATTTAATCTAATATTATATGATCAATTATATTATATTGTTTAATTGATAGGCTTACCTCTTAAATTTTTGATTGATAATAGTCAAAAAAAATTTATTCTTTGCTCAATTATTTTAGAAAGTAACTTTAAAGATGATATAATTACAATGGGAAATTATAAAATTCCTGTTTTAATTAAAAAAATAATATTTGTATTGGAAATTGTGGTTTATATAAATTTATAAGAGAATATATGAAAAATATATTATAAATTAATTGAAAACAAATTGATCTATGAAAAATTAATACAATATAATGTTTTTTAAAGATTAGGAAAAGAAAGTTAAAAATGAAATGAATCATAATTATGAAAATTTAAAAAAAAATCAAATGATGATAGAATAAGAAAATACAATCATTTATTAAATGGAAATTTGAAAAAAGAAAAACAATGAAATTAAAAGTAACAAAAACATGAATGAGAATATTAAGAAATATAGAAAAAAAAGATGACAAAGATTCATTGAAAAGAAAAGAAATTAATTGAGAAATTGCATCTGAAGAATTGAATTTAGAAGGAAAAGAAATTATTAAAAATATTTAAGTTTCTATTTATCCTTTTAATAAATTAAATGATTTTGAAATTCAATCATCAAATAAAATAAAATTATATAAAATAAATAACTCAAAAAAAAGAGTTTTTTATAGCAATTTTGTTTGTAAAACTATTTTAATTATATATCAATAAGGAAAAATAATAATTAATATAGAATTTTTTTTTTACATCCTTTAAAAAAATTGATTTATACAATTAATAATTCTTTTGTTTTTTATTATATTTAGTAAACTAATTCTTTTCTTAATTTTAAGATTATTGCTTTTTTAAAAATGGATTTTCATCTTTTTTCAGAATTAATCAAATTTTCATAAATTTATTTAGACTATTTTCCTAATTCAAATTTTTTAAAACTTCAAAAAATCAATTTATAATTTGAAATTTTTTTAGAATGAATAAAAAATATAGGAGTTAATAATATCATATTTAAAAATATTATGAAATATATTAATATTTCTTAAATTTATTCATCAATTGAAAAAAAATAAATCATTTAAATTTAATTACTTTATTATTTTAATAATTTAAAAATAGTAATTATTTTCATAACCCTTAAACAGACATTATTTTATTATTTCTTTAAATTTTTCATATAATTGTTCAAATTTTTCTTTTTCTATTTTATTTACAAATTCTCTTGATTTATATATCCTATTAACTTTTTTTGTTACATCTTCCATAATTTTTCCTAATGGTTCATAAAAAAAATAATTAAATGCTTTTTCTTCATCATTTAATTTTTCCTTAAATTTATTTAAGTTTTTTTTAATAGTTTCTTTTTTATTAAAATAAGTAATAATTGAATCTCAGATTGATTTTAAATTCAAAATAATTGGAAAAAAAATAATTCTTAAAATATTACTTAAAGCTGATAACTCTGAGGAATAATCTTCTTTTGATAATCTACTTTCATTTAATTCAAATTCTTCTTTTTCAGATTCTTCTACAATTAATTTTATAAATTCAGTAAAATTGTTTATTTCTAAATCAATTCCTTTTTTTAGATCATGAAATTGATTATAATATGTATCTTTTAAATTATTAATATCTGTTTCTATTTTTGATAAGTCAACATCTTCTTTCTCTAAATTTTTATTTATATTATCTATTTCTGAATAAAAATATATGAAAAAGTTATCACTTAATTGTGTTATTTCATTTATTACTTCTTTATATTCTTCATTTATCAATTCTAACTTTTCATTCATATTTTTTCTAGATTCTAATACATCAACTGTTTTATTTTTTGTGATTCTTCTATGAATTAATTTAAATGCTTCAGATAAATCTTTAACTTGTTCTTATAATTTTTTGATTGAATTGATTATTTATCATTTGATTTGCAATTTGAAATTTTTTTTCTAAAATTTGAGATAAATTTTTTCCATTTGAAGATATAAAAATTTTATTATAATTTAAATTATTTAAAATAAAAGAATAATTTTTAATAATATCTTCAAAATAACTTTTATTTTTTTCAATTTCATTTTGACTTATATTTTTTTGTGTCAATATTTGTGTTAATTCATTTTCATATTTTTCAATTCCTTCAAATTTATAGTTTAAATCAAGTTTCAAATAAAGGAAATATAACTCCAAAAAAAGAAAATTTATATTTTTATCAATCAAGAAAAAATTATAATAAAATTCGGAGCTGCAATAAAATAATTTTTGACTTTTTTGATATAATTCATTTATTCTATCTTTATTTATTTGTTCAAAAGTATTTTGAGCAATTTTTAATTTTATTTTCGCTAATTCTAGACTTTTATTATATTTAATAAAATATATATTTAAAAAAATAAAAAATAATTATATAAAATAATTTTTTCCATTAAAAATATTAAAAAATTCTTATATTTTTTATCAAAAAAAAAAATTTTTGTGCAATAAATGAGTGATATCATAAACAATTTTCTCTTTTATATTAACTACCCACATTTTTCACAATCAATTCATATCTAAAATAAATAATAATTATAATACCCACTATAAAAAATATTATATAAATCATACCATCTTTAAATTATAAATCTAGAATACTTCCTAAAAAATAATAAAAAAAGATACTTG
>JAEEGL013272100.1_pt1 | contig 13143 bp, 9 predicted proteins | sample 9134231 | NCBI WGS metagenome assembly JAEEGL01 (sample SAMN16246548, study PRJNA631951) | gut metagenome | biome: gut microbiome; feature: rumen; material: fiber-attached | host: Bos | place: Iran: Karaj | collected 2018-10
ACGTGGCATGGGGCTGGCGCTGGATGTTCTGGGCAGAGACGTTGCCCGCAGCACTGTTCCTCGTGCTGAGTTTCTTCATACCTGAGAGTCCTGTGTACACTAAACTCAAAGCTGAGAGAGCAGAGCTGAAAGGCATGAATGTGCCTGGCGATGAAAAACAGATGAGCGAGGTAGCAACACCTCTCAGCGCTCAGTTCAGAGTCCTCAGCTCAAAGAAGTTCCGCCGAGTGCTTCTGCTTGGCCTCGTCATTGCCGTTTTCCAGCAGTGGTGTGGCACCAATGTCATCTTCAACTATGCCCAGGAGATCTTCGTAGGAGCAGGTTTTGATGTTGACGGTATGTTCATCAATATCGTTATCACAGGAATAGCCAATGTGCTATTCACATTCGTGGCCCTCTACACCATAGAGCGATGGGGGCGCCGCACACTCATGCTTATCGGTGCCGGCGGATTAGGTCTGATATACCTTACGCTGGGCACATGTTACTTCCTTGAGGTGAAAGGGGTGATGATGGTGGTGCTGGTAGTGACGGCCATCTCGGTATATGCCATGACACTCGGCCCCGTTACCTGGACCCTGCTGGCAGAGATATTCCCCCACCGCATACGAGGCATAGCCATGGCTACATGCACATTTGCTCTGTGGGTGGGATGCTGCACGCTCACCTTCTCCTTCCCTTCGATGAACAGCGCGTTGGGTAGCAGCGGCACATTCTGGGTTTATAGTGTCATCTGCCTCTGCGCCTTCATCTTCCTCTTCCGCCGCTGCCCCGAAACGAAAGGCAAGAGCCTGGAGAAGTTAGAGCAAGAGCTGACCATCATCTCACAGTGATGTGGAAGCAGGGCTGCAGCTTCTCATACTTCACGTAGCAGCGGTCCTGCAGGCGCAGGTCACTCAGCACATAGCCGAGCACTCTCTTCAGTTCGGCACTTTGTACGTTAGACCGTGAGGTGACGGGAGCAAAGAGGTCGTATCTGATGTCGAAGGTAGTGCCGTAGAGATGGCACGACTGCTCTGTGGCGTTTTTGTTCTTGCGCCGCAAACGCGCAATATCTTCCTCAGAGCGTAGGACGCTGCTCACCACCATGCGGCAAAGAGGAATACCCTTGGCCTGTAGACTGTCGAGGAAGTTGCGGCCTATATCCTCCAACAGCACTGCCGCCCTGGGCACCAAATAGGGTATGCTGGCATCGAGTTTTGCCACTTCATAATAGGGGGAGAGTCCCATATACACCACTTCGTCCTTGCGCTGTTCAGCATCAGCACGATTCTTCACCGGACCTACGCCCCAACGTTGAGCTGCCACCAGCTGTACATGGTTGCTGTCGGGGAAGGCTGCATCATAGTCGCCCACGGTAATTAAAGGTATGCGGCGCCTGACCTCTCGCTGAGTGTCTTTATGGTCCACAGTGGCAACTGCGCTCTCAGCGCTTTTCTTGCCGCTGCTCCACTGCTTCCATAAAGCTGCAGTCTCCTGCTCTGTGGCCACCGTGTCGCTGCTGCTAGTGTCATCACTGCCTTCATTATTGGCAACACCGGGAAACACACACCTCACCAGTGCAAGTATAAGCACCGTGATGCCGAAGCACTGAATATATTGGTGTTTTATTTTAGCTGAAGCCATTTTCAAAGAGAAAGAATGCAGTCTATCATTTCCTGTGGCAGGGCGAAGCGCTTGTCATCAGAATGAGTGCTGATAGCCTCAAAGAAGTGGGGCCATTCCTTTCGATATTGCTGACACATGTGCTGGCCTTGCTGTCCTTGCGCCCCGCATGAATAAGAGGTATTGGCCAGCCGGTCGGCCAGTTTGACAAAAGGCGCGTAAGGAGTATTCCTTATGCCGTTGTAATAACGCTCTCCGGCCCTTTCTGCCCGTGTGCGGCCTTTGTCGTTGGTCAGTGCATATACTATCTCCGCAGCCAAGTAAGCCTGTTTTTCGTCCATCCACTTACGGGCCGTCTTTACCACATCGTTGTATGTCAGCCGGGCATCCTCTATGCTGTCGTGATAATAGGCGCTAAAGATTAAGGGAATCAAGTCGTCCTCGCTGTCGCAAACCAAATAGGCATACTCCAGCACCGACTGTGCCACCATATCAAGGTGCACCCCATAGGGCTTGTCGCCGTCGTAGTGCTGGTTCACTCCCTCGTGCAGTGCCCAAGCCGAATCGCGTATCGCATCCGTCAGATGTTTATTCTCGTTTTTCCATTGCTCAAATTTCGCCTTTTCCATAACACTCCTTATTATTTCTTGTTCATGTTTTACATCATCACATTCAATACTTCTTTACACATTATTACATATACTCCAACGTCACACGCCCCAAAATATAATTAACGATTAAGAAATGGTAATGGCCGTATTTGTGTACATAATGTACGCCCCACTGTACATAATTTGTACATAATGGGAGACGGAGATGTATATAACAGATGAGAGAATATAGTAAATTCGTGCATATTACAGGTTGAAAATGAAAAAGAGAGCCTGTTTATGACTCTCTTTGACCAGGTTGCGGAAGCTGGGGGATTCGAACCCCCGGTACGGGAACCCGTACGGCAGTTTAGCAAACTGCTGGTTTCAGCCACTCACCCAAACTTCCATCGGTGTTACCCGAAGCCGAAGTGCACTATCGCTCAAATGCGGGTGCAAAGTTACAAAGTTTTTTTGATATGACCAAATTTATTTGAACAAATTTTCAGATAATGCTCTTTTTGTTGGCAATTTATTGGCAATGATATAGCTGTTAACCTATTCTGAAGATGCTCGTAGGCCTCCCTACCCTTAAAGTCAGGGGAGGGAGGCCTACGGACTCCATGAGCTGACAAGGTGGTAACCTCCTTACCAGAGCGGCAGGCGCTGCTCCTTGGGAATGAACATCTTATCGCCCTGTTTCACGCCAAAGGCCTCGTACCAGGCATCAATATGTGGCAGGGCACCATTCACGCGCCAGCGGCCAAGGGCGTGCGGGTCGCTCTTCGTGCGGTTGCGAATCTCCTCATCGGTAATGTTGCCTGCCCACACGCCAGAATAGGCCAGGAAGAAGCGCTGTTCGGGTGTGAAACCGTCGATGACGGGCAGCTGGCTGCCACGCATAGCGTTCTTAAAGGCGGCGTATGCCACCTGCAGGCCGCCATGGTCGGCCAGGTTCTCGCCCAGTGTCAGGCGTCCGTTAGCGTTAAGGTCGGGCAGTACTTTTATGGCCGAGAAGAAGTCGGCATACTTGTCGGTACGGGCCTTGAACTGCTCACCATCGGCAACAGCCCACCAGTCGTGCATGTTGCCGTCCTTATCAAACTGGCGTCCCTGGTCGTCGAATCCGTGCGTCATTTCGTGACCTATCACCACGCCGATGGCTCCGTAGTTGAAGGCATCGTCGGCCTGCATGTCGAAGAATGGCTTCTGCAGTATGCCTGCGGGGAAGCATATCTCATTGGTGGTGGGGTTGTAGTAGGCATTGACGGTTTGTGGATACATGTACCAATCGTCGCGGTCAACGGGTTTGCCTGCTGTGTGGTCTATCTCGTAGGCCGTCCAGAACTTGTGGCACTCCCTTATGTTCTCATAGTACGACTTCGAGGCATCTATTTGCAGCTTGGCCATGTTAATCCATTTGTCGGGATAGCCCACCTTTACGTAAAAGGAATTGAGCTTCAGCAGAGCGTTCACCTTAGTGGAGTCGCTCATCCAGTCTTGTGCGGCTATGCGCTCGCCCAATGCAATCTGCAGATTCCTCACCAATTCAATCATACGTTTCTTGGCAGCCTCGGGGAAGTATTTCTCAGCGTAGATTTTTCCCAGTGCCTGGCCCATCTGGCTCTCCATCTGCATAGTGGCACGACGCCAGAGCGGATGGTCTTCCTTCCGGCCTGACATTACTTTGCCGAAGAACTCGAAATTGGCCTGCTGCGTGGCGGCATCAAGATAGGAGGCGCTCGTCATAATCTGCCCCCACTCCATATAGTCGCGATATTCGGCAACGGTCATTGCAGCCAGCAACTTATCGGCTCCTGCCATAAACTCAGGCTGACCCACCACCAGCTCCTGTATGTACTTGGAGTCAACGCCCTGAGCGTTCATCAAGCGCTCCAGCTGAAGGTTGGGATAGGCAGCAGCAAACTCAGCCAGCGTAGTCTTATTGTAGTTGCGCTGAGGGTCGCGCAACTCGGTGCGCGAGCGGCTCACCTTGGCCAGTTCGGTCTCGAGGCGCATAATGTTCTTCATCTTCTTCTGCGACTGGGCCTTGCTGAAGCCGAAGCGCTGGAACATGCGCACGATGTGCTGTTTATAGGCCTCGCGTATCTTCGTGGTCTCAGCGTCGTTGTCGAGATAATAGTCTTTCATGCCCAAAGTGAGGCCGCCCTGCCGCACCTGAAGTATATTCTGACTAGCATTCTTCTCGTCGGCGCCGATGCCGGCATGATAGAACTCACTATTGCCGTAAGGCGCCAGCTGCAGCTGTATGTCGAACAGTTGCTGCTTGGTTTTTGCCTTCTCCATCTGGCGAAGGATGCCCATGGCGGGTTCCACACCGTCGGCATCGCGTTTCACGCTGTCCATGGCCAGCTTATAGAGGTCGCTCAGCTTCTTCTCGGTGGTGCCTTCGGCATAGGTGCCGTGCAGCAGTTCGTCGAGTATGCCGTTGATGCGCTTGTTGTTCTCCTCGCCAAGCATGTCAAACGAGCCGAAGCGCGAATAGGCAGCAGGGAGCGGATGCTTCTGCATCCATCCGCCGCAGGCATACTGATAGAAATCGTCGGCCGGGCGTGCGGAGGTATCGAGGTTGCCAAGGTCGATTCCAGAGCCGAGCGTGGCCTGCTCATCGGGCAGGAAGAGCGGGTCTTCGGGCATCACCATGACCGGAGCCGTCTGCCAGGCCTGCATCACCTTCTCTGTAACGAACTCATTGGGCACTACAAGGCGGAACATGTACTCACGCAGCCAGCGGTCGGTCATGATGAGACATCCCTTCTGCCCCCAGTCGCTGCCCCACGAGTTCTCCACCTTCCACTTCGTGGCCTTGCCCCGCTTGTCCAGGTCAACGGCAGTGAGCGTCATGGCGTGGGTAGAGCCGCTGTCGAATGTGGCTATGCGCTCGGCCTTGGTCATGGGGAAGTTGGTGCCAAAGAGCGAGCCGTAGTCAAAGTTCTCGGTGTCAGCATAGCCGCGCTTGCGGTCGAGCATCTTGCCAACGTCATACGAGCTGTAGAGCTTGTGTCCGGCACGCATGGCGGCGATGGCCATCTCCTCTATGTCGTCCATAGGCAGGTTCACGTACTTCCAGTTGTGTCCGTCCTGCATGTGGCGGTCCAGCTCCACCTCGTAGGTCTTGTAGTACTCGCGGCGCGGGTCGTTCATCACCATGATAAAGGTGCCGTTAAGCTTCTTTCCGCCCATAACCTCCTGATAGAACGTCATAGGAGTATACTCCTTGGGGTCGCCCACAGCGTTGCCACGGCTGTTCTTAAAGGCATAGGTAAACTTCTGTGGCGGGTTGCCTATGGCGTACTGCAGCATGTGGTATATCTGGCTGAGCATGCGCGACTTGGCCTTCTCCAATGCGCCGCTCTTCTTGCCCTTCTGCACCATTTCGCGCAGTTGCAGACCATACTCGCGCAGCTTCGATGCGATGAGCTGTCGTACCTTCGACGTATTGTCGGTAGAGAACGACTCAGGCATGACCTCCGCAGGCACCAGTCCATACTTGTCGGCGAGGTCGGCCACACCGCAGAAGGTGCCGCCGTCGCCTATGGGCGAGCGGAAGAAGAACTGCACCCGCACGTCGTCCATGGGTTTGTCGGCCGTCTCTATGCAGCCCTGCAGCATGAGGTTGGCTTTCTCCAGCTGATCCCAGAAGAAGAGGTAGGCCTGCGAGAAGTTCACCCTCAATGAGTCAGTGCGCAGGGCATAGTCGCCACGCAGCACGTTCATGCCGCTGAACATCCAGCAGCGCCCCGACGACTTCTGGTCGGTGATGCTCTGTGTGCGTGTCTCTATGCTGAAGTGTGTGTCTATGGCCCCGGCATTCTCGCGGTTCTGCGTCAGGTTGTCTATGGCATTAGCGGCAATGGCATTCATCAGCGCACGGTCGCCGGCCTGCAGCTGCTGTTCTTTCTGAATCTCGTGGAGCATCTTCTCACTGATGCCTCCGCTGCGCTGTGCCTGTGCCTGAAGGGCAATGAGAGCCACAGCAAAAAGGATGTTTCTTTTCATATTTGTGTGTGTTGTTGTATTTGTTATGGGGACTAATGTGACTGATGCTACTGATGGTCAATGGCAGCGATGCGGTGCTACGGCTGCAAGGTGACGGCCATCAGCCCTATGACCACATCGTTTGAGAGTGTCTTCAGCGTGAGGCTCTTCAGCTTCTTGCGGGCGTTGAGTGGCATGCGCAGCATCTGTGCCGCTCCTCCGGGTATCTCACGCCCATATACGCCCTCTATGCCCAATACTTGTCCCAGATTGCGGCCCACCGTGCCCGTTCCTAGTGCCACGCGTATGGGCCTTGGCTCCATGGTGCTAAACGCCTTTCCGTCTACATAGTAGTCCTGCTCTATAGGACACCAGTTGTCGGGATTGCGCAGACGCAGCGTGTCGGCGCTACCGTCGCGATAGGCAGCTATCACCAGCCCGTTGTCTATGCGGCTCTGCATGTGGTTAGTGCTGCCGGCCATGAGCAGATAGGCCGACGAGTAGCTGCCTTTCATGGGCATGTTCACCTCGTCGGGATAGTTGTCCCAAAGAGAGGTGTATATAATATTGTGTCCCTTGCTGGGCGTGCGGAACGGCACGCCTTCCACGGTTATCTGGCCGTCGCGAACGAGGTGTCGGAACACGGAGTCGTTGATGACGGGAGTGTACTGCGGATGGCACCACTCCCCTACCCCTTGCACGGGAATCTGCAGTGTAGTGGTCTGTGGCCTGGGCGAGGTGTACTGGTTTCTGAATATGTCAGTCACATTGGCGTTCCAGTAGTTGTCGATGTCCTGTGGCAGGAAGGTGCGTGTGAGGTCCGGGTCGGCCAGCCCCATCGGCTTTACACGCGCCACGGCGGCTGACGATATCCTACTCGTGGAAACCTGCACCACTGGCTCCGGCTCTGGCTTCACGTCATCTATCTCAATGACCTGCCGCCGCTCGCTGTTGCCAACGAAGTCGCGTGTGCGTCCACCGCCCAGGTTCTGCCTCACCACAATCTGCAACGGGCGGCTGAAGTTCTGTATCACGGTGAAACGCTGCTTGCCGTTCTTGCGCGCGTACCTATACTCTATATAAGGTGTGACGAGTCGCACCGAGTCCCACTCCTGCGGGAATCCCGGACGAATGATGCACTTTCCGTAGAGCGCTTGCGGCTGCACGCCGAAGAGACCTTGTATGAGTGTGCGCGAAGAGATGCCTATGCAGTCGCCAAAGTCGCGGTAGCACTCGCCGCGCGCCGCGTCATAGTGGCTCAGCTGTCCGAAGTTGGCAGGCGACTGGCCGTAGTACATCTGGTCCATGATGTTGCCCTTCATCAGCCTGAAGGCCTCCTCCGTGCGTCCGGCCTCGTAATAGGCCAGTGCGGTGTGCATCACCTCGGCGGCGGCCACGTTGTTAATGCTCCAGGCATAGGGCATCCAGTTGGTGGTGGCTATGGTGTGGCTGAAGGGGTCAATGGCTATGTGCGGTATCTCGCGGTCAACATACTGTGTGGCCTGATAAGCTTGTTCAGGCGTGCATGCGCCGCAGTCGATGGGGGTATAAATGCTCCACACGGCGGCACTCTCATGCACGCGCTGCAGCCCCAGTGCGTCCTGATACTCGGCCCAGTGGCCTGGCTTGTAGCCCTGTCCTTCTCCGTGGGAGGGGAGCCACAGGCGCTCGTTCATGGCCTTGAGTATGGCTTCGGCCTCCTGACGGTAGGGAGCAGGATTCTCGCCTATCAGCTCTGCAATGCGTGCTGCCAAGAGGTTGCCCCGGTAGTTATAGGCCGAGCTGTGGGTCACGGCGCCGCCACTATAATATAATGCGTCGCTGGCCCAGATGCAGCAGTAAGCGTCGTACAGGTGGTCGCCGTCAGGGTCGAAGTTGCGTTTCTCCCACTCCAAGTGTGCCTTGATGACGGGCCACATCTGACGCATGTAGGCAGGGTCGGCGTCATACTGAAAGTGCCACAGCAGCTCGTCAATGTAGTTCAGGTTCATGTCGTAGTGATGCATCTGGTCGTTACGCCCGGGATTGCGGCAGATGTATCCGTTGCTGTACATCTGCGTGCCCCACTTCTTCTCGGCGCGCGCAAGGTTCATGGCAGCATCCTGCGAGGGGTGCGCCACCGTGGGCGGCACATTGGTGACCTGGCTCTTGGCATAGGCGTTGAAGTGGCTCACAGCGCGGTCGGGCCACCCCAATACATCGCCGGCATAGGCAGCCCGCCATCCTGCCAGCGGCATGCGCCATCCTATACAGCCGTGCAGCCACGTCTGCCCGTCCCAGTCGCCGTCGGCAGCCATCACCAGTGCGCCGCCAAGGGTGTTAATGAAGGGGTCGGGCGTTTCAAACTGCACTCGCCGCGCTAAGTGGCGGCAACTGTCTACGGCATCGTTGTAGCGCTTGAAGGCATCGCCGTCGTGCATAAAGTGTATGCTGTCGCCCATCATCACCAGATGAGCGAAGTTGCTGCTGCGTGTGGCCTTGCCTATGACAAGCCCCTGGCGCGTGGGCGACGGTTCGAACACTCCTGGAGGGTCGGCACCCAGGTCGCCGTTGCGCTTCAGCTTGGGCTGCGCCACGTCGCACACCATCACCTTCACCTCCAACTGGCGTCCGCGCAGCTTGTCGCAGATAAACTGCCAGATAGCGCCGTCGGTGTCGGGCAGTGCCACCACGTGCACACGTATAATGCCATTGCCCATGCCCTCCCAGCGGTGGTCGCCCAGCAGATAGGAGCGCATGCCGTCATGATACCACGCCTTGCAGTAGTCGGTAGAGTCGAGGGGAACGCCCTCTATCTCGAAGCGCACGCTCTTGCGCACGTTCTTCCCCACCACGGCAAACACGGGATGGTCGCTCGTCTCTACACGATAGTTGGCTCCGGCATAGAGCGCCCTCGTGAAACGGTTCTGCCCGTTCTCGTTCACAAACGAATTGCCTTCAGGCCTGTACTGCTGCGCACGCGGCTGGCCGGCAACGCCTGTGTTCTGCGACTCCATGGCACCAGGTATGGTGGTCTGTGCTCCTACATGCAAGCAGCCGGCCAACAACAGGATGGAAAGGCGTTTCATTGGCGTGCCTCCTTTCTCTTTTCCCACCAATCAAGCACCAAACTCTCAACCACGGCCAACAGTATCAGAATGCCAAGCGACATCCAGAACGAGCCAGTCAAATCATATATTATCAGGCACACCGTAAAGGTGATGACCCAGCGAAGTATAAATGTCCAGTTCATATTGAGCACAAAGGTAAGCATTATTCTCGACATGAACAAGAAAAAGTGTGATTTCTTTCATTTTTTTACATTGTTTTTCAGCTCAGGCAAGGAGCCGATGCCTTCGTCGGCCTTCCACGCGCGCGCGTGTTTATATGCGCGCGTGACTGTCAGGTGCTTGCACCACTTGCACCACTTTCGGGTTGAGAGGTTATGGTTGAGAGTGCAGACAAAGACATAACCATACGCGCTTTGTGAAGGAAGCGGCTCCCCAGAAAAATTTGGCGGCCGTTTTTTTTCACAGGAGGCCGCCAAATTTTCACAGGAGGCCGCCACGTAAACTGCATAAGAACTCACCACTTACCATTGCAAGGTGTGAGTGGAAAGTGAAGACATTGGTGCAAGTGGTGCAAGCACCTGACAGTCACGCGCGCGATAATACGCGCGCGCGAGAGCCACCTTGTCATTCCGTCTGCACCTTAGTGTTCCAACAGCAGCAACAACGAGTTGAGATTGCGGTAAGTCAGCATAATGAGGGTATAAAAAGAAAAAAAGAGACAATTGTTTTGACAATTCAGAAAGTTTTGTTAACTTTGCCGAGTTTTTAATTGACAACAATCCCATTAAACAATTACCATGGCAAAAATGAAAGGCGCCATCGTCATTGACACCGCACGCTGCAAAGGATGTTCGCTCTGCATAGAGGCTTGCCCGCAGAACGTTATTGCACTGGCGGGAAAGGTCAACGTGCATGGCTATCCCTATGTAACTGCCGCCAACGAGGAGGCCTGCGTGGGCTGCGCTTCGTGCGGCATCGTCTGCCCTGACGGGTGTATCACTGTTTACAGGAGTAAAGTAGTAAAGGAGTAAGGAGTATGGCAGAGAAAGAAGTTGTATTGATGAAAGGCAACGAGGCCATAGCCCGCGCTGCCATCCGATGCGGAGTAGACGGATACTTCGGCTACCCCATTACCCCGCAAAGTGAAGTCATTGAAACGCTGGCCGAGCTGAAGCCCTGGGAGACCACCGGCATGCAGGTGGTGCAGGCCGAGAGCGAGCTGGCAAGTATCTATATGGTGTATGGCGCTGCCGGTGCCGGCAAGCGTGCCATGACATCGTCGTCGAGTCCCGGCGTGGCGCTGATGCAGGAGGGCATCACCTACCTGGCAGGCGCCGAGCTGCCCGCACTCATAGTGAACGTGCAGCGCGGAGGCCCCGGTCTGGGCACTATTCAGCCCTCACAGGGCGACTACTTCCAGGCTACACGCGGCGGCGGCAACGGCGACTACAACGTCATCGTGCTGGCTCCCGCATCGGTGCAGGAGATGGCCGACTTCGTAGACCTGGCCTTTGAGCTGGCCTTCAAATACCGCAACCCGGCAATGATTCTCTCCGACGGAGTAATAGGTCAGATGATGGAGAAGGTGGTGCTGCCGCCATTCAAGCCCCGCCGCACCGACGAGGAGGTGATTGAGCAGTGCCCATGGGCATCGACTGGCAAGACGAAAGACCGCAAGCGCAACGTCATCACCTCGCTCGAGCTGAAGCCCGAGATCATGGAGCAGCGCAACCTGGCACTGCAAGAGAAATACCGCAAGATAAAGGAGAACGAGGTGCGCTACGAGACACAGCAGCTCGACGATGCCGAGTACATGATAGTGGCCTTCGGCTCCGCCGCCCGCATAGCCGAGAAGAGCGTAGAGATAGCCCGCGCCGAGGGCATCAAGGTGGGACTGTTCCGCCCCATCACACTGTGGCCCTTCCCCACAAAGGAGATTGCCGCCATGGCCCAGGGCAAGAAGGGCGTGCTGGTGGCTGAGATCAACGCCGGACAAATGGTGCAGGACGTGCGCCTGGCCATCAACGGAGCAGTGCCCGTGGAGCAGTTCGGACGCCTGGGTGGCATAGTGCCCGACCCGGAGGAAATCGTTGGCGCTTTGCAAACAAAGCTAATGAATAAATGAATAGTGAATAGTGACAATGGAAGCAAAAGACATCATTTCACAAGAGAACCTGGTTTACAAGAAACCAACGCTCCTGAACGACAATAACATGCACTACTGTCCGGGCTGCTCGCACGGAGTGGTGCACAAGCTCATAGCCGAGGTCATAGAGGAGATGGGCATGGAGGAGAAGGCCGTTGGCGTTAGCCCCGTGGGCTGCGCCGTCTTCGCCTACAACTATATAGACATAGACTGGCAGGAGGCTGCCCACGGCCGCGCACCCGCCATTGCCACCGGCATCAAGCGCTGCTGGCCCGACCGGCTCGTATTCACCTATCAGGGCGACGGCGACCTGGCCTGCATAGGCACCTGTGAGACCATACACGCCCTGAACCGCGGCGAGAACATCGTCATCATCTTCGTCAACAATGCCATCTACGGCATGACGGGCGGACAGATGGCCCCCACCACCCTGCTCGGACAGAAGACCAGCACATGCCCCTACGGACGCGACCCGAAACTGCACGGCTACCCACTGAAAATGGCAGACATTGCCGCCGGGCTGGAAGGCACGTGCTACGTTACCCGCCAAAGCGTGGAGAGCGTGGCCAGCATCCTCAAGGCAAAGAAAGCACTGAAGAAGGCTTTTCAGGCTTCGATGGACGGCAAGGGCTCAAGCCTCGTAGAGTTCGTCAGCACCTGCAACAGCGGTTGGAAGCTGACTCCCTCGAAGGCTAACGAATGGATGAAGGAAAACATGTTCCCCTTCTACCCAAAGGGAGACTTAAAGGATACAACTATGGAGTGAAAAAAAGCATTCACTCCACATTTACTCCCCTAACAACAAATAACAATGAAAAAAGAAATCATCATATCAGGATTCGGCGGCCAAGGCGTGCTCTCCATGGGAAAGATCCTGGCTTACAGCGGATTGATGGAAGACAAGGAAGTGACATGGATGCCTGCCTACGGCCCTGAGCAGCGCGGCGGCACAGCCAACGTCACCGTCATCGTGAGCGATGAACGCATCTCGTCGCCCATCCTCAGCAAGTATGACATCGCCATCGTGCTCAACCAGCCATCGCTCGAGAAGTTTGAGCCGAAGCTAAAGCCCGGAGGCATTCTCATATACGACAGCTACGGCATTATCAACCCGCCAACGCGCAAGGACATCAACGTGTATAAGATTGATGCCATGGACAAGGCTGCTGAGATGAAGAACGGCAAGATATTCAACATGATTGTGCTTGGCGGACTGCTGAAGGTGTGCCCCGTGGTGGGAACCGGAGGCGTGGAGAAAGCACTGAAGAAAACGCTGCCCGAGCGCCATCACTCACTCATCCCCCTGAACATGCAGGCCATAGAAGAGGGTGGAAAAATCATTGAGAAACAATAATTTCATCGTAGGCAAAGTCGCAAAGATACAGAGAGACATCTCGTAGCTTTGCGGCTTTTCGTTACTAACCTAACATTCCCAACACAACAAAAAGGAGGAAACATGAACAGACGAGAATTTATTAAACGGCTCAGTGCCGGAGCAGGTTCTGCCGTTGCACTGATGGCCTTGGAACCGCTGTCGGCCTTTGCAAACAGCAATGAACAAAAGCGCAGGACGGATGGCGACATCCGCATGACTTACCGTGTGCAGCACGGATCGGGCGAACAGATTTCGCTCTTGGGCTTCGGCATGATGCGCCTGCCCAACGATCAGGAGCAGGTGAATGAATTGGTGGACTATGCCATAGAGCACGGCGTAAACTACTTCGACACCGCACCGATGTACATGGGCGGGCAG
>JAEEGL014847470.1_pt1 | contig 13143 bp, 14 predicted proteins | sample 9134231 | NCBI WGS metagenome assembly JAEEGL01 (sample SAMN16246548, study PRJNA631951) | gut metagenome | biome: gut microbiome; feature: rumen; material: fiber-attached | host: Bos | place: Iran: Karaj | collected 2018-10
CATTACCCGTCGAGTCCGACGGGTAATGCCTCTGGCGCGCCTGCAGGGATTCGAACCCGGGACCTACGGCTTAGAAGGCCGTTGCTCTATCCTGCTGAGCTACAGACGCATCACAGTTCCGAATTCATACTATAGCAGACAATTCAGAGTATGTCAATCGTTTTTTTCGATTTTATCGTGATTAGATCTATCAGAGCCGTTTGCCGCAACAATTTTTATATTTTTTTCCACTTCCACAGGGGCATGGTTCATTTCTGCCGACGGTAGGCGATGATATAAAAACCTGCTCACGGCGATATTGTTTCGTAAGCGCTTTCCTTTCGTCATCGGTTTTAACAGCGTCCCATTCCTTCATATTGTACAGCCAATCGGCTTTTGCACGATGCATATTCAGATATAATTCATCAAAATCGACGGCAAGTGAGACATGAGTATTCTCGTCGATAGAGTCCAGATCCAATTCGCCATTCAAAAGACTTGAATTGATCCCATCGAGAAAACCTACGAACACACATGGCTGCATATGGAATCGCTCAGCTAAGATGCTAACAGGACCTTCTATCGTTTTTTCGTGATGAAGGAGAATATCTCGATAGGCGTTAGCCTCAATCTCAAAGTAGTTTTTCCAATACTGATTATATTCCTCTTTTGTTCTATTTTGTTGTGCTAGATTCTGCCATTCCTGATAAAGACTCATCGTTACGCTATCTCCTTTAAAGTGTATTCTGCTGAATATGATAAGTTGAACAGAGCTCTTTGTTCTGACTGATGGTCTGATGAAGATCGGTATTCCAAAGCAAAATAGCTCCCTCCCCTGTGTCCTGGTAATAATGCTTTCTGTATCCTTGCTGTACAAAGTCAAACTTGTGATACATTTCCTGAGCAATCCGATTTGTTTCTCGAACTTCAAGTGTCATGGAAACAGCACCGAATAACGTGCCAACTTCCATCGCGCTGACTAGAAGAGATTTTCCAATGCCTTGCCTCCTATAAGCCGGATCCACCGCAATATTGGTAATATGACATTCATCAAATAAAACCCACATACCGCAATACCCGGCGATAGTTCCGTCAATTAGAGCAACCAGATAATGTGCTAGATCGTTGTTAACTTCTTCCGACAACGAACGGCGTGACCATGGTGTCCGAAAAGATAATGTTTCAATCCGATATACGTCTGTAATATCTGCATGATTCATTGCTCGAATTTCAATCATGGCGCATCCTTTCTGCCTGAGACAATTTCAGATACAAAGGAGAAACTTGAGGGCGACCTTCTTTTTTTGCCGCTAGGCGAACAATGGAGGAAGCCTTAGGAAAGGCAGAATCGGCGCATGCAGAACCAGTCATAATACAACCTCTCGGTATGGTAGATAAAAAATGTTGTATTTCACATGCGCAAGGCGAAATAAGACAAGTATTGTCCTGATAGACAGCTCCATATCCATTCCCGTTTCGTGCATCGATCAACACGCAAACTGGTTCACCTGACGAATTGATTGATTCAGCAAGTGCTTCAAGCGCGTTTACGGCTACAATCGGTTTGTTATTGGCAAAACCAAGAGCATTCGCAAGACAAACACCAATCCTTACGCCGGTAAACGAGCCGGGTCCGACATCAACTGCGAACAAATCTATATCATTTATGCTTAGCCCTTGCATACGCAGGAGTTCTTCTGCTGCAGGAAGCACGGATTCAGAATGTTTCTTCGAACAATCAAGCACGGTTTCTGCTATAGTTTCATCGGTCAGCAGAGCGACTGAAGCTGTATTGTCAGTTGTTTCAAAACCAAGTATATTCATAACTGCTTAATGATTTCAAAATACTTTTTGCTTGATGATGATATGGTTAGTGAGCGCAAGTGCTCGCTTTCTCTCTTGATCATAATGTCCATTCGATCAGAGCGTAGACATCCAGGTACAAGATTTGCCCATTCCATCAGGATAATTCCATTTCTTGAAAGATAATCGTCAAAACCGATACCCCACAGCTCTTCTTCAGAAGCAATTCTATAGACGTCAAAATGAAACAACGGAGGATTCGACGGATATTCTTGCACGATAGTAAATGTTGGACTGGGAAGTGAATCGATTCCCAATGCTTTCCCAATGCCTCTTGCGAAAACACTTTTTCCAGAGCCCATTTCCCCATAAAGGCAGATAAATGAATCCGATTGAAGAAGATTGCCGATTTTTGCTCCGAGATGAAGCATATCATCTTCTGATTTGATTTGAAAGTGCTTCTCCATTAGAATAGCTTCCTTTCAAGAAGATGCTCAGAGAAATCTGCAAATCGGTCTTCACTGATTGCTTGGCGAGCGTCCTCCATAAGTTTAATGGAAAAACGTAAATTGTGTATAGAAATCAACTGAGCAGAAAGAATTTCATCTGCCTTTATAAGATGGCGTATATAAGCACGCGTAAAATGCCTACAAGTATAACAGTCACATTCTTCATCAATAGGCTTGAAGTCTCTTTCAAAGGTCTTGTTCCGAAGCATGATTCTCCCCTGCCTTGTAAGAGCCAATCCATTGCGGGCAGCACGTGTTTGAAGGACACAATCGAACATGTCAATTCCTCGAAGGATTCCCTCTAAAAGACAATCGGGACTGCCAACCCCCATCAAATATCTGGGCTTGTTTTCAGGCATATAAGGTTCGATCGTTTCAAGCATCTGATACATCACAGGCTTGGGCTCACCCACGCTTAGGCCACCGATCCCATAGCCAACAAAGTCCATAGAAGAAAGAACTTTAGCACTCTGAATTCGAAGATCCGGATAGATACATCCCTGTACAATTCCAAAAAGGGCCTGATCCTTACGTGAATGTGAATTCTGACAGCGTTCTGCCCATCGGTGTGTTCTGTTCATAGCTTTTGTCGCATATGTGTGGTCCGCGGACGCAGGAGCGCATTCGTCGAATGCCATAGCAATATCTGCACCTAGATCCTGCTCAATTTCCATAACTTTTTCGGGCGTGAAAAAATGTCGGCTTCCATCAAGATGCGAGCGAAACAGTACGCCGTCTTCTTTTATATCATTGATTTTTGCGAGACTGAAAACCTGAAACCCACCGCTGTCTGTCAGAATCGGATGATCCCAACACATAAAAGAATGTAAGCCGCCCGCTTGTTTTACTAGATCATTTCCCGGACGAAGATACAGATGATAAGTATTTGAAAGAATAATACGGGCATTAACATCACAGAGATCTCTGGGAAGCATAGCCTTAACGGTAGCCTGTGTTCCAACCGGCATATAAACTGGTGTATCAATAACACCGTGCGGTGTATGAAGCTTTCCGAGACGGGCACCTGTTTTTCTGTCTTTATGTATCAGCTCGAAATGGAATTGCTTATTCATTATAAGTACCTCAGCAGATAAACATAGCATCCCCAAAGGAGAAAAAACGGTATTTCTTCTCGATCGCATGACGGTATACTGAAAGCATTTGTTCGCGCGAAGAAAGAGCTGATACCAGCATGAGCAGCGTCGATTCAGGCAGATGAAAATTCGTAATCAAGCAATCAACAGCTTTGAAGCGATAGCCGGGTTTTATAAATATACTGGTTTCTCCGCAGCCGGGATGAATAATACCTTCATCATCAGCAACTGTTTCTAATGTCCGAACAGATGTTGTTCCGACACAAATGATACGACCGCCCATTGAACGAATACGGTTAATAGTATTTGCAGCCTCCGGTGTAACTTCATAGTATTCGCTATGCATTTTATGATCTTCTACGTTATCAGCGGTAACAGGCCGAAACGTTCCAAGACCGACATGCAATAGAATATCAACGACAGTAACACCCTTTTTACGGATCTCTCCTAAAAGATCATCTGTAAAGTGAAGACCTGCAGTCGGGGCAGCAACGGAACCTCTCTTTTGTGCATATACTGTTTGGTAACGCTCTCTATCCTCTAAACTCTCGGTGATATAAGGAGGGAGCGGAATCTGTCCGGTTCGGTCGAGAATATCATAGAAATCACCGGAATAATCTAAACGAATTCGCTTTCCGCCATCTGCCTCAGTGTCTTTCAGTATTTCAGCTGAAAGCTCTGGTGAGATCTGATAAACCAGACCAGGCTTTGCACGCTTTGCAGGCCTGCAGAGACAATCCCATTCATCTGGAGCTTCTTGACGCAAGAGAAGGAACTCCATTATTCCTCCTGTATCTTGCCTTGTTCCGAACAGCCGAGCGGGTATGACACGGGTGTTATTGCGTACTAAAACGTCTGTTGGTCGGAGATAATCAAGTATATCGGTAAAAACACGGTCTTCGATGGACTGTGAATTCCTATTATAGACAAGCAGACGTGACGCACCACGCTTTTCAGCTGGATGCTGAGCAATCAATTCATGAGGTAGATCGTAATAGAAATCACTGGTTTTCAAATCACAAACGGCTCCAATCAGATTTCTGTCAGATTATACATAATTCGCAGAAACAAATCAAGTTTCTACTATAACAAGCATTAATTAAGATACTGCTAAATGAAAAAGCTCTGATCAAAAGAATAATCAGAGCAATTTCTATGGTGGGGATGTAGGGGCTCGAACCCTAGACCTCTGCGATGTGAACACAGCGCTCTAACCTGCTGAGCTACATCCCCAACAAGTTAAAATTATACAACAACACTAAAGAACTGTCAAGATATCACTTCCATATCGAAGGATGTCAGAAAACTACAATTACAAAGGACGGTTCCATCTCACGAAGAGGTCATGTTTTCATGTCAATCCAAATGCCAGGCGTTGAATGATGAGAATAAATAAAATGCCGATCCAATTTGAATCGGCAGAGTCTTCTGGTCTGGGTGAGAAGATTTGAACTTCCGGCCTCTTGAACCCCATTCAAGCACGCTACCAAACTGCGCTACACCCAGAAACTGAGAACGATTGATATAATAGCATTCGGAATGGCATTTGTCAAGGATTAATCAAGGCGTTTGAAAGGACAGCGATGGATTACCTTCCTTTGGCTCTGAGGTCGGAAATGGAATATAGTCCTGATTCTCGAGAAAATCAATTGTGTCGTTGACCGTTCCCTGACAGTGCAAAGAAACATCATTGATCCACTTGGAAACAGGACCGTGCAGATATCCGAAACTGTTCAACGTGTACAACGCTAATGCTGCTAGAATTAGAACGACAACCAAAAATCCAATCAGTCTCAAGAGAAACTTCATCCAGTACTCACTTCCTCCCTTCTGTTAAAATACAATTTGGAGTATACCACAGTCATGACATTTCAATCGAAAACAAACTGTGAAATATTCATTAATTCTGCTGTATCAATGGCTGTTTGAATCATCGGTTCAAAATCTACCAGAGATTCGCTTTCTCGAAGTTGATTAACTTTCGGCCGTGTTACAGGATGTTGAGGAACAAATACTGTACAGCAATCCTCAAATGGCAGGATTGAAGTTTCGAAAGTACCGATCATTTGAGCTTTTTCAATAATTTCTTCTTTATCAAATCCTATCAGCGGACGGAAAACCGGCAAAGAAACGGCATCATCCGTACAAACAAGACTGTCCATTGTTTGACTAGCAACCTGACCAATCGACTCACCGGTTATAAGGGCTTGCGCACCACATTGTATGGCAATCCTTTCAGCAATCTTCATCATTAGCCTTCGCATTAAAACAGTGGTTTCTGATGACGGGCACTTTTCATAGATTGCGAGCTGTATTTCAGTAAAGGATACAAGATACAAATCAAGGTCGCCTGCATATCGTGACACAATTTTTGCGAGACTTATTACTTTGTCACGAGCACGTTCGCTGGTATACGGGTAACTATAAAAATGCACAGCGGCGAGTGATACACCACGTTTTGCAATCATATATCCGGCAACAGGACTATCGATTCCTCCAGAGATTAGAAGCATTGCTTTCCCGTTGGTTCCCACAGGCATCCCACCGACACCCTTTATCTCGTCAGTATAAATGAACGCGCTTGATTGACGTATTTCAATGTTAACATGAATCGTAGGCCTATGTACATCAACAGTAAGAGTCGGATATTTTTCAAGGAGTATATGTCCGAGTTCTCTGCATATCTGTTCGGATGTCATAGGAAATCGCTTATCTGAACGCTTGGCATAACACTTGAACGTTGATGGCTGGGATGTTTTTCCTTCCATCAACAGAATTGCCGAAGAACAAATAGCGTCCCATTCTTTTGGAACACAATAAGAAGGACTGACGGAATGCACACCGAATACAGAACAGATTCTTGATACAGACTTTTCAATATCTTGCTCAGGTATATCGTATATGAATACTCTTCCTTGTTCCCGCTCAATTCGCGCAGGAATAGAGGATAAAGCATTACGAATACGATCAACTAACATCCGCTCAAAATACGGGCGATTTAACCCCTTTAAATGTATTTCAGCATATCGTACAACAAGTGCAGTCTTCATAATTATCTCCTTTTATAGCGTCTCAAGAACCGAACCTGCTCCTCAATAACAGATGAAGCGATATCCGCTTCTTCTACTGTATTCATAGGAGAAAAACTAAATCGTACAGCACCTTCCTGTCGGGTACCAGTAATACCAACAGAAGAGAGAATTCTGTTTTTGCCAAGTTTTTTTGAAGAGCAAGCGGATCCGGTGGAAACTATCACTCCGTGCTGTTCCAAAGCATGCAAAAGCACTTCAGCACGGACTCCAAGAAAAGATATATTAAGAATATGAGGAGCTCCGCTTTCGATAGACGGACCGTTCAATAGAGTATCAGGAATGGCTGAAAGGTTGCAGAACAGACGTTTTTTAACTGTTCTCATTTGCTCGTGCCATGCGGGAAGATTTGACCGGTAAATACTTAATGCGGTATCCATACCAAGAATACCTGGAACATTTGTTGTGCCAGAGCGAAAATTATTCTCCTGTCCCCCGCCCATCTGTCCGCCTGTGTTACGAATTCCTTTCTTCATATAAAGAAAACCAACACCCTTTGGAGCATGGAACTTGTGTCCTGAAACAGAATAAAGATCACATGGCAAAGAAACAAGATCGGTTTTAAGAAAGGATTGAACACCATCTGAATGAAATACTGCCTCTGGCGCATTGCGATGAATGGAATCCGCAATAGAAGACAAGTCATTGACGCTCCCGAGTTCATTGTTAACGTGCATAATGCTAACAAGAAAAGTTCGATCATCCAATAGTTCCAAAAATTCTTTTAAGTTAATAGTACCGTCATCATTAAGAGGAGCATACACAATCTCAAATCCAAATCTTGACGCAGCAAACCGGATAGATTCATACACAGATGGATGTTCGATCATTGTTGTTATTATCCGTTTTTTTCCTCGAGCAGAAGAAACCATTCCGAATACAGCAATATTATTTGATTCCGTTGCACCTGAAGTATAGTAAATCTCAGACGGTGAAACATGAAGATAATCGGCGATGTTTGATCTTGCTCGTTCGACCTGCTTTTCAACAGAATATGCAGCTCCATATGCACCGGCAGGATTATAAAAATCAACTGTCATTGCATGATATGTTCGCTCAGCAGATTCAGGAAACACCTGTGTCGTAGCGCTATTATCAAAATAAATCATAGTATCGTTCCAATAAGAAATACAAACTTACTTTTAAAAAATCGTTTTCTTTTATATCATACTTTAAATAAATTTACAATAAAACCGAAACAAATTCACTGAAAATGTTTACATATTCGTCATGCATGAGAATTAAATATAGTTTATAATAATACTACATATTTTAGTATAAAACATGATTTGCAAGCAACACAGGAGGTTTACCCTATGATTTGTAAAGAATGCGGCGCATATAATCCTGATCACGCAACTTACTGTAAGGTTTGCGCAGCCAGTTTAAAAGACAATTCCGAAAATTCTGGTATTTCGGAAACAGTAGATGAGTCAAGACCTACACGGACTTTTGTTCGTCCTTCCTGGACGGTTCCGACTTATACAAAACCTTTTTCAAAGCCGGATAAGGAAAAAGTTGAGAAGACAGTATTAGATGAAAACGAGTCGATAGAGAATACCGAATCTGGTATTATCGAAGATGATGCAGATGAAAATGTTGTTCTGTTTGAATCTGCGGATGAAGATGAAGATACCATTGAATCTAAGCATACAGAGGAAAAAAAGACGCCTCAGTTCAGGAAGCACTTCTCACCAAATCCTCGTTTCCTGCAGAAAGAGACATTGGAAGACGATAAAGAAGAAGAGATAAGGTCTGCATTTGCAAAGCCGGAAGAGCTTCAAGAAGTTGAAACCACTGATTTGGACGAACTGGAAGAACCAGAAAGCGAGGTTAATGAAAGCGAATCGTCAGTTCCTGAAGAAAAGCCTGTCATTACCCCTGTAAAACGTGTGAAGCATGCTCCTATACATCTTGATGACGAAGACGAGGATGAAGATGAGGATAAAGATGACATCGAGCAGGAGGATGATTCCGATTTTGCCGATGAATCAGAAGACGACTCATATGAGTACGAGCCAACACCTCCAAAGAGAAATAAAAAAGGAAATGCAAGCGGTCCTCTTTTCTGGATCCTTCTGTCTGCTATCATAGTTGTAATTCTTTGCATTATCGCTGCCGGCATACTTATGATCATGCAGTCCGGCGGTAAAAAGCTCTCCTGCGCGGGCACCGATGCAGGACAGAAAACTTCTCAGAGTCAAATCCCGGCACAGAATCAGCAGGATCAAGATCCGACAAGTCAGAATGAACCGGCTTCCGTTACGAGCCCATATGATGTTGAGATGGAAGAAGGTTTTAATGACGAAGGAAAAGAATGTGTGATTTACAATATAGTCGTTCCTGCACATGGTGTCGTTACGATTGTTTTGCCTTCTCAGGGCGAACAGACATATCCCAGCAGTTATGATACACCGGTAGTTTATAGTCTTACAGTTCCTAAGAGTGCATACTATCCAAATACTCCGCTTGATGATTCGGTTTACGAAGTACATCCCGAAATTTATCTCACTGAATCCGACGGAACAACTAAAACACTGTCGGTGCCGTCTTTCACGTTGACTTTCCCCACCCTTTCGATCAATCTCGAAAAGCCGGTTTTGAATGAAGACGGCCATATTATGGCGAATAAAGACAATATTGTTCCAATTTCTGGTCATGTAGATGATTACGATGTGCGGCTGTATGTGAATGATGAACCTGTAACGGTTTATTCTGAAGGCTTATTTATGCCGGATTATACGATGGAATCTGCTGAACCTGTCACAGTCGTTCTTCGTGCAGAAAAAGAAAACTGGGTTTCAACTTCCACTGAATTTGTTGTAGATCCATATGTATACACCCCGGATAAGATGATTCTTACTGTTGCAAACGATCGCGTCACTGAACTTAAGGGTGACAAGACCGGAAAGATAACAGTCCGTGGTCAAACATTACCGAATGCGACTCTTACTGCATCCAGCGATCTTCCATCAAAAGTGGTATGCGGATCTGTTTCTGTCGACGGAGAAGGTAATTTTACTTTCGGTATCGCATTAGATTCTTCCTTCTACGGTGTATCTAATATTACGATCGATGCCGAAAAGGAAGATGCTGAAAACGGTTCTCTAACATTTATGGTTTATCGCACATATGTTGACCGTCAAGCCTTCGTCAAAGGTTATAATAAGACAAGAAGCTATAAAGAAATTGGGTCAAGCAAAAAGTATCTCACAATTTCTTCCCTTATGGCCAATGTTGGTACATATGCGACAGCCGAGTATGGCTTCAGACTTACTGGTAAAGTCGTCGAAGTTGCTTTGAATGAAGAAGGGTATTCTGTTGTTCGGATGACGCTTGCTGGCAGCGGTGAGACTGTTTATGCAATAAATCTGAGTGAAAAATGGACACCTGAGAACAATATCGGCGGTTCTTATAACCTGTATGGCAATTTCTTAGGGACTTACGAAGATGGTACATCTCCTTACTTTGCAGTCTTCTTTGCAGTAAACAAATAATGTCATGCGGGTCTGGGCCAAAACGTTAAAAGATCATAAAATACGAACACAAGTCGTGCAGGAGTTCTCTCCTGCACGACCCCTTGGTTTATATGAATGGACCATTATTATTCACGAATTATGTCAGACACTTGATTTAGAACGTCCAGTTATTTTAAATAAGCATATTCAAGATTTGAATCAGTTTGGACACGCTTTCTTTCGTCAAAGTGATTTCATGGATTTAATTTCATATGATCTTCTTGAAATTGAAGTGTTTCCTGAACAGAAGAAAGAAACAGATTTCAACTTTTTTAATAAGTAACTACAAACGTTGATGCATTATTGAATCGCTTTTTTCAAATTTTCTTTACTGATTAACTAAATTAAGGAGGATAAACGCTTGCAGAAACCTGTAGCGCTTGTTACCGGAGCTTCCGGTGGAATCGGGAGTGAGATCAGTAAAAGGCTCATTTCAGATGGATATGCCGTTGTTCTACATTATCATACCAATGAGAATAAAATATATGATCTTATTAACTCTTTTCCTGAGGATGCTGACTATTATATAGTTGGCTGTGACCTGACAAATCCGGATGAAACAAATAAAATGGTCTCCTTAATCCATTCATCTTTCGGAAAAGTATCACTTCTTATAAATTGTGCTGGAATTGCAATGAAGCAGGTTTTATTCAGCGATACGAATGATTGCGATTTCGAAACTGTATTTCAGGTCAACGTTTTCGCAATGATGCGCATCACCAGACTTTTGCTCGACGATATACGATCAACTAATGGAAGTATCATTAATGTTTCTTCGATGTGGGGACTTACTGGCGCTTCTTGTGAGGTGATTTATTCCGCTTCTAAAGCAGCTGTTATTGGTTTTACGAAATCACTAGCGAAAGAACTAGCTCCTTCCGGCATCCGAGTTAATGCGATTGCTCCAGGATATATACCGACGGAGATGAATTCGAACCTGACAGAAGAAGATAAGGAAAGTTTCCGTAATTCTATTCCACTTGAACGCTTTGGTACACCTGAAGATATTGCGGTGGCGGTATCTTTTCTTTCGAGTGCGCGTTATATGACTGGTCAAACGTTATCTATAGATGGTGGAATCGTTATATGATTCTTTTGCCATATAAACAATAAAAGCACGGGATGCTTGTTCCGCTCTCGTCAAGTAGACAGAGAAAAAATTAAAAACTTGCACACGACACCTTGCTCCACGTGAGCAGGGTGTTTCTCCTTGCAATCCGTAGGATGAACGGAGCGCAGCGGAGTTCAGACTGCTGGATTGCTGCGACTCACGCGGAATACTTTTCCTTGTATCTTTGGATACGTTTGTTCTCGGGAATTGGGTATTGTATCGGTTCCTCACTGGTCAGCGCTTCTCTGCGGACTTCATTCGGCGCCTTGAATCCGAACCTGGCCTGGTACCGGCCTTCGTTGTAATACTGGATGAAATCTGTAATAGAGGTAATGAGTTCAGTTTTTGATTCGAATCTGCGCAGATAGTACATTTCTGCTTTGACGATCCCCCAGAATCCTTCGGTCGGACCATTGTCAATACAGTGCCCGACCCGGGACGCTGACGGTGTCATGCCTTGATTCGTGAGTTTGGCTTGAAAAACTTTGCTTGTATATTGAAAACCACGATCACTGTGGAATATCGGTTTCGCGTTCGGATTCGCCCGGATCGCTTTTTCAAAAGTATCAAACACCAGAAGATTATCATTCCTGGAACTGATCGAATAGCTCACGATCGACCGGTCGTACAGATCCAGAATGGCACTGAGATACAGCTTGCGGATCTTTCCTCCCTCGTACCATTTGAACTCCGTGACATCTGTTGCCCATTTTTCATTCGGCCTGCCGGCGTAGAAATCTCTCTTCAATATGTTTTCTGCCACCATCTCAGGCTCGCAATGCTGATACTTCTTTGCTTTCTTCCGGATGACGGACCGGATACCCATCATCTTCATGATCCGGTAGATCCGTTTTTCCCCATACTGTTTCTGATTCAATCGGTTCATGTATCCTGTCATCCGCCTGTATCCCAGCGTGTGGCTGAACCGTTCGTCATATTCTCCGACCAGCTGCGCGATCTGTTCGTTTTCTTTTTCCTCGTCTGTTTTTTCATGCTTCAGCCACTTGTAATATCCGCTTCTGGATACTTCCAGACTTTTGCACATCCATTCTACAGGCCAGGACCTTTCCACATCGTAATATTGGATCGCTTTGTGCTTTGCCGTCTTCCGACCGCGACCGAGTCTCATCTCCCTTCGAATTCCCTCACTTTTTTTAGCAGCAGGTTCAATCGCTCGCTTTCCTCAAGTTTCTTCTTCAGCCTCAGGTTCTCTCTCCTGAGCCGCTCCAGTTCGTCCAGTTCCTCGTCACTCTTTCGCTTTCCACGCCGGTCTGAAAGACCCGCTTCTCCGGATTCCAGGTATTTCTGTACCCACTGGTATACCTGCGTGTATGACACGTTGTATTTTGCTGCAGTTCCTTTGTAGTCCTTTCCTTGTTCCAGGCAGTACTGCACGATCTCCTGCCGCTCTTCCTTTGTGGTCTTTCTGGCCATAGCAACATATACCTCCGGTTTCGGATTGTAATCCAGTAGCTCTCTGTTGCTATTATACACCTTAATCCAGCGCCTGAGCGTACCTGTGCTTGGTATTTTGAACTTCCTGCAGATTCCTCGCACGGATCCTTTTCCTTGCAGATAGTCTTCGACTGCCTGTTGTTTCAATTCACTGCTATAGCTCCTGTTTCCTTTTGTCAGCTGAAACCCTTCTATTCCGTTTTCCCGGTATGCCGCTGACCACTCTCGAATATAGCTTTCCCCGTTTTGTGTCATCCCGATCTCTGCTGCTATTTCAGCTGCACTCGCTTCCCCTCGCAAGTATCGTTCCACGGCTTTGATCTTCTCTTCTGCACTGTACTTAAGTCTCGACATAATAATACCCCCTGAAGTTCACTGGCTTTGTTTTTTTCCGGTGTCTACTTCAGGGGGAGCATATCAATACCCGTGAGCTGTTTTGATATCTAATGCAGGCGGTTTGCCTGCTCGCATGATACGGAGAACCGGTCAGCGTCTGCGCTTTGTGATCAGGATCACAGCAAGGACGGTCAGGACAAGCAGTACGCCTCCTCCGGCAAGAAGCAGATAATGCTCCGTCAGGAAGGA
>JAEEGL015465114.1_pt1 | contig 13143 bp, 9 predicted proteins | sample 9134231 | NCBI WGS metagenome assembly JAEEGL01 (sample SAMN16246548, study PRJNA631951) | gut metagenome | biome: gut microbiome; feature: rumen; material: fiber-attached | host: Bos | place: Iran: Karaj | collected 2018-10
AAAAACTCTTTTCTTTTTGCACTCTTCTCACTTATTCGTACCTTTGCAGCGAACAATTAGGATGACAAAGACAATGAGAACATTAATCACACTCCTGCTGCTCGTCCTCGGCGGGGCAGCAATGGCACAGGACGCCGAAAAGATTTATGCCGAAGGCAAGGCGCTCTATGACAAGAAGAACTATACGCAAGCTGTGGCCAAGTTGAAGGTCGCAGCCGAGCAAGGACACAAGAAGGCGCAATACCGTCTGGGCAAGTGCTACGACAAGGGACTCGGTACGAAGGAGAACGACCACCAGGCTTTCCAGTGGTACATGAAGGCGGCCAATCAGGGCTATGCCAAGGCGCAGTATGAGGTGGGCAAATGTTACAAGAACGGCGAAGGCACGACGAAGGACCGCGCAAAGGCTGTGCAGTACTTCATGAAGTCGGCCGAGCAGGACAATGCCGAGGCGCAGTTGGCTTTGGGCAAGTGCTACATGAAAGGAAAGGGTGTGCCCGAAAACCTGGCAAAAGCAAAGGAACTCTTCAAGAAAGCCGTCACGAACGAGAAGGACGGCGCAGAAATCATGCTGGAGCTTCGCGGCGAGGCCACACACGGCGACCAGGACGCGAAGCAGATTCTGCAGATGATTAAATGAGACAGGGCGTTATCTCGTCATTCTGATATTATGTGATGACGGGATAACGCTTTTCCCTCAGAACTTCAGATTAGCCCCGATTCCCAGCACGCGGTTGGTGCGATAGTAGTGGTCGGCCTTTGTGCCGGCAGTTGTCTGCGTATCCACATCGCGCGTCTGGTAGAAGTTGTGCATGTAGCCAAGGTCGAAGGCGAGGCGTTCGCTGGCGTTGAAGCGGAGTCCTACGCCGATGGCGTTGCTGCTGAGATTGAAGGTGAGGTCGTTCATGTACTCCTCGCTCAGGCGATAGCGGGTGCATTGCCACGAAGCGCTCAGCGTGAGGCGGCGCATCACATCGTATTCGGCGCCGGCCGAGAACTCAATCGTTCCCTTATCGATAAGTTTATGCTTGTTGCCCGGCTTCTTGGCCTGGCAATCCATATAGTAATGCCAGCCGGCCATGAGGCGCAGGCGGTCGCATGCCTTATAGCGCGCTCCGAGCGCTAGGATGCCGGGCACGTCTTCGCGCACACGAAGTCCGTCGGCAAACTGCCCCAGCGTGGGGTTCGTCTGCGCCACCTGTGCGGTATAAGCATTCATCGTGCTGCTGTTCTTGAGCGTCAGTTTCGTGGGCAGCTCAAATTTGAAGGCCAGGTTCCAGCGGTCGTCGGCACGCCAGTCGAGTCCGATGATGGGCTGTGCCGTGAAACCATTCTGGTCGGCATTGAGGTCGAGCGACTGGGCGTTCAGCGACACTTCGGTCTCTGTGCTTGCGCCGGGAAGCTGATAGAAGGCCGAGATGTTGCGCACGTATCCTTGATAGTTATTCGATGCGTAGATCAGGCGTGCCCCGAGGAAGGCCGAGAGACGGTCGGAGAAGCGATAGGTGGAACCCAGCGTGAGACCAAACTGGAAGGAACGTCCCTTCATGTAACTCTCGAGCGTGTAACCTCGGAAGGCGGCTGTCGCAGTGGCCTGTGCCGTAGCCGTCGGCATGCCGACTGTCACGAGATTTTGCGTGAGACTACTTACTACGCCGGAATATATCTCTCCGGCATAAAGCGCCTCGAAAGTGCCCAGCCCCTGGTCGAATTTACATTTGCCGCCGCCGCCCGTGATAGCAAACGACGCATTCACGCTCCAACGCTCCGTCCAGTTGTATGAGAGTTGGAACGAGGGGATGACGGGAGCCAGCGCGTCGCCCTCGAAGCGATGCGTGGCCTGCGGGTTCTGGCGGTTGTAGGCGAAGAGGGGGAATGTGGTGGTGATGTCGCGGTTCTGCAGGGCGCTTTGGATATTCAGGCTCAGGTGGAAACCGGGCGACAGGAAAGCCGTACCTGCAGGATTGGCATAGAGGCCCGTAATGTCGATGATGCCGTCCTGACTCATTTGTCGCAGGAACGACGCGTTCTGGTTCGTGTTCGTGAGCAGGCCGCCGGCCATCATGGAGGCCGAGGCGAGGGTTGCCGCGCAGGCAAGGATGATTTTCTTCTTCATATCGTACCGATTTAAAATCGGCCGCAAAGGTAGGGCAAAGATTCGGTACGAGTGATAAAATCCTATGAAATATTCGCAAAATGCACGCATTTCGCCTCTTTTATCCTATCGCCGTTCGATTTTCTCCTATGCGAAGAGGGGCGAAGTGGTGCGCGTGCAAAAGACGAGAGGTGGGGGAGGCGTGCGGGGAAACTACGGCGTGAGCTGCACCTGAATGCAGGCTGGGAAGGCATATCGGGGGTCGCCCCTTTCGTCGAGCGAAGCCTGTATATTACTTTCTGTACGCGCGACGCGCCCGCGAAAGACCGTACGCTTGCCGACTTTCACCGTCACCTTCTTGTCGAGATTGACCAATTCGTCGTTCAGCCAGATGGTGAGCGACGTGTAGTCGCAGCGCGAGAGCTGGATGGTGTTCCCCTCGATGGTGGCATCCACTCGCTTTCCCCGCTTCATTTCGTTGGCGGGTGCCTGCAGCCAGTAGAAGGCAGGCCGCAGCACTTCCTCTTGTTGCCAGACGATGGCCTTCGGATAGGGATTGCGTGTGTGGCGGCGCATCCAGGGCAGGGCGATACGGTCCTCGCGGTCCATCCAATGTCCCTTGCCCTCCATGATGTGCGTTGCGTGGATATACCCCTCGGGACAGTCGCGTTGCAGCGAATCCATCTGCTCGCCCCGCTGGGCGCAGAGCATGTTGCGCTGATAGGCCGCGTCGTTAGCGCCGCACCAGATCATAAAGGGCAGGTTGCGCAGGTTCACCAGCCCGACATCGCCCGGATGTCCGGCCATCATGGAGGCCGCAGCGAAATGGTCGGCCAGGCGCGGCGCCTCGCGCCACACCCCATCGCCTCCCGCCGAGTATCCCATCAGATAGACACGGTCGGGATCGACGCCCTCGCAGGCTGTCATCAGCCGGATGAGTTTCTCATAAAGCTCGTCGATGGGCGCTTGGCACCACATGTTCCATGCGTTCCAAGGTGCGCGAGGTGCCACATAAACGCCCTCGTCGGGCTGGTAGAGGCGCTTCTGGTTTTCCCATTGTCCGTCGTTCACTTCCTGCGGCACGCCGCCGCCCCCGTGCAGGGAAATCCATAATGTGCGCTTTCCCATTGGCGCCGAGCCATATACCTTGTACCAGAACGGCATGGTGGCCTGCGACGAACTGACGGCACGTGCCGAATCGGGTAGCGAGAGGATGGCCTGTCCCACCTCGCGTTCCCGCTGCATCCACGCGTTAATCACCCGTTCCTGTACCAACTTGCACTCCTCGCGCGAGAGACCTTTCTTTGCCGAGAAGGCAGGCAGCGCCATCAGCGCCACGAGACTCAAAAAAAACCTTTTTCGCATAGTATCACACGTTTACGGATACAAAAGTAGTGCTTGTCGGGCAAAGAACAAAGGGCAAAGCACATTTTTTCTTTCCGCAGGCGAATGTTTATTGAAAAATACCTAACTTTGACCTGCGGCCGAACTTGCTTTCGCTGGAAAAGCTCAAATATTTTTGGCTTATTCCTCGCTTATTCGTAACTTTGCAGTCGTTGAAGCATGCAAAAGGCCGACATGAGACACGCTTTACATCTCATCTCTCTCTTCGCAGCGTGCATGTTTGCCCTGCGAGCGACGGCTCAGGAAGCGCCTACCGCTGCCGAACGGGATGCCATCTGCCTGAACGAGATACAGGTGGAGAACATCGATATGTACGTGGATCCCAGCTGGAACTACGGCCCGTGGGTGGAGGTGTATAACCTTTCCGACAAGGACTACGACCTGAAAGGCTGCTGGGTGAGCGACGAGCCGGACAATCCCATGAAGGTTCACGTCACTCAGTCCCACCCGCTGAAAGCCCACGGCTTCGTGAACCTCTGGTTCGAACATCACGACAAGTATTGCCTGAGTCAGTTAGGACTGAAGCTTAGCACGACGGGCGGCACATTCCTCTTGAGCGACCCCTACGGCCAGCTGCTGCAACGCATCGACTACCCCACGCCAGTGCCGCGCACCAGCTACGCCCGGCAGCAGGACGGCGCTGAGGAGTGGGGCACTACGGGGACGCCCACTCCCGCCGCGACGAATGGCACGCAGACGTTCTGCACGGAGCGGCTTCCTGCGCCTGTCGCCAGTGTGTCGGGCGGAGTGTTCAAGGGACGCGTGCAGATGAATGTGCAGATTCCCGAGGGCGTCACCCTGCGCTACACCACCGACGGCAGCACACCCACGCTGACGAACGGCTCGACGACCCGCGCCGGACGCTTTGTCTTCACGAAGACGAGCTGTGTGCGCCTGCGATTTTATAAGGACGGCATGTTGCCCAGCCAGGTCGTTACGCACACATACATCATCGAGGATTTCAACATACCGCTGGCAGCCGTTTCTGTAGCCACGCATTCCGACAACCTCTACAGCGCCCAGCTGGGCATCTTCACTCGCGGTGTGAACGGACGGGCCGGGCTTGGGCAGACGACACCTTGCAACTGGAATATGGATTGGGACCGCCCAATGAACATCGAATACTTCGATACGCAGGGCAAGCAGGTAATCAATCAGGAGGCAGGCATGAAGCGTAACGGCGCCTACAGCCGCGCCTACACGCCCTACGGATGGAAGGTGAATGCCGAGAAAATCTACGAAGGCAACAACCGCCTTCCCTATCAGTTCTTCCACCACAAACCCTATCTGCGCCACAAGCAAATCGTATTCCGCAGCGCCGGCAACGACTACAACTGCCGCCTGCGTGACGCCGCAGTTCAGGAAATTGTCATTCGCAGCGGACTCAACGTCGATGCGCAGAGCTACGAACCAGTGGTGCATTTCCTCAACGGCCTCTATCGCGGCACCATCAACCTGCGCGAGCCGAACAACAAGAATTACGTCTATGCCAACTATGGCTACGATTCGGACGAGATCGACTTCTTCGAGATGGACGGCGACTCGGGTTACGTGCAGAAGTGCGGCGACCGCGTCGCATGGGAACGCCTATACGAGCTGGCCAAGACAGCAGCCAACGACGAGAGCTATGCCGAGATACAGCAACTGATCGACGTCGATGAGATTTGCAACTACATGGCGGTGGAGATGTACATGGGCAACGACGACTGGCCGAAGAACAACCTCAAGGGATGGCGCCCGCTGCAGGAGGACGGCCGTTTCCGTTTCATACTTTACGACATCGACCACGCTTTCAACCTGAGCAGCCCCTTCACGAGTTTCGCCAACAAAAAGACGTGGACCTGGAATCCGCTCTATAACGAGTTCAACGAGTCGATACCCCGCATCACGGGCGAAGTGGAGATAGTGAACATCTTCCTGAATCTGCTGAAGAATCCCACGTTCTGCAAGCACTTCGTCGATGCGTTCTGTATCGTGGGAGGTTCGGTATTCGAGCCCGAACGCTGCAAAGCCATCATCACCGACCTCTGCAACCAGAAGGACGAGATACAGCAAGTGCCCGACAACGGCTACGATCGCAACAAGTCGCCCTGGGGCACAGGTAACACGATGATTACCAATTACAATGGCCGACAGGAGCCGATGTTCACGGCGCTGAAGAGCTATGCGGCATTCGGCCTCACAGGCATCTCACCCGTAAACATCCGCCTGAGCAGCGATACGCCGAGGGCACAGCTCTTCGTGAACGGGCAGATTGTGCCGACAGGCGACCTCAGCGGCCAGCTGTTCCCGCCCGTCGTATTGCGGGCCGAGGCGCCGGCCGGCTACGCCTTCGCCGCATGGCGCCTGCTCGAGGGGCACGTTGGCAGCACCACCGAGACCGTCTTCGCCGAAGGCAGCGACTGGAAGTACTACGATCGCGGAAGCCTCGACGGGACACCCACATGGAAACGCACTACGTACAACGATGACCGATGGAGCGAGGGACCTGCGCCGCTGGGCTACGACAAGAACAATTCAATCTTCCGCACCTTGCTCGACTATGGCTCCGACAGTAGCGACAAACGCTCCACCTACTACTTCCGCAAGACCATCGATTTCGACAAGGCACCCACCGAGGAGGACGAGATTACGCTCTCCTACAGCCTTGACGACGGCATGATTCTCTACGTGAATGGCACCGAGGCCTACCGCACCAACATGCCTTCCGGCACGGTCTATTTCAGCACATTCAGCACCACGCACTCGGCCAACAACCCCGATGTGGGCACCGTCGTGCTGCCCCACACCCTCTTCCAACAGGGGAAGAACGTGCTGGCTGTGGAGGTGCATAACAATAACAAAACGAGCAGCGACATCTATTGGGACGCCGCATTGCGCATCCGCATGCCCGTTGCTCTCGAAAACGACACGCTCTCCACCAGCCCCGAACTGAATCTGCCCGATGCCACCGCCCTCAGCCTGCAGGCCTGCTTCGTGCCGCTCCCCAAACGAGGCAACGAGGCACCGATTGTGGTGAACGAGGTGAGCGCCGCTAACAGCATGTATGTGAACGAATACTTCAAGAAGGCCGACTGGGTGGAACTGTACAACACGACCGATGCGGACTTCGACCTCGCGGGCATGTACCTTTCCGACGACCCGTCGAAACCCACAAAGTGCGTCATCACCGGCGATGAGGCTGGCGTCAGCACCATCATCCCTGCCCACGGATACCGCATCATCTGGTGCGACCGCGAAGCCGCCTCGACCCAGCTGCACGCGTCGTTCAAGCTCTCCAACGAGACGCAGAGCGTCGTCATGCTCACAGCTCCCGACGAGACGTGGGCCGATACCTTAATATATTGCGCGCACGCGGGCGTAGAGAGTGTGGGACGCTTCCCCGACGGCACGCCGAACCTTTACCGCATGTCGCGCCCGACTATCGACCGACCGAATACGATGACGATGCTCAGCGAGCGATGGGTGCCCGAGCCTCTGCCCGACAATGGGGACAACGCTGTCGAGGACTTGATGGCTGCGGCACGCGAGGGTGGGATGAGCCTCGGCATGCATCGCGGACAGCTGACGGCACATAACGAGGAATGCGCCGAGGCGATGCTGCAAATCTACGCGATGGACGGCACGCTCGTAATGAGCACTCCGCTCCACTTTGCGGGGGAGAGCGCCCATGTCAGCGTGGCCTTGCTCTCGTCCGGCACATACATCGCCCGCCTGCGAAGTGCCGACGGTGCGCAATGCTCCCTCAAGTTCCGAATCTAACTACAGCAAGTAATCTCATTTACTTGCGCAAGCGTGAACGATTACTTGCGCAAGCACGAGCCAAAACTTGCGCAAACAGAAAAGGGCACATCTGGAAACTGCATCCAGACATGCCCTTTGTAGGGTTTGCAAGTCGCAGAGGTACGACTTACAGGTTCGGGTTAATCTTGCTCCACTCGCTGATGGGAGGCACGATGTTCAGCGTAACGAGCTCGTCGCGCATCTTGCACAGGTGCTCGTAGCTTGCATCGAGCTTGGCCATCTCCTCGGCATTGCCGACGGGCATCTTATAGGTGCAGCCGTTGGTGTCGAGTGTGGTGTCCATAGCCATCATGATATGGTTGTACTTCTCGTTCGTTACGTATGTGCCAGCAGGCCAGCGGAACTTCTCGCCGCCCATGACGGAACGAATCATCTCGACCGAGCAATAAGCGGGGCTCTGCCATGAGGAACGTCCGCGCAGCTCGATAATCTTGGCGCCGCCCTTGGTTACATCCACCTTCAGCTGTTCCCACTCTTCCTTTGTGCAGGCGGGAGTGCCGATGAGGTCGTAGAGCGGAGTGCCCTTCACCTTCACTGCGCTGCCGAAGACTGCCATTTGCTCGCCGTGGCCGCCATAGGTGGCGCAGCCGGTTACCTCATACTGCTTGCATCCGAACTTCTTGGCGAGAGCCGACTGCAGACGTGTCGAGTCGAGGGCTGCCAAAGTGGTCACCTGGCCGGGCTTCAGGCCGCTGTAGAGCAGGGTTACGAGACCCGTGAGGTCGGCGGGGTTGAAGATTACGGTTACGTGCTTCACATCGGGGCAATACGTCTTGATGTTCTGACCCAGCTCCTCAGCAATCTTGCAGTTGCCGGCGAGCAGATCCTCGCGCGTCATGCCAGCCTTGCGGGGAGCGCCGCCGCTCGAGATGATGTACTTGGCGTCCTTGAAGGCCTCGGCCACGTCGGTCGTAGCGGTCAGGTTCACTCCGTCGTATCCGCAGTGGAACATCTCTTCAATCACACCCTCCATGCCGGGGGCATACACATCGTAAAGGCACACGTTCGGCGTGAGCTTCATCGTCAGCGCCAGCTGTACCATTGTGGAGCCGATTGCGCCGCCGGCTCCGACGATTACCAGTTTGTCGTTTGTTAAAAAAGCCATTGTTGTTGATTAATTAAGTGGGTTGTACACTATTCTGCACGCAAAGTTACGAAGAAATTACATATTGCACAATGTCTCGCGCATAATTTTTCGTCGCGACACGTAAGGTTTCTTGCTCTCGGGCTTCTTATCCCAGGCACCAGTACCAAAAGAAGGCCACAACCATGAGTACCACAATGGCCATTGCGGCAATGCCCAGCATGAACTGTTGGTTGGCGCGGCGAATGTTTCGACGTCTCATATCTCCTCAGTCATATAGGTTTAGGGTTTTGTGCCCTGTAGGATGGCAGCGTATCGTTCCGGCGCCTGCAGCAGTTCCAGCGCCTGTTTCATGCTGGAATCTCCCACGAGCTGTTGCTTCACTCCGCCTGCCTCGTAATAATAGCGATGGACAATCTCGTCGCACAGGTAGGGTTCGATTTCGTGGCGGAAGCGCCGCAGGTCGGCGCCGAGATCGTTCGCAAAGCGTGCCTCGAGCGCCGCAAACTCGGCCTGTGCCGTTTCGTAGTAGCCTTCGCGACGCGCCACATTCTTCAGCATCCGCAGCACTTCGTCGCTGCGCCGGTTATACGTGAAGCCGCTCTGGCAGATGTAATCGACAAACTGCGCGTAGTCGGCATCGCTCATTGCGAACTCGCCGGCCGGGGCAATCGTAGCATGCTGCGAGGCGTAGAGCGTCGCGTAGTCGAAGAACTCGTCGCTGCCCACAAGGTCATATATCATCGAGGGAAAGCTGTCGGGCAGCACCTCAATATCCGGCTTAATGCCTCCGCCGTCCCGCACTTCGCGCCCGTTGGCCGTATGGAAAACATGCGTCAGGCTATCTGGCACAGTGCCCACCGACCCGTCGGGGTTCAGGTGGCGGTAGTCGTAGGCCTGGATGCATCTCCCGCTGGGAATGTAGTAGCGGCTGGTGGTCAGCTTGAGATTGCCGTGATAGGGCACTTCGCGGATGGCTTGCACGAGGCCCTTGCCATAGGTGCGCGCCCCGACAATGACCGCACGGTCCATATCCTGAAGGCTGCCGCAGACAATCTCCGACGAGGAGGCCGACCCGCCGTCGGCCAGGACAACGAGGGGCATCAGCGTATCCACTGGCTCGCTGGCCGTGTAATAGTCGCGGTTCACGCTGGCGAGTTTGCCCTTGGTGAACATCACCTTGCGTCCCTTCGGCACGAAGAGGTTCACGATATCGACGGCCTCGTTGAGTGCGCCGCCCGGGTTGTCGCGCAAGTCGAGGATAAGGCTGGAGGCTCCCTGCGCTTTCAGGGCGAGCAGGGCTTGGCGCACTTCGCGGCAGGCACCGTCAGTAAAGCCCGTCAGATAGATGAATCCCACGCCCGGCGCCACCATTCCGTAATAGGGCACCTGCGGCATTTGGATGGTCTCGCGGGTGATGCGCATCGTGACGGGCGCATCTACGCCCATGCGCTTCACGCGTAATTCAAAGGTGGTGCCCGCCTCGCCGCGCAGCATCGAGCTCACTTTCGGCGTAGGCATTCCCTTGACATCCTTCCCGTCGATGCTCAGGATGACGTCGCCCGCCTTCACGCCCGCCTTCATGCTCGGCGAACCTTCGTAAGGCTCGGAGATGACCACTCGGTCCTCCTTCTTGTGGAAACGCACGATGCTGCCGATGCCGGCATACTTGCCTGTGGCCATCTGGCGCAGCTCCTCGTCGTCCTCGGGATAGTAGTCGGTGAAGGGGTCCACCTGTCGCAGCATCGAACGGATGCCCCATCCAATGACTGTGTCGGCATCGAGCGAATCGACATAGAAAAGGTCGAGTTGCTTGTAGATGTCGTTAAAGATTTCCAGGTTGCGACTGATGGCCGAATTGGGGCGTTCCCCCTGTTGCGCCGTGCCGGTCAGCGGCAGGCACAGGGCCAGCAATGCCAATAAGTTGTGTTTCATTGCGACAATATTTCTTTAATCTGTTTGCGTAACATCTGCCACGTCGCCTCCGGGAGACGTGTGCCCATCACTTGTATCACTTGCTCGCCCAAGGCATCTCCACATCTCAGCCCTTGCTCCAGCGTGCCCGAGTGGGTGAGTGCATAAAGGAAGCCTCCGGCAAAGAAATCGCCGGCGCCTGTGGTATCTATTACCGGCACGTAGCGCGTCTCCACCCGCGCAACTTCTTCGCCACGCCGTGCCATCGAACCGCGCGCACCCAGCTTCACCACTGCCACATCGCATTGCGTGGCCAGCATGTCAAGTGCCGCTTCGGGCGAAGGTGCGTTGGTGAACGCAGCACTCTCATCCTCGTTGGCAAAGACAATATCGACGTATTCCTTCACGAGATGGCGGAAGAAGGACAGGTCGGCCTTAATGACATTGGCGCTGGCCAGGTCGAGACTCACGCGCAACCCCTCGGCGTGCGCCATGCGGAGCGCCGTTTCGATGAGTGCGTGGTTCTGCACGAGATAGCCCTCCACATGCAGTATCCCGTAGCCGCGCAGCATCGAGGCATTCAGGTCGTCGCCTGTCATCGTGGCCGCCACTCCCAGCGAAGTGCCGAAGGTGCGCTCGCCGTCGGGCGACACCAACGTGTAAGCGACGCCAGTCGGTCCGTCTGCTGTGATAAGATGTGTCTCGATACCGACCGTCGCCCCGTTCTCGGCATAGAGGCGCCCCAAGTCGTCGCGTCCCACACGTCCGATGAAACCCGGGGAGTCGCCCAATCCTGCGAGCGTCAGTATGGCATTGCCCGCGCTGCCGCCTGTAGCTTGGCGGGGGGTGAGTGAAGCTATCGTCGCTGCAATCTGTGCCGCGCGCTCCCCATCGACCAACGTCATACTTCCCTTCGGCAAAGCAAGCGAAGCCAGCAGCGAGTCGTCGGGAATTTGCACCAAAACGTCCACAAGAGCGTTGCCAAGACCAATAATTTTGTCCATCTTCTTCATTTTTTTTGCAAAGATATTGCATAATTCCCAAAAAACATCTACTTTTGCAGCGCATTTGACAAAAAACACCTAAAAAGGGTGCAAAAGCCTGCTTCAGTAGCTCAGTTGGTTAGAGCACATGACTGTTAATCATGGGGTCGTTGGTTCAAGCCCATCCTGAAGCGCAAAGCCGAGATTGCTCTCGGCTTTTTCCTTTTTGTGGCTTTCCCCAACGACCGGGGTCGTGGTTCTTTCTCCGCTTCGCTGCTGGTTGTGCCACGTGTGGGACGAGGCTGTCCCACGCGTGGCACAAGCTCGTCCCATGCATGGGACAAACTCCCACAACAGCAAGCGTTCGCTTTGCCGAAGAATTATGCCCTCGGCTATGCCTCCTTGATACCCAGTGCTATCGTCCTTTAACTTCTTTAACTTCTTTGACTTCTTTAACTCCTTTCATACGGCTCTGCCGAGGAATTTTGCATAAAAAAATCCCCCAATCCCCCGCTTTCCCGACAAAATTTGGGCTTAAAAAATGTTAAAACCATCACCTTTCACCCATCCATCACCCGAACCGTCACCCAATCAACCACCTCTCACTCAACTCATTATCATGCAAAGGTGACGGTTTGACGGTTTTTGGGGGAAAAAATACAGAGTGCGCGCGTGCGCGCGAGAGCAATCTCGGCTTTTTTCGTTTCGTGAGACGTTTTGTTCTTATCTTCACTCCGTGCTGTCACGAGGTCAAGATGGTGAGGATGAATCCTACGTGGCATCCCGACAGTGGCTTCTCGGCAAGGTCGAGCATACCTCCCTGCTGCACCATCATTCGGCGGCTCAGGGAAAGTCCGATGCCACTGCCGATGCGCTTCGTCGTGAAGAAGGGGACGAAGAGCGACTGGCGGTTCTCGGCTGGGATGGGGAGGCCATCGTTGCCGATATAGAGCATTAGCCCCTCTCTAACTCCCCCGAGGGGGAGAATGCCGCTAAGGGAGGCCTCTCCTCGGGGTGGTGGGAGGGGGCTTATTACAATCCTCTTGGCTTCAGCCTCTGTCGCATTCTTTACAAGATTCATCAGCACCTGGCGCAGCATGCTGGCATCTGCACGGACTGTGATGTCATTGGGAACACTTATCTCCCACGTCAGTTCCGGGTAGGCTTTGCAGACATCATCAAGCAGCGGGCGAAGCGAGACGTCTGCCAATACAGGCTTCTCCAGTTCCGACATCTTTCGGTAGTTGGATACGAAATCACTCAGATGGCGGCTGGTATCGTAGATAGCCCGAATGCCGGGTTCGAGCGGAGAGCCTTTCACATCGTCGCGTCCCAGCATCGACTGGCTAATGCTGGTGATGGGGGCAGTGGCGTTCATCATTTCATGAGTCAGCACCCGAGTCAGGCGTTCCCATGATTCCACCTCGTTTTGGTTCATCTGTTGGCGGATGGTCTCGCCCAGCTGGTTCAGCGTCTGCTGCATGGCGCGTTCCCCAGGCAACAGTCCGTCGGTAGGAAGCCGAAAGGTGAAGTCGCGATTGCGGATGGCTTCTTGCATCAAATGGGCACGTAGCTTCAGCGAACGCTGCCGACGGATAATCCAAATAATGGCGGCAAGCAGCAATACACCAATTATAATACAATACCACATCATAACCGCTTTATCTTGTTGTAAAGTGTCTGCCGGGTGATACCCAGCAATTCTGCAGCCTGTGTGAGATTTCCGTGACAATGGTCGATGGTACGGCGGATATGGTCTTTCTCCATTTCATCGAGTGTCACTATCTCGTTCTGCATTTCAAGCACGTCTTTCAACTTACGAACAAGTTCGTCGTTATCCCACGGCTTGGTAATAAAGT
>JAEEGL016092939.1_pt1 | contig 13143 bp, 12 predicted proteins | sample 9134231 | NCBI WGS metagenome assembly JAEEGL01 (sample SAMN16246548, study PRJNA631951) | gut metagenome | biome: gut microbiome; feature: rumen; material: fiber-attached | host: Bos | place: Iran: Karaj | collected 2018-10
CGCTGCCGGCGGAAGCCGCGGCTACCTCCTGCTGCTCACCTTCACCGGTATGCTCTTCGGGGCCGTCGTCGTCTGCGCCGAACCGGCAGTCTGGGTCCTGACCGAACAGGTGGAACAGGTTTCCGGCGGCGTCATAAAGCGCAGCCTCATGCTCGCCGCCCTTTCCTGCGGGGTTGCCCTTTCCATCGGCCTGAGCATGCTCCGCATCCTGTACGGCTTCAGCCTCTGGTGGATCCTGATTCCCGGCTACGGCCTCTCGCTGCTGCTCTCGCTTGCCTGCCCGCCCCTGTTTGTGGGCATCGCATTCGACTCCGGAGGCGTCGCCTCCGGCCCCATGACAAGTACCTTTATCCTCTCCTTTACCCTCGGAGTCGCCGCGGCTTCCGGGGGACGGGGAGGAGCAGAAATGGCGTTCGGTATCATCGCCCTCGTTGCGATGACCCCGCTCATAGCAATACAGCTGCTCGGCATCGTATTCAAGATAACGAGCGGCAGAAAGAAAGGGGAGGCCGTAGCCAGATGAGTGCATTCAAGCTGCTGTTCGTCAACGTAGCTCACGGAAAATCGGAGTTCGTTTCCAGGGCTGCCGTTCAGGCGGGCAGTTTCGGAGGAACCGTCGCACTGGGAAGGGGCATAAGCCCCAGCGCCCTGCTGTCTGCCCTCGGATTCGGGGACAGCACCCGGGACCTCCTGATTATCCTTTCAACGGAGCAGGAATACCTTCCGATCTGTCAGGCAATAGAGGCAGCCTGCCGGCAGGAAAAAAGGGCCTTCGGGCATATACTCGTGCTCGACGCCGACGGCATGGCAAAAAGCGGCACTCCCTTCAGCACAGGGGAGACGGGAAAAACGGGAAGCACAGGAGGAGCAGACATGGAACAGAACGCAATAATACCGGAACAGAACGGGGAAAAGGCGGGACAGGCTTCGCTGAGCCTGATTACGGTCGTGTTGAACAAGGGCTACGCCGATGACGCCATGGCAGCCGCACGCAAGGCAGGAGCCGGCGGCGGCACGGTCATAAACGCCCGGGGAACGGCACGGGAAGACGATGCCAAGTTCTTCGGCGTGCACATCGTTCCCGAGAAAGAAATGCTCATGATTGTCGTTCCGCAGGAAAAGCGCGATGCCGTCCTTGAAGCAGTGCGGACACTTCCCTGCCTGGCAGAACCCGGCAGCGGCATTGCATTCTCTGCTCCCGTCGAAAACTTCACGCAGCTCGGCAAAAGCAGCTGAGTCCCGGCCGGCTAGTTATTGATTATCTTATCCAGCTTCTTGCTCATCGCAAGGGCTTTCTTGTTGGTCGGATTAAGCGCAACGACCTGCTTGAGATAGTACTGGGCCTTTTTCCAGTCCTGCTTGTTGTAGTACACCTCGTACAGGCGAGTCAGAGCGTCCGTATTGCGGGGATTCTGGGTCAGACTGGAGCGGAGCTGGGCAACAACACTCTTGTCATCCGTATACAGGAAGCTCTGCTCGTAGTACAGGAAGCTTTTGAGCGATGCGTCGGCATCGGCCATCAGGCTTGCTATCATGTCCTGGGCATCCGCCTTACGGCCGGTCGCCACAAGGACCTTGATGTAGGACTTCCGCGCTTCCGTGTCCGTCCGGTCCGTATTATACAGGCGCGTCGCAAGGCTTGTCGCTTCATCAAATTTCCCGAGGGCAACGCAGATATCTATGTGGGTGTGCAGGAGCCCGGCATTTCCAGCTGACTGGCCGCCCGTTGAGCCGGAAAGGCCGGCTTTCGAAGCTTCCGCAGGAACGCCCGTTGGAGCGCCCGCCGGAAGGGTTTTTGCCCCCTGCTTCACGAAGGAGCTGGAAAGCTGGTAGGCCTCTTCATAGCTGCCTTCCTTCGCAAGTTCCGCAATGCAGACCTGCACCGCTTCCCTGTTTGCCGGGTCTTTCTTGAGTACCAGCCGGGCAAACTCGAGCGCCGACTTTCCCGCCAGCTTCATATTGCCGTTTGAAGCAACCCTGGCCGCTGCAAGCTGAATTTCGCTGTCGTCGGGATAGGCAAGCAGGGCCTGTCCCAGGGTTTCCGCAGCGGAAGCATCGCTCTTGTTCCATTCGCTCTGCAGGCGGGCGCGGAGGAGGAAATAGCGCTTTTCGCGGTTTCCGCTTCCACCCCTCGAATAGGCGTCAAGCAAGGTCGAAGCCTTCACGTAATCTCCGCCATCCATCGAACTTTCGGCACGGATCAGCACGTACTTATACTTTTTGCTGTCGAGCATGAGAATCTGGGCTGCCAGATCCCCCGCCTTTGCCATGTTGCCCTTAAAATAATAGGCATCGCAGCAGAGCTCCAGCGCCGTCATGTTCTGGGGGTCTGCCGCAAGCAGCTTCTCGCCGATTGCCAGCGCCTCATCAAACTGGGAGAGCACGGTACAGACCTTCATCTGGAATGCAAGCACATCCTTATTGGTCGCATCAGCTGCCGCAGCCTTCCGCAGATAGCCCAGGGCCTTTCCGTTCTTGCCCTGCCTGCTTTGCAGGACACCCATCAGGTAATTGGCAATCGTGGAATTGCTTTTTTGGGAAAGGAGCGTCTCCAGGGAAGCCTCGATTGCCCCGTAACAGCCCGTTTCCTTCGGTGCAGAAAAGAGGCAGAGGCAGGGCAGCAGGGTCGCAATGTACTCGCTGCGCAAAGGCGTATCGTATATGCCGTTCCTCACGCTGAAGAGAACGTTCGTATAATAATTGGAAGTCTTAATTTCGGGAGCATCCCAGCTGACCCGGTAGGACGGCCAGCACAGGTCCGTAATCAGGCTGCAGACCTGCAGCAGGATTTTCTCATTGTCGCTGTAGGATGACGGATTGCTCCGGTGCAGGAGCCGGGAGGCAACCTCGATTGAACGGGGGGAACCGTCTTCAATTAAATCCAGGATACGGGGCTTTACGTCTGAAAAAGAAGAAAAGACCTTTTGCCGTGCAGTCGCCGGGATGGGAATGCTTGTTCCCTTGGGCTCGGCGGCCTTCTTTTTAGCCGCAGCCGAGCCTGCAAGGGGCAGGCTTACGATACAGAGGAAAGCTGTGAGTCTTGCAAATCCTTTTGCACAGGAAACCTTGCGGCCCCCGAACCTCATGTTCATCCTACTTTTCATCTCCATCCACGAGCGAATCATCTTCCATGTAGGGGAAGGTCTTCGCGTTCAACTGCTGAATAAAGAACGTCACGACAAGGAAGCCTCCCACCAGGATGAACAGGAACGGCCAGCTGCGTGACACGAATACCCGAAACGATACAGGAATAACGTGCAATGAAAACAGCAGGAACACAATTCCCAGAACCAGGATCATGATGGCCGGAAACAGGTACACGGTCCGGATACGTCTGGCCCTATACAGGCCTGCCGGGAACAGGGAAAGCGCCGCTGCTATCATTATTGTCGGCCACAATCGTGAAAACCCACAACGGAGAATTCCCGAATCCATCAGCAGCAGGACAACGCCCATGAGGAGGAAAAAAAGACCGAAGAAAAGGGAAAGGCTGCTTCCGGTCAGGGCAAGGGAAATGAACAGGAGGACTATCCCCAGCCCGAGCGAAATAACCGGCCGGAAGGCAAAGACTCTGTCGGAAGACTCCAGCCTGCCCACAAAAAGGAACAGACCTGCAAGAACGAGCAGAAGACCCAAGGCGAGCAAGAACTTAGACTCTTTGCGGTATATCGTCTGCGGCAGCTTGATCAGGCCGCGCCTCTTTTCACCGTCTTCAGCCATTTTCCGGACAAAACCTCATATCTCTCACATTTCCAGTATATACGAACAAAGGCTTCTTGCCAATATCATTATACTTTATTACAATAAATTAATATGCATACAGCTCAAAAGGTTACAGGCTGCCGTCTGCGCGGCTTCTGCCTGCTCGGACTGCTTGCCGCCCTGACGTTCAGCGCCTGCCGGCAGCCGGTAAGCAGGGAAGAACTGGCCTTCAGGAAGGCAAAAAAGACACAGGCGGAACTTGAAAAACTGCTCCAGACGGGAAATTTCGACGGTGACAGCCGCTGTGCGCTCGTCAAGCAGATTGCCCAGACAATGATGGCCGCAAAGGAATACAACTCCCTCGTCATATTCCTGACCGACTGGGTTGAAAAACACCCCGACGACAGCTACAACGCCTACTGGCTCCTGATGACGGCGAACGCCTATCTGGAAAACGATGCCCGGCCCATTGCCCGCTACTACCTGGAGCGCATCATCAAGAACTACCCCGACCTGCTGGTTCAGGGCAAGTCGGTCCACTTCCTTTGCCTGCAGAACCTCATCCGCCTCAGCGAAACGAGCGGAAACCGCATTACCTACTACAACCAGCTCATTTCGCAGTTCCCCAACAACGTCAACATCACCGAAATTTACTACCGGCTTGCACAGGAATACGAGAACGCGGGCGAATGGGATCAGGCACTCAAGACCTTCGCCCTCTTCCTGAACCGGGCAGACGCGCAGAGCATCCAGATTCAGGGCAAGCCGAACGCCTACGCAAGCGCAAAACAGCTCATAGACTTCAGCAATTCTTCAAAGGACTGGACCTTTGCCAGCCTGGAAGAACTGCTTGCAGCCGTTAAAAAAGCGATAAACAAGTATGACTGGAGGTCCCTGGACAAGTTCAAATCCAAGGTGAACTTCTTTGCCATGTCATGGCGGCAGGACGAAAGCGATGAGAACTCGCAGAACTCCTTTTCAATGCATTCCTACATGCTGGGAAACAAGATACACTGTGCGGAAGGGCTGGACCCCAGTTCCACCCCCACCGAAGCCTATTTCAGGACCTGGGGCTGGAGCAACCGCTACGTGACGGTCTGGTACCTTTACTTCCGCAAGGTCAACTTCCCGTCAGACCCTTCCGTTCACGGCCGCTGGGAGTGGGCAGGCATTTACTTCGGCGAAAAGCTGTAGGGGCGGCAGAAGCCTAGCGCACCTGCCTTTGGGCAAGGCCTATCCGGAGCGGCAAAACGCCCGCCATACCGGGAGCGAGCCTAGCGCACCTGCCCGTCGCCGTCGATGAGGAACTTCGTCGTCGTCAGTGCCGTAATGCCCATGGGACCGCGGGCATGGAGCTTTTGGGTGCTTATGCCGAGTTCCGCGCCAAAGCCGAACTCACCGCCGTCGGTAAAGCGGGTGCTCGCGTTAACGTACACGCAGGCCGCATCAACGCGGGACTGGAAATAACGGGCATTCCGCCGGTTGTTCGTTACAATGCATTCGGAATGCTTCGTATTGTGGCTGTTTATGAACTCAACGGCTTCTTCAACGGACGCAACGCACTTGACTGCCAGCACAAAATCCAGGAATTCATAGCCGAAGTCCTCTTTCCGGGCCCGGTCTATGCAGTCGGCATCATGCTCCAGGTATCCGCTCTTGCGCACCACATCGTAGAGAATCGGATAGGAAACTTCATCGGCAAGCAGGCGCACCTGGCCTTCCAGCGACCTGGCAAGGGCGGGTAAAAACTCCCCTGCAATCCGCTTGTTCACCACGAGCGTCTCTATTGCATTGCAGGCCCCGGGCCGCTGCATCTTGGCATTGCGGGTCAGGTTAACCGCCATGCTCACATCCGCATCATCATCGACATACAGGTGGCAGACCCCGGCCCCCGTTTCAATGACGGGAACCTTCGCATTCTGCACGACCGTCTGGATAAGGCGGGCAGAACCGCGGGGCAGCAGTACGTCTATTTTTCCGCTTGCGGCGAGCATCTGCTCAACGTCCTCATGACCGCCGTCTTCACAGAGGTAGAGGGCATCGCGGACGCCATCGCTGCCGGCCTGTCCCAACCCATAGGATATTGCGGAAACGATTGCCTTGTTTGAACTGAGTGCAGAAGACGAACCGCGCAGCAGGATTGCGTTCCCGCTCTTGTAGGCGAGCGCAAAGGCGTCGACGGTCACGTTGGGACGGGACTCGTAGATAATGCCGACAACCCCGAGGGGAACGCGGACCTGCCGTATCTGCATCCCCTTCGGGGCGCGCCAGCCGGCGACTTCCTGTCCGATGGGGTCGGTCTGTTCTATGATGACACCAATACTTTGTATGATGGAATCGAATTTTTTGTCGTCCAGGGCGAGGCGCTCTACAAGGGCTTCTGATACGCCCGCTTCACGTGCAGCTGCCACATCGGCCTCATTTGCGGCCAGAATGAGCCCCCTGCTTTTGAGCAGGGACTCCCGCACGCACGCAAGCGCACGGTTTTTCTGAACGGCCGTATGCACTGCCAGCTTGTCAGCAGCACCCCGGAGCTTTTGGCATACCGCATCTATGTCCATAGCAGCTCTCCCTAGAAATTTGCCAGATAATACATGCCAAGGAGGATCGCAAGGCGCTTTTTGCCTTCGTTCCAGTCGGTTTCACGAGGCAGGGATGCAACATACCACCAGAAAACGCCGAAATCGGGGTCAATCCGCATTGCATATTCATCAAAGGCCTTACTCTTCGTCTGCGTACCGAACATCAGGTATACGACATCATCCACAATATTGAAAAAGAAAGGATATGCGTCTGCATAGCCTTTGCCATTCATGAATTTCGTAAACTCTTCAAGCCGGTAGAGCACCTGGGCCTTGAGGTCGACATCGGATTTTTCTACCCAAGTTTTTTCTATTAATAGAACAAGATTGTTGTGGAAGCTCATGACCAGCTTCTCCTCTCCGTTCCCTTCCTTTCCGGCAATGGGCCTGAACGCCCCGCTGCCACCGTCAAACGTGCAGGAAAGCTTCGCCCCTGCGTCTATCGCAGCAGCTTCATCTTCCGTGGCCAGCAGCGTGCTCATTGCCTGAAGGGTATCTTTATCAACAAACTGTTCAATCAAATCTCCGTTCATATATGCCGTATTGTAAAAAATTGCTTAGATTTATGCAAGGGTGTCGGTTATACCGTAGGCGCAGGGACCTGCATAGCTTATCTGCAGGGACCTGCATAGCTTATCCGCAGGGACCCGCATAGCTTATCCGCAGGGACCCGCATAGCTTATCCGCAGGGACCCGCAATGCAGGGCTTTTGTCCACCGCAGTTATTTCTGGAGTTTACTGCCGTCGGCACGGGTCACGCGGTCACCCACGGCAACCCCATTCGCCGCGTAAAAGCCCTGCGGGACTTCAAGCGCATAGCGGACGGACTTACTGCTCCGTATGCTTTCCAGGCTGTAGGGGGTCATGTCCAGAATGTCGGTAATCTCGCCTTTGGAATCGATATAGGCAATGGAAAGCGGATGCGGCGTGTTTTTCATCCAGAAGCTCAGGATCTGGTCTTTTTCAAAGACAAAAAGCATGCCCGTTCCGTCGGGAATGTCCTTTCGTTCCATAAAGCCCCAGTTGCGCTCTTCGGCCTTTACCGCAAGCTCGGCGCGCACCGTCACCAGAGTTCCGTCCGAGCGCGTAATGCGCAGTTCTTCCACCGGCAGCTTGTATTTACGGCTGTCGCAGGAAAGGAACGAAGGGAGGAAAAGCAACATGCACAGGAGGGTAAACGACAGCCGCCGGACACCCGCACCGGGCAGGAAACGGCGGCTCCACACAGGACGGGAACTCATTCCAGGCTAAATTCCCTGCAGGAACTGCTCGCGGTTCTGTTCGGCAACCGTTTCTTCAACGCCCGACTCGGACTGAATGCGGTCAAACACGAGCTTGTCGGTGTATTTGAGGCAGAGGGGGCGTTCCAGGTCAACAATCATGCTGTCGGACACCCATTCCGCCTTATCGGGATTCAGGGTCGTCGGCGCACCGTACTTTTCGCAGAGGGCGCTGAACACTGAATAGTGGTCGAGCTTTTCCTGGTTCAGGTTAATGCTCATGACATAGAGCTTGTCGTCAACAAACTGGAACCAGCAGCGGTCCAGATAGGGATACGGTGAATAGCGGGCAGCATCCGTCTCGATGAGCTTGTTGTTTTCGCCCGCAAGGAGGGAAACATCGCGCTCACCGCGGTAGCCGAAGCGCCTGTCCCTGAGCAGTTCCGCCTTTACGCTCTCTATGTCCATTCCAATCGAGACGTTTCCGAATGAGTTTGGCGGAGTCTGGACGGAAGCGGTAGATTTGCCCGTTGCCGGGTTAACACCGCCCTTCTCGCGCGTTGCAATGTCGCCCTTCGTGGGACCGGAAATCGTTACGGAAGCAGAGCCGGCTTCTCCTGAAAGCGTTCCCGTTACGGAATTGTCGTCCGTCGTTACGGAACCGGTCAGGCTGTTCTGCGCCCCTAAAGGCAGGAGTGCGGCAGCAAAAAAGAGAGCGCAGATGATAAAAGCACATCGTTTCATTTCCTGTATGCCTCCGAGCCGGTGCGGCTCACCCATTACTGCTTGGCAGCCCTACGGCTCATTGACTTGCGGTAGAAGGCGGCCTGCTTTATAAGCTCCTCAACATCCGGAACCAAAAGCTTGCCACCCTTTACCTTGATGTTCTGGTCAGAGAAGAGGGAATAGACCGCCTGCTTCTGCTGGGCAGCTTCAATGCCGGACAGGTTAACCAGATCCTGCGGGGTAAAGTCTGTATGGTAAGGAGCACCTTTTTCAAAGGGAACCTTGCGCATTTCCAGCTGCAGGGCAAGCATATCGATCATGCGCTCGCGGCTGTCCGTCAGCTGACCGTTGAGGAGCTGGCGGTACATGGACCAGATGCGGTCTGCAAGCATCGTAGAAAGGCGGGCAATGAAGTCCGGCTGGCTCGTTACCATCATGTTAAAGTTGGATGCATTAACGACCATGACCTTACAGTTGCTGTGGGCAATTGCAGAAGCAGAGCGGGGCTTGCTGTCCAGCAGGGCCATCTCACCGAACATATCGCCTTTCTTGAGCATTGCGAGGATGACTTCCTGATTGTCTACGACCTTCGTAATCTTGACCGTTCCATCCTGAATGATGAACATGTCGGGTCCGTACTGGCAGTCGGAAAAAATCATCGTATCCACCGGGTAATTGCGGATCAGTTCCGGCGTGGACTCAAGGTACACCGGATGTGCCTTGCCCTTGAGCCTGACGAGCGCCTTTTTCGCAGCTTCTGTATGCTCTCCTTCGGGGAGGCGCTTGAGGTACTGATAATAGGCGTAGGAAGCTATGTTCAGACTGCCCTGCTCGTTGTAGTACTCAGCGATGTTATACAGCTCTTCGGGTGTATCCGTTGCAGCCTTCTTGAGGGTAATCTTCGTTCTCGTATCGTTCAGGAGGCGCATTTCACGGGCAAAATAGCGGATTATCTTCATCGCTATTGCATTGTTGCTCCTGATAAGCTCCGGATACTGATCATGGCGGATGACGATTGCCGTTACGTCCGTCAGGGCAGTGACCGTTTCTGTCTGGGAATGGCCCGACATACAGGGAATAACGCCCACGAAGTCTCCGGGACCAAGGTTCTTTACAGTCGCGCCCGGAACCGGCATTTCGTGGTAACACTTAACCTTACCGGTCTGAAGAATATAAAAGCGGTCGTTTGAATCCGTTCCTTCTACCAAGAAGTACGAGCCTGCCGCAAATTTAACAAAAGAAAGTTGAAGCATTTCCTATATCCTACTTACCTATTTACCTTTTTTTTCTATCGGTACAAATCTGCACCGTCCTTATACAAAAATAACCTCCGGCTCCAGAACAAAGCCCGTCCGTTCCTTTACAGCCGCCTGAGCCCGTTCCACAAGGGCCCGGATGTCCCCTGCCCGTGCCGAACCGGTATTGATGATAAAGTTGCCGTGCCAGGGAGCAATCTGCGCCCCTCCGACGGCAAGGCCCTTTAATCCCGCTTCATCGATCAGCTGTCCTGACGGTTTGCCGAAGCGCCTGTCATTCTTAAAGACACTGCCTGCGCTCGGTGCGCGGAAGTGCCCCCTGGACCGCCGGTCCGCTACATAGCCCTCGTTCTGCGACCGTATCAGGCGCTCGTTTTCAGCATTCTGCGCCAGCGCTTCCACGCGGAAGGTTACTTCCAGAATGAGGGAGCGGAAGGTCTGGAACGGGGACTCCTTGTATGCCCATGTTCCCTGTACATTATGATACACTTTTTTAAAGTTCGCAAGCGTAAAATCGGATAAGTCCCGTTTTTCCTTCAAAAGCCCGTCTAAATCGACATAGGAAACGCTCTGTATCAGGTCCCCGGCGCTCACCCCGTAGCAGCGGGCGTTCATGAAGGCGGCCCCGCCCGCCGTTCCCGGCAGGCCGGCAAAGGACGAAAGGCCCTTGAGGCAGTGCGAGGCACAGAATGCAACGATAGCGTCGAACTTCGCCCCTGCTCCGACCGTCAGCAGGCCGTCTGCATACGAAATGCCGTTCAGCTGTTCGAGCGAAATGACGAGCGCATCCAGCCCTTCGTCCCGCACAATGATGTTGCTGCCCCCGCCCAGCAGAAAGAACGGCAGGCCGGCTTCTCCGGCACGGGCGGCCGCATAGGCGGCGGAAGCCCCGTCTGCAGGAACGGCAAGGGCAGCGGCAGGGCCTCCGACCTGCATCGTCGTCCGGGAGGCAAGCGCTTCCGAAAAGCGCATTTCACCCTTGAACAGAGGAGATTCTGCGATGCTGCGTGCAAGGGATACAATTTCTTCCATAATATCAATATCGCACACTACGTAAGGATACTATTATACCCAAAAGTCCTTGAAAACACAAGAGAAAGCTTCCGGGCACATTTCCGGAGCGGCGCCCGCCAAAACGATGCCCCGGAATAATGCGCCCGCCCCGCTCTTTTTCAGAGCGGACCTCATCAAAATCTGCATTTACGCCGAAAATAGAAGCAGTATGAAGTCCCTACGTTCTGGCAATTTGAAAAAAGTATCAATATGCACGCTCATTTCGCTTGCGGCAGGAATCCCCCTGATTGCAGCCCAGGCCTATACGGTCGAAAAGGGCGATACGCTTTATTCCATCAGCCGGAAGTACGGTGTCTCCGTTGCAGAACTCAGCAAGGTAAACAACCTCAAGAACGACAACGTCATATTCGCCGGACAAAAGCTTTCCATACCGGACGCACACTCGGACACCAGCCCTGCGGAACGCACGGCAAAAACGGGCACGAGTACTGCAAGCAAGACGGAAATTACCAGAGATACGGACAAAACGAACCGGCAGGCAAGCAGCGAAAGCAAACGCAGCTACGATACTTACACCGTCCAGCGGGGAGACACCTTCTATAACATCGCAAAGGTCAATGACATTTCCGTCGCAAAGCTCAAGGAACTGAACGCAATTGACGACGAAAGCAGGCTGCGGGTCGGTCAAAAGCTGAAAATCCCCGTCAGCTACATTGATACCGACAATGCAAGCCTTCCTGACCTTCCTTCCGCGGACCCGCGCAAGTATTCCGAAAAGCTCGGGGACTCCAGCTTGACCTGGCCGGTAGACCATCCGACCGTGACCTATACGCAGGGCAAGGTGAGCGGGGTCCACCTGACCGCGCAAGAGGGAGAAGACGTCAAATGCATCAGGGCGGGAATCGTCATGTACACCGGCAACTACCGGGGCTACGGGCAGGTTGTGTTCGTTCAGACAAAGGCCGACTATATCTATGCCTATACAGGACTTTCAGACATTTCCGTTCAGAAGGGCGACTACGTTGTATTCAACGACATGATCGGCAAGGCGGGCAAGGACAGCATTAAGGGGTCTTCCCAGATTTCGCTGATGGTCTTCCTGAACTCCAAGCCGATTGATCCTGCTAAGGCGCCGAGAGGGTAATATCCTTCGGATATTGCCCTCTCAATGAGCTTCCCTGCCGGGAAGCTCACGCGCAATAAGCCGTCCGGCGGGCGCTCACGCAGCGGGCAGTTCCGCCCGGCACACACTGCGCGGCTAAATTACTCCCACTTATCCACGACAAGGCAGAGGGCCTCATCATCGGTAAGCTTGAGCATCTGCAGGGTACCGAAGAAGGTCGCATAATTGCCCGAGGCAGGAAAGTCTGCCGGATACTGCATGCCCTCGCGGGGAACAATATTCAGCCCTGAAGGGCAGCAGCCGGTCATATCCCAGAGGACGACGGCATGAACCCGCCGGCCTTCAATCACGTCGCTCAGGAACTGGCCGTTTATCTTCACCGTCTTGCCCGCATACTTTTCCGGCGAAACCATCATGTCAAAGATGACGCCGGAGGCAACATAATAATTTATCTTCGTAAAATCGTAGTCAAACTTCGCAGCAGCAGCCGTCTTCTTGTCGCGGGCAGCAAAAACTGCCATGACACAAACACCGGCAAGCAGCAGACAGATACCAAATCGCTTCATTTCTTCCTCCCTTTTCCGCTCGATTTTCTATCGCAGTGCCTTTTTCAGCACTGCAAGATTCGCCTTCATTGCAGAAAGATAGGTCCTTCCGCCCTTAAGCTCCCGTGCCGTCACCGACTGCAGGGAATCAAGTTCAAGAATCTCCAGATGCTTCCGCTTTGAATTTGCGGCAACCGTCTTCGCAAGCTTCCGGTCGCTCTTCTCGATCGTCAGCACGGCATCCAGTCCAAGCGCATCAAGCTTGTTCGCAAGAAAGGCTATCGTCTCAAAGCTCGCTTCCGACTCGGCACTGCAGCCGGGAAAGGCGGCATAATACTTCAGATTGTAATCGTCCGTCAGGTAGCGGAAGGGGAAGCGGTCGCAGAAAAGCATCGTATCCCTGCCGGATGCGGCGACAGTCCTCGCATACTCGGCATCGAGGGCGGAAAGCTGCGCAACATAGGCTTCCGCGTTCGTCCGGTACACACCGGCATTTGCAGGATCAAGCCGCTGTATCTTCCCGGAAATATACTGCGTCAGCAGCATGGCATTCCTGAGCGACAGCCATATATGCTCATCATACTCAACGTCTTCGTCATCATCATGCCGGCTCTGTCCGGCCCGCTCACCGCTCCCCTCATGCGCATCGTGGTCTTCGTCGTGATGTTCCATCCCTTCAACGATTTCTTCCTCGCGCACCCGGTCACCCAGGACTTCCATCATGTTCACGACGGTCATGTTCCTGTTCCGCGCAGTCTTAACGGCATCCGCAACCCAGGCCCCGCTCTCTCCGCCCACATGCACCAGCATGTCGCAGGTCGAAATTTTTGCCATATCCCTGACCGACGGCTGGTAGCTGTGCAGGTCGGTTCCGTTGTTCTGAAGCAGGGTAACGGTAAACGCAGACTTGTTGCCCAGAATGTTCATCACCCAGTCATATTCCGGGTAGCTCACGCAGACAATCGACTTCTTTGC
>JAEEGL011021179.1_pt1 | contig 13142 bp, 13 predicted proteins | sample 9134231 | NCBI WGS metagenome assembly JAEEGL01 (sample SAMN16246548, study PRJNA631951) | gut metagenome | biome: gut microbiome; feature: rumen; material: fiber-attached | host: Bos | place: Iran: Karaj | collected 2018-10
AAAACAAGTGAAACAGCCTCAGGAATTGTCATGAAATATCTGACGATGTCCTTATCCGTAACCGTAACAGGTCCGCCTTCTGCAATCTGCTGCTTGAAAAGAGGGATAACAGAACCATTGGAACCAAGTACATTTCCAAATCTTACTGCTGTAAAGCATGTTCCGCTGCTTTTCCTGTCCATCATCTGAATTATCATCTCGCATATACGCTTGGACGCTCCCATGAGAGATGTAGGATTAACTGCTTTGTCAGTAGAGATAAGCACAAATCTCTTTACACCATATCTTGCTGCAGCAACCGCAGTCTTGTAGGTTCCAAATACGTTATTCTTGATTGCCTCATTAGGACTCTTTTCCATTAGAGGAACATGCTTGTGAGCAGCAGCGTGATAAATGATGTCCGGCCTGTACTCCTCAAGCACATTGTTTATCCTGTCAGTATTGCGAACCGATCCGATAAGAGCCTCCACCTTAAGCTCAGGATATTTTCTCTTAAGCTCCTGCTCAATAGCATAGGCATTATTCTCATAGATATCAAAAATAATGAGCATCTTGGGATCAGAAGCGGCAATCTGTCTGCAAAGCTCTGAGCCTATTGAGCCTCCGCCACCGGTAACCATTACCTTTTTTCCTTTTATTGCTTCAAAAATCTCGCTGTTATTGACCTTTATCTCATCTCTTTCAAGCAGATCCTCAATGCTGACATCCCTTATCTTGGAAACACTTACTTCCTCAGATACAATCTGTGCAAGTCCGGGAACCGTCTGAAGTTTGCAGCCTGTTTCCTTACATATATTCAGGATATCTCGCCTGTCGTGGTCACTTGCAGACGGAATAGCAAAAATAATCCTGTCTATATCATATTTCTCGCAGAGTTCAATTATCTTGTCTCTTCCGCCGCCAATGCGAATACCATTAAGATATCTGCCCCACGTGGTCGTATTGTCATCAATGATCACTCTTATCTTATACTGCTTTTTGAGTTTTAAATCCGTAATCAGTTCTCTTCCTGCAGAACCTGCACCAATGATCATGATATTGACACGCTCTATCAGCTCTTTATCCATAGGATTGATCCTAAAGAAGCTACCTCGCAGAATCCTGTAGGAAAATCTTATTCCCATGCAGAAAATCACGTTTAAAATGATTCCCATGAACATACAGCTACGGGGAAGATTGAAGCGCTCGATTCTATTCTCAGCAAAAAGAAGAACCGCAATTACAAAATATGCTCCGATTATCCTATAAACTTCAGTAAGAGAAGCAAATCTCCAAATACTGTGATAAAGCCTGAAAATATAGTACACCGCAAGTGTCGTAACTATAGCTATCGGAAGCATATATACAATGTTGTCTAAATACATCTGCGGTATGTCATATATCCTGAAATCAAATCTTACAAGCAAAGAAAGCAGATGTGCTGCCACAACGCTCAGCGCATCCGCCAACAATATCAACCCTATCCTGCAGTAATATTTTAAGTCTAATTTTTTCTTATTATCTTTTGCCAAAACTTTTTCCTACCCAATATTTTTATTCACAAGCTTGATTATTTTCTTTTCAAAAAGTGTACAAAATCAATTATTCTGCTCTGCAGGATAACATAATACATTCTCGTTTTGGAATACACCCCGTACTTGTACCTGACTCTTGCAGCCTCTCTGGCTCCCCTTCCTGATGCAGACATCCCGCCCAGCTCAAAATTGGAAATAATATTATAAACAGGCACAAAATGAGTATCTGTTGTCTTCTTCAGTTTAACAAGGAAATCAAGGTCTGCCGCACTCTTATATAGAGTGTCATAGGCGCCAAAGTCACTGTACAAAGCCTTGGTAATAAAACATGTCGGATGACATATCATCCCTTCACCAAGTATCCTGTCATTTACGAACTCTATCTCTATTTCTTCTCCATTACGAAGCCGTCTCTGCATACCATAAAGGACCGTATGCTTCCTGTCTGATTCCGGAAGCTGTTCAAATTTCTTTTGCATATTCTCAAGGGCATCCGGCTCGTAGTAATCATCGCTGTTAACCATACCAATAAGAGTACCTTCTGCCTTTGCAATACCCTTATTCATGGCATCGTAAATACCCTCGTCTTTTTCGGAAAAGAGCTTTAATCTTCCGCCAAACTCAGGCTCATATTTCTTTACTATATCAAGTGTTCCATCAGTAGATGCTCCATCTATTATCAGGTACTCATAGTCATTCACACTTTGATTCAGAATACTCTTTAAGGTTCGTTCAATTGTCTTTTCACTATTGTAACAGACAGTAATTATTGAAAAAAACGGCTTCATTAAACAAATTCCAATCTATTATTATTTTAGGCATTCGACATAGCCATACAAGTTAGTAACACTGAGAATGTCTCGTATTTTGCACTTCCACTCAGTATACTCATAGGCTATTCCGCCACTTCCGCTCTGCCCGACTATCCTGGGATATCTCGGAAAATTCCTGATCTTCAGATGATTGTTCCTCACCACATCAGTGTAGACGCTTTCCAAAATATATCCACCGTCATCATCTACCTTTTTATACTCATCTATAAAAAATGAATTGAAAGTCTTGACCGGCATTGCGTAGAGTCTTGTATCATATATGTCTCTACGATGGATATTGGGAATATTAAAGTATACCCGGTCCGTCCGTAAATTTCTTATTATATCAGCTATGTTATCCACGACAAGTCGTCCGGTAATCTTGACCAGGTATTCTTCCCCTGCTGCAAGTTTGCTATTTGAAAGAACGAACTTTATTATCTCGCCTTCGCCATAGCCTTTTCCATGTGAAGTTATAGCTTTATTATCTCCCCTAAAAGACATTGTTTCAAATTGAACATTCTGCTGCTGTGCTAGTTTGTGAAGGCTTTCAAAAGCCTCAGTACCATAGTCGCTGTTATCGCAAAAAACAATTTTCGCATCAGGCTTTGCATGGATAAGCTTCTCCAATGCATCCTTATATTGCATTAAACGTATTGAATTATCCCTTATTGCAAGCTGCCTGACGGACGGATCAGGGGCTATTGTACCAGATACTATTATTATCATTTCAATCTCCAATCATTCGAACAAATTAGAGTCTGATACCCATATCTCATATTCTCCAATATTTCCTATAACAGAATAGTTCTGAAAATATTCAGGAAGCTCTCCGTGTTCTCCAAGAATAATAGCATTGCGACTTCCAAAATCAGATTCATTGCTTTGGGCTATTTCAATATAGTTATCCCATCCGATCCAAATACTTCCATCAGAATTGCATACAGCATAGCGTCTGTCGGGATCAGCAAGCGTCATTCCTGCTCTAATCCTATTATCTTCATACACATAAGCAAGATCTACTTGATTATCATCAAGCAACTGCGCTATAGCTTCGTTAACTTCATAGTCTACTTGATAGCCTGACTTTTCTCCTGCGAGCCACAGCTTGGCATCATAACTAATGCTAAAACAGCTGTTAGCTATAAAAAGAACTGCACAGATGACATAAAAAAACTTCTTATAAGCATCTTCCACTTTTTGCATCCACTTTTCAACGTTCAAAGCTGCCACCAGCATAAGCGGAATAAGTCCGATAAGCTGATATCTGATTCTTGATGGTATCAGAGTAAGTAAAAGAATTGTTGTTACAAATACCGAAATAAGAGCAGCTTCTGCAAAGCTCTTTTCATCGATTGTGTCTTGATTCTTACCATATTGATCAAACCCAAAGGCCTTCTTAATACTAGCAAATCCAAAACATATAAGTGCAATAACTGCCCATCTAAGAACAATCCCTATAGCCTCCACGTCTCCTACAGAAACACCATAGTCAGGAAAAAGCCTGAGCGCCCAAAATAAATCTCCGATAGAATTGCCAAGAGCCTCTATGATATCTATGTCATTTCTTATCATAAAACTATCTGACTTAGTGCTGATCTCAAATATTTTTCCAAGCACTAGCCCCAAAAAAGTTGTGGCAAAAACACTCACCAGGTGGATAACATAGAACCGCTTATTCAGGCAGTTTTTGTTAAGAATATAGTACATGATAGTACAGAAGATAACTGCAGTATACCCATTAAGAAATACATAACTTCCACTAGAGAAAGCAGTAAGCAGAGTCATTAAATAAAAAACTACAGTCAGAAAAATACTCTTTTTACTACGAAGTTTGTCCTTAGGGAAAGTCAATACAGTGATCATCATCACAGGGAGCAGCACCTTCATTGTATACTGGCTACCTCTTATAAACATCATGTTCGTGTAAGCCAGAATACTAAAGTCATATGTAGTAAACACAAGCGCCATAGCCATAAATTTCTCATAGACTGTGCCACCAACATTGTCAATAAGGGTATTAATAACAAACACCCACAGCAATATATTGATCAAATTAGACAGCGCATATCCCAGGTAAACATCGCCACAGATATCGTAAAAAAGAGCTGCAAGTAGCATAGGACTGTCAAATTCTCCTGTAGTTGAATAAAGCCAATTGTCCAAAAGGAGTTTGTGCTTATTACCCATCTCTATTGCATGAAACAAAAGCTGTGCATAGTCTTGATCCACCGCCATTCTTACTTTGAAAAAATTAAAATACAGAAGTATAAGCAGTTCAAAAATAACTGTCCCTGCCATAATTATATTAACAGCTAAGTCAGTTTTCTTTCTCTCCATAGTTTCAATTTCCTTCTCTTAACAACTTTCTACACTCAGGATAGGCTTCCATTATATTCCTCCAGGCCACAGAATTTTTGTCTTCGATGGCATTGTCGTAGTATAGCCCTGTTTTCTGAGTCTTTAAAATAGAAAAATAAACCTTAGCAGGCCTGTTAATACGAACTGCTTTTTTATAATTCAAAAGTGCCATTGCCTTAAGCCACAAATCGTCTGTATTGATGCATAAATTCCTGATAGCTTCTGCATTAAATACCTCATCTGACAGACAATGTGGGGGATAAAGCACTCCTCCAACACCTGTCGGAATAAGGTAGATACTCGGCACTCTGCCATCCGCAGAATACTGCCATTTATCCGCTGTGAAAATATCACCATTTTCATCAAGGGTAATTTCATGTCCCCATGTGCAAACCACAGTGTCAGGAAATCTGGCTGAAGTATGTGTTAACAGGTCTACAAGATTCTCCGGATAAAGAATGTCATCATCTACTGTGATCACAGCGCAATCAGGATTCTCTTTCATTGTATAGTAGTACTTTTTATGAGGTTTTAAATCATCACAAAAGCTGATTGTAAGACCTTTTTCTTTTAGTGATAAAAGTTTCTTGGGAAGATTTTTTTCAAGTCCCGGAAACTGTTCCCTGGCAAGCCACAGGATTACCTTTTTAGGCTTCCTGGTTTGGTTAAGTAAAGTTCTGATCGTAAGGTGAATTGTACCTATTCTCGCAGGGTAGCTTGTAAGAGATATGATGACGTTACTGCTATCATCAATGCCATATCCGCAGCTTCCAAATACCGGATACAACAAGTTTGCTATACCTTTATTTACTTTATAATGAATTGAAGCGAGCTTGGGATTTTGGTGATTAAGGCTCGCCTCATACAAATGCGCTATGTTCATAGTTATGTATTCTTTCTAAATATATCATATATTTAAATTGTATTTATCACAGCTTACGAATAACCTTTGCAGGATTTCCAACAATAACACTGCCCGATTCAAACTTTCCTGAAACAACTGCTCCCGCTCCTACAACACAGCCATCCCCAAGTTCTGTTCCTTTAAGAATCAGCGTATTGCAGCCAATAAAACAATCCCTTCCTATTCGGATTTCTTTTGCAGGCACAAGATCAGAGTCTCCGCCCTTAGGATCTGCCAGAAGTTTATTCCTGCTCTCAGCTTCAATGGGGTGGAAGTCATTGTCCAGTATCTTGCAATTACCTCCTATACATGTGTTATCACCAATATATATACCTTTTCTGGCATAAATCGTAGCTCCTGAGATTCCAACATTATCACCGATCACAATCTCAGCTCCTTTAGCCCTTGTAACGATGATTGTCCTGCTATAGAGCCCTACAAGATTAGATAGAAAGCTGCTCTTAACTGTGACGTCATTTCCGATGCTGATTTTAGCCCCTTTTTTATTATAAATTACAGGAACTCCCTTTAACAAAAGCCCTTTCCCGTATTTAACCTTCATGCTCTTTAGAACCAGCTTATACCAGTTACTGTTCATGCCATGCTCCTCTTTTGTTCCAAATTATGATAATTTTACCAAATACTCAAGCTACTTAAAAGAGTAAGAGAACAAAAGAATAAAGCTTCTTTACCAATTATCGATATTTCATTTATATAGTATAATAATTATAGTGGTTTGTTGGTCGATTCAGGAGAAAGGAGTTTCCATTATGCCAGAGCAAAATACAAAAGCAATGTACAAATTATCCTATGGTCTTTTCGTCTGTACAGCAGTCAGAGGTGGAAAGAAAAACGGCTGCATTATCAACACTGCTGTTCAGGTCGCCTCAGACCCTAACCGCATTTCAATTGCTGTAAACAAGGCAAATTACACCCATGATATGATAAAAGACACAGGCGTTTGCAATATCTCTGTGATAAGCACTGATGCTTCTTTTGACCTGTTCAAACATTTTGGTTTCCAGTCAGGAAGAGACATCGATAAATTTGCAGATTATCCAACCACTTCCTATCAAACTGCCGAAAATGGCATTCCGTATATCACTGCCGGTACAAATGCCTATTTTTCTCTTAAAGTTGAAAAAGAAGTCGACCTGGGATCACACACTCTATTCATCTGCGAACCAACCTTTATGACAGTACTGGCTGATACTCAGTCCTGCACCTATGAATATTATCAAAATAACATCAAACCAAAGCCTGAAAAGGTAGGAACAACACCGAAAGGTGAGACTGTATGGCGCTGCCTTATCTGCGGCTATGAATATGTAGGCGAAGATATGCCAGACGATTTCATCTGCCCAATTTGCAAACATGGAAAAGACGATTTTGAAAAGCTAATACGATAATCATAAAAATACCACTGAATTTCATGTGAATGCAGAAATTCAGTGGTACTTGTTTTTGAATGGAATTAATAGTTCTCAGCCTTAAGTTGGAAATAGTCCCTTGGATGATTACAAACAGGGCAAACTTCCGGTGCTTCTTTTCCTATAACAATATGACCACAGTTGCTGCACTGCCATACACAGTCGCCATCCCTTGAGAAAACGAGCTTATCCTCTACGTTCTTTAGAAGCTTTCTGTATCTCTCTTCGTGCTCTTTTTCTATTGCCGCAACGCCCTCAAACAGCTCAGCAATTTCATCAAAGCCTTCTTCTCTAGCCTTCTTGGCAAAAGACGGATACATTTCCTTCCACTCATAGCCTTCTCCATCAGCTGCTTCTTTTAAACAATCAACAGTGCTACCTATGCCTGTCAAAATCTTATACCAGATTTCAGCATGCTCTTTTTCATTGGCAGCTGTCTCAGCAAAAATGTTTGAAATCTGAACATAGCCTTCTTTCTTGGCCTTGGAAGCAAAGAAAGTATACTTGTTCCTGGCCTCTGACTCACCCGCAAACGCTGCCTGTAAATTCTTTTCAGTTTCTGTTCCTCTTAAATCCTCTGCCCTGCATCTCCATTTGTTCTCTGACATACTGTAGCCCTCCTTTTATTGTGATAATTATATAAAAATGTTTAATTAGGTTGCTTTTTCACTATTCTTAACAAATAACAGGTATACGGTTCAAACATTATTTTGCTCCATCCTGCATATTCATAAGAGCCTCAACATAACCTATAATTCTTGCCTGCTGTGATTTGTCCAAGGAATTAAAGGCAGTGATCAAAAATCCACTATCAGTATTCGCATCGATAGCATACCAATCACGTGGATTTCCTCTGTCTCCTGCAGCTTCCACACCTGAAAGCAGCCACTGCGGTGTCACATCCAAAACCTTACAGATAACCATAATCTTATCAGCAGTTGGATTTGTTTTCTTCTTGCGCCAGTCACTCACTGTACTCTCAGGAATCATAGTACGCTTGGAAAACTCCTTCTGCGTCATATTAAGTTCGTCAAGTTTATCGAATATTCTATCTCTTATTGTCATTTATATATCTTCCTGTCTTAAAATGTGATCATTTATCTCCATACCAAATAATACCACCCTTTAATAAAGGGCTTCAACCACTTTAATGGTTATTACTAATATACGGATAATATTCATAAAAGAATAGTTTGTCAACATTCTTTGCCTTGATGTTCACAAACTTTTTATCATTTTCGAATATTTGTTTATTAAATTATTACAGTGACAGGCACCATGTTTGTAATTAATAAAATTAAGGAGTACCACAATGTGGATACTCCCTATAAAAGTATTTCGCTTTTCAATTGTATAATTATATTAACTTACATGATTAAGACTGTCAATAACTTTTAAAAGAAATCTATACTGCGATTTTATCAAATTATTTTTTTGAAAATAATCTTTATTTCTCGCAAATCTATTTTCTAATAAACCTTTTAAGTCTTCATATCTTTTTTTCTTCATTTTATCGTTTTTTATTATATCATCATACACGTATAAAAGCACAATGAAATCATACATAAAACGATGTTTCATGTTATTGCATATAGCTGTTTTACCAGCACATTTTAACTTTTTCACAAAATCTAATATTCTTTTATCAGGAACTCCATCTATTTCATCTGATAATCGATTTATTAAGCAATTACTATGAGCTGATGCATTCCTAAGATCTCTAACTATATTTAGAAACTTAGCATCTTCAATCTCATCATTATAAGTCTTATGATAAAAATCACATAGATAAGTCAAATCTCCAAAAGAAATCAACTCCATAAAGACCCACGCAGGAAAATATGGATAGTATTTATCTATCAAACCTTTGCAGTAATTACTAGCCTGATGTGCATGAATTTTCTTTAATACCTTGTCATTCTGAGCAATAAACTTTCTTATTAGCTGATATCCGTCTTCTCCCTCTTTAGTAATTCCGTTTAATATAGCCAATTTTATATGATGTTCAATATCCAAGCACATCTCCATAATTTTATATCTTAAATGCATATCTATAGTGGATAATTCTTTTAAATACGCAAATTCTAAATTAATATATTCTCCCTTGTTTCTACAATTTTCTTTTTGTTTATCATAATTTGTTCTATATGAAGCAAGCTTCATGTAATAATTATTGTTTTCTAGAAATAACTTTGCATCTTCTTCACTTATGATAGTAAACTTAATCCCCTTGCTCTTCATATGTTTAACCAGATCTTCTGTTGACAATAACTCTTTCATAATAAAAACCTCATAATATATTCATAGTATATTAAAATCCTTCTTTCACGTTGACAGGCATTATTGTTACCGTAAAAAAACGCACTGCTATTTATACCCGTCAAATAACATCTCAACACACTTTAAAGTCTTATCATCAAGTTCGTTCAATTTGGGAACATTCTTAATCATTTCTGAAATAATCCTCTTATTTTCGACATTTCGAAGTTCGAATTTGTGTCGTCTAATGTTTTCACTATCAACGCAAGAATACCATTCTTCAACTTCGTCACCTCTTATTTCTTTAAAGACAGCTTTATACTCAGCATCCGAATATATAAATTCTAAGTATCCACGTAAATATATAAGTCGTGATTTCTCAAGCATCAGATATTTTCGTAGAGCCTTCTCGGTTTTCTTCTTATCTTTTATCAAATAATTCCATCTTATTTCTAATAGTGCCGCGTACTTCCCATGAATAAAAAGCCTTTTCCAAAAGAATTTAAGATATTTTCTTTTTTCAAGCTGCTTTAATGCCAAAGAGTATTTTTCATATTCACTACGTTTAATTAAAAGACATGCATCTAGTAATGCAATTAAATCGTGATACAAGTTGTACAACTTATAAAAATTGTTACTCATATATGATATTGTTGGATTTACAGAAGTAAACCTAATGCCATTAATAGTTTCCTCATAGTCATCATATTCATATACATGTAGCTTTTCACCAATATCTTTTAGTAATAATATTTCTTTTGTCGACAAATATTGAGCATATCTTTGTATCCTATCAATCCTTAAATCTATTTCTTTTGTTCTAATCTCCAGTTTTTCTCCAACCGGTAAAAGTCTATGCTCAAATCCATCAACACATCGTTTAGATGATAAACATTTGCCATACAAAGCATTTTCAAAATCTGTTTTACTCAGTTGATTATTGCATATATCTTTCTGATAATCTGTACTAGTATGAATACTTTGTAAAAACGGTATTTGTATATAGAATAGTAGTTGTACTGAAATATCCTTTAAATCATCTTCTACTCTTGGTCTAATTCTCAAATATTTAATTATTGCCGGAATTACATTAATTATTGCAAATATGCACGACGCAATTAGTGAAGTAACAATAGAAGTAATAATAGTTGATTTATCCATACATCCAAAGTGCTGGTCAGAGCCATTCTTCTGTGATAAATAGTGTATTCTCAAAAAAATCCTCTATTACACAACTTATCGTATAGCTTTGCCCATCCTTACCTCCTCTCTGTTATAGATAACAATAACAGTCACCCATGTGACATCATCAACAAATAATTCTCCCCTCGTAACATCCCTATAGTTATCTCCTCCGGTGTCAATTCCTCCTTAAACGCCTGTGCAGGTAGTTGCGGTGTCTTCACTACTTTTATTCTGTTTCCGTATACCTTCTTAAGAAACATTATTATCTGTTCTTTTTCCGACTCTTTTAATACCCCGATTTTTATCAAAAAAGCAACAAATGAATACAGTGATACTGCACAAGCCCGGTCTTCCAAATCTGGCACTGTCGTTTGTACCGCCTTATTAAATCTGGCAATCGAGGCATGGTCGTGAGTACAAAAGAACATTTTTCCACCTTTGGGTAATTCCATAATAAGTAAAATACAGACTATGATAAGTTCCTCAGCAAGGCTATCTTTTTCTTTTTTTCTGGATACTAGTTCTCTTATGACATCAGTAGTAAAGCTTGCATTTTTGGGAACCTTATAATCATTTGCAAGAATATCTTTATATTTTGCAGTAAGTTCCTTTATAGCTTGCGCAAGACTTGATAATGCCGCTTTATTCTTACAAAGTAACGCTACAAAGTCCCTATTTCTTTCTAAAGGGCTTTTAGATATGTATTCTCCAAGTTGAGAAGGCAAAGACATTTCTTTTATCAGGACAAATTTTATCCCCTGCTCCGAAATCCTTTTAAAAAAATCTCTGGCATGGTTACTAATTCTTTTCCCGTCTTTTTCAGATAACTCATAAATAACTAAATCAGTCACTACCAAAACGCATTTTTCTTTAAAAAAGTCTCCCATAATTTCTAAAGGAGCATTTGCAAATCTTGAAATAAAACCTGTATCCAAGAAAAGTGCATTTTCTGCTTTAAGTATTGCAATCAAAGCATCTTGTTGATCTGTTATAAAGTATTCCTCAACATCTTTCTCAAGATTCAATATGATATCTGTCACTTCCATCAACGAATATCCCCCTTGACAGATACATAATACCCTTTTAACTCTCTAAGCCTATAATCGAAATCTTGTTTAGTCATAATTCCCAACTCGAGAAGTTTCTCAGCTTTGACTTTGGCCTCCTCCATAAGAATCTCAAAATCATCTTCCTTAGTAGGCTCCATAATAGAATTCCTGCCTTTAGCTTTAGACAATTGACCAAATATCTTTCTCTGGTCATCTTCTTTATTTTTATAAAGTAGTGCATCTACAAGCCTGGCATCATTTTTATCCCATAATTCCAATTCGAAAAAGCGTATAACCACAGACATATACGTGGTTTTGTAATATTCCATCAAATTAATGATCATTGTTAATTCATTTAAATAAGCTTTGTCTTCTTCCTTGTTTCCTAATGACAAGGAGTTTTTAATAAAAGAAGCAGTCTGAATAAAATCTTCTGAAGGCATCATTATGTTTCCAGCAAAAGCATTTGCATACATTTCATTTTTGTCCTCATCATAATTATCAAGATACACCTCTATACCATTCTCTGAAGAGTATTCTTGAATCATAAGATGATATAAATCATGAGCAACCGCGAAATTGTTATTCGCTAAACTCTTACTAGTATTTATGACAAGATATCTCTGACCATTCATTCTTAATTGACATGCACCAATTTCTTTGCTGTTCAAGGGGATATGAACAAATTTATAGTCCTCACGCGTAAATAACATTTTTGCTAATGATTGAATATCAGGGATAACAAATGCATTCTGTCTGTTAATCATGGCATAAAACTGCATGCACGCTGTACTAATTTCTTTTTTGTTTATCCTATTAAACTCAAGTATCCTGTAAAATTTTTCTTTTTCCATACAACCTCCAAAAAAGGAGCTCACAAAAGTGAGCCCCTTTTCCTTAAACACGTAAATCTGTTAGTGCATCATAAAATCTGAACATATCCAATAATTCAGCAGCTATTTTCTTATCATGCTCTCCCAAATGACCAGCATAGAACGCCATCTGTTCGTTTTCTTTAAAGGAATGATATACTGATTCATCATCACTCAAAAAAAACAATACATCCTTCCCCAAAGAAGTAGCCAAAAGCTCTGCATCATCCATTTTCAGATCAACATCACCATTAAGTATTCTACTCACTTTGCTTTTTTCCCATCCAGTAATCAGGGAAATATACGCATTTTTAATTTTCCTGTCTTTTAGAAAGACATTTAAATTTTTAATAAACTTTGTCATTTTCTTATTTTTGTTTCTGTTCTTATTTCTTTTCGTGTCTTTAAAATTGCAACTGTAATTATCTTTGTATCTATATAATACTATATTTTTCCTTTTTTTCAATGCTTTGTTTCATTTTTTGCAACTTTATGTGCTGGCCAGTTGAAGGTAAGTGCATGGAGTTAAAAGAAAAATTCCTTCTTGAAGAATACAGCGGAAAAACCAAAACTGCTGTATTTCAAGAGTTCTATATAAATCTGCTCATGTCGAATCTGACTTCACTGATAAAGAACAAAGTCGATGATGATATAGATGAAAGCATGACCACAACAGGCAAACGCCGATATCTGGCTAACAGGTCGTACATCATCGGCCGATTAAAGAAAGCCATTCCAAAGATGCTATGTAATATT
>JAEEGL011506661.1_pt1 | contig 13142 bp, 18 predicted proteins | sample 9134231 | NCBI WGS metagenome assembly JAEEGL01 (sample SAMN16246548, study PRJNA631951) | gut metagenome | biome: gut microbiome; feature: rumen; material: fiber-attached | host: Bos | place: Iran: Karaj | collected 2018-10
CTACTTCAAGTATTTTTTTAAGACCGTCATTATTATCAAGTAATTTAGCCCATTGTTCGGCATGGTCTTCAACATTGGTAAAGTCAATGTCAAAAATCTTAGATTCTGTCATTAATTAATCCTTTCCTATATTTTATAAATAATAAGTATAGTTTTTTTTAAATCCTTCGGTCAATAGAAATTGTATAATCTTTTTCATCTTTTCCACCAATTTTAAGATGAATATTACCATTATAGTCTGTTCTATATATATTCATTCCAAGTTCTTCAAAAATATCTAAGGTTTTATTCGATGGATAACCAAATTTATTGTTAGCACCAACGCTAATTATACCATCTTTAGCACCAACCATTTTGAAGAAAGGTTTATACGCACTTCTTTCGGCTCCATGGTCTGGAACTTTAATAATCTGGCTCTTTATTCCTTCATTAAATTTAATTACTTCGCGTTCTGCATCTTCCTGAATATCAGCACAAAGCAGAACCTGAACCTTTCCATAACGAATTAAAAGAACTATTGCATCGTTATTTACTTCAGAATGGATTGCAGAACCAAATATTTCTTCAGGATTAAGAACTTGGACGAAAAGCTCTTCACCCCATTCCAAAACGCTTCCAGACATAACTGTTATACGTTTAACATTCTTAGCCTTACAAACATCATCAAATTCCTGGTAAAACTCATTAATAAAACCTATTGGAGTCTCGTATAAACAAGAAACCTTATACTGTTTTAAAAGTGGAATTAAGCCAGAATAATCATCTACGTGCCAGTGAGTAACAACAACCCCATCAATCTTAGAAACATTCAGTTTTTTTACATATTTATATATAAGCTCTCTTCCAGAATCTTCTGCTTCTTTTTCAGTAACGTTTGTTCCGCCGTCAACAACAAAAGTTCTTCCTCCTGGAGTGCGTATAACACAGCAATCACCCTGCCCTACATTAACAAAATCAATCTTCAATTCTGGAGAAACCTTTATATCAAATAAACCAAAAAAGCTTTTGCTGAATAAAGCTCCAAAAACGAATAAATTCAAAACAATCAAAACAGCGAGCAATACTCTTGTTCCCTGGGTTTGAAATGGCTTATCTTTAACTCCGAAATTACTCATCTTACTTAACCTCAACAAGCTCTATAAAACGCTTAATCGTTTTTTCTGTAAGCCCAGGTATTTCATAAAGTTCATCAATTGAGCGGAAACCGCCATTTGAGTTTCTGAATGTAATAATCTTTTCTGCCATTTTCTTACTTATCCCTGGAAGATTAGTAAGCTCTGCTTCATTAGCAAAATTCAAATCTACTTTGTTACCCCAGGCCGCTGTTCCGGAATGCCCACCCATAATAGTGGCATATTTATCTAAATCTCTTAGTTTCTTTCTAGTCATTCCCTTAACTTCCAGCAAATCAGTCATATCTTTTAACTGACCTTTTTCTGTAATAAATTCAAAAATACGCTTGGCCATTGGGGCGCTTAAACAGGGAATTGCCTTTATACTAATATAATTCGTTCTATTAAGATTCAGTTTATTCTGGCTTTCTTTTTCATCGAAATAAAAAGTTTTTTCCAATGCTGTCTTATCTGTATACTGAGCAACATTTGCAATTTTGATAAGAATAGAATTAGTCTCATTATTAATATTTGAGACTTTAACAGTCAACAACATGAGACCAAACACAAGCATTGATGCAAAAATAGAAAAAGTAATCTTTTCTGTTCTGTTTAGTCTCACTTTTAAATCCTTTCTAGATAACTATAGAAAAAATATGCTCGATAATATAAATTCTATAGTTATATTATCGAGCCCTTTAACTTCTTTTATTCCATAGCAGTCCAAGCATTGGTCTTCTGAACCCAATTATCAAACATTGAGAAGAATTTATCAAAACTGAAACTTGTAATCTGTCTAAAGCAGGTTTCAGATTCCATATCTTCTAATGCTTTCATCAGCGTAGAGTATTTAGAGAAAAAGCTATCGCAGTAAATAGTCAACAGCAATCTTACCATATAAAAAGACTGCATTAATGCCATTTCCTTTTTGGTAGAATCTGACATAAGAGTAATCTCTTTAATCATCATCGAAGGCTTAATTAGCTGATTATTCTTTTGAGCAGTCTGGAGCTTTTCCCAACCACCTTGTAGCCATTGAATCTGGTCTTGACGAATCTTATAAGCTGCCTGTAAGACAATACCTTCTCTAAGCCAGGAAGGGGTTCTCCATTGGCGCATTCGAACTTCACGTTCATTTACTGCCTTATTAAAAATAAGGTGTCCCAATTCTTTAACAGCAACTTCACCAGCATTATTAGAATCTATTTTACTTAGAATGATACAAATAGAATCAGATAAAAAATCAAGGTGTACACTTTCATTAGGTTTTGCTGGCACACCTAAAACTGATTCAACATCAGAAGGTTCATTTAATAAATAAAATATTCCTTTGGGTTCAGAGTTTAGGTTAAAAACCTGCTTCAGAATTGGGGTTGCACGGTCTAAGCTATCAAGGATGTTTTCAGCAGCTAAGCTATCTTTGATATCAAAAAAAACCGTATAATCACGAAGTTCGAATTTCTGCCCAAAATTACTTGCCATTTGTCGACCTTAATTATGCTTTCTGCTGAATGAATTTAACCATTTCAGCGATTTCTTCTTCAGTTCTAGCTCTTACTAAGAATGCTTCATTCCCCATAACATCAGCGAAGATTGGAGGAAGAATCTGATAAGAAGCTATCTTGTCGCCATAGCTTGCGAAGATTTCATCGTTGTCATGGAGATAATTCTTGCCGTCTTTTCTAGAAATATGAGCTGCATAGTATTTGCGTTCAAATTTTTCCTGGAAATGGTTGCCGGCAACCATATTAGCCCATTCCTGATAAATATTTACATCATTTGCATAGTTCATGAGGTCTACAGTATATCCGCCAGGAGCTCTGCAGTTCATTTCCATAACAATTAAGCTACCGTCTTTTTTACGTAAGAATTCAAGATGGAAGAATCTAGCCTTAAGATTGAATTCCTTTAAACATCTTCTACCGATTTCTTCCTGATCAGCCGGAATAACTCTATTAATGTAGAAGCTTAAATCATCATTCTTAGCCAACAAATCATGTGCTGAATTTGGAGAATACAATGAAGAAGTAAATTCAACTTCGCCGTCTTTGTTTACAAGACCATCAAATGTTGTTAGAGCACCATCAACAAATTCTTCAACAAAATATTCACAATCTTCGGGCTTCTTTAACCAGAAGTTAGCAACATCGTCTTCATTAGTGATTTTAAAACCACCTGCTCCACCAACACCGCGGTCTGGTTTGGCAAATACAGGATATCCATGTTTCTTAATGAACTCATCTAAGGACTTTCTGTCTGTAATAATGATACCATCAGCGACAGGAGCACCTGCCTTGATGAAAAGCTTTTTCATTTCAGATTTTTTCTGAAGATTGATTGTTTCTTGAATCTTTGGACCAGGGATATTGAAGTCTTCACGAAGCTTGCCTTCAAGCATCATCCAATATTCATTATTAGATTCTACGCTGGCAATTCTTCCCCATTTATGACAGAAGAAAGCAGCAGCACGATAAACCTGGTCATAATCTTCCATGCTTCCTACCTGATAGTAGTCTGCTAATGAATTTTTCAAACGTCCATCCAAGCCGTCATAGTGGTCTTCTGCAATACCTAATACATTAATGCCTCTATTTGCAAGGCCTATAACAAATTCTATAAAATTTGGTGGAAAATGTGGTGATAAATAAATTACGTTCATTTTTTGTTTTTCCGTTTATTATTTTTTTTTAATTTTTTTGTTTTTCTTTTTAATAACCTATTTTTTTATTTGTTTATAGATTATTTAGCTTTCTATGTTAAATGTTTTGAGGAAAAATATCAAGTTTAGTGAAATTCTTAGAACTCTTTGCTTAAAAAAAATTTTAAAAAAGTATAAAATTTTGATTGACTTTATCCGACTTTGTTATTAAAATCACAAGCATAAAATTTAAAGCTTAAGCGAAGGAGTATCATTATGGATTGTGAACACGAATGGATGAATATTCTTGCTCAAGCTGAACAAGCTAAGCAGATTATACCTTAATCCAAAAAAGCTACAAAAAGCATCTGAAAGTTCAGATGCTTTTTTCATTTTAGCCAACAAGAAACGAATAACTTGACATTGATAATAATAAAACGTATAGTCCCTTTGCTAAAATAATTTATACAGGATGTTTTATTATGAAAAAGTTCATAATCTGTTTATTACTAGTATTCTCTACAATTATGCTAATTGGTTGTAATACTATAGATAAATTAACCGGACATGATAAACATGAAAGCAGTAATCCTGTTAGTGCTAGTACTGGTAGTAGTAACGAAGTATGGGTTAGCGGATATACTCGATCTGATGGAACATATGTTAAAGGTCACTATAGAACCGGAGCTAATGAAACTAAGAGTGACAACTGGTCTACCAAAGGAAATACAAATCCTCATACAGGTAAAAAAGGGACCAAAAAAAATAAGTAACTAATATTTTATATATTTACAAATAGAAAAGCCCCCGGAAACAGGTGCTTTTCTATTTTAGCTAAATTCTTTAGAAAATTCTCCGATATTTAGACTATGAAAAAGTCTAAATTGTCTATAACACCTAAATTTCTTTGTTTATTATTGCTAGCTATTTTTGCAATAACAGCAAATGGTTGCGGCAAATCAGGTGCTATTGAAGACCCAATATCTTATATAACTCCATCAATACAAAACTTACAAACAAAGTCTACTAATATTGCGAAATGTACAGGTGGAATACTTTCCTTTACTTGTGACTGGACTTCTCCAGAAGTAGTAAATTCCGCAAACGCTTATTTAAGTTTTGTAAAAACAATAGACCTTCCTATAACTGAACCAATCGGTGTCATTGGCTCAGCTTCAGAAATGATAGTAAGCTCATCTACAAGAGCAGTAGTTAGTGAAGAAATAACTGCAGTAATGACTAACGACCCAATTCCGTTTGATTTTGGTTCTTATTCAAGATTAGCGACAAAATTCAATTATGCTTCAACAACAAGAACAATCTCTAACTCCACTACTACCGCTTCTGAAACAGTAAATGACCCCATAGCTACTGCAGACTTTTATAGAAAATATGCAGAACCTATATTAATTCCTGTAAAAATAAATACTAATGAAACAGCTGGGCAGTTCTTCGCACAGATTCCTTTTACAACAGGCGATATAGCTAGTGCACCTTTAGGTGTACATCAGATGATGCTTTATATGAAAATAAACGGCTATAAAACCAACACTCTTTCTTTTGAACTAACCTTTGTACCCTGATAAATTACCTTAATTCAAAAGCAGGGATTTCTCTTTGATCAATAACTACCCCAATTCTATTCATTTCTGTATTCTGTAATCCTGAAACATAAGAAATAACAGAAGTGCTGTAAGTCATTCTCCAGTAAACAATCAATACGATAAGAATCATAATAAACATTATTATGAAACCCTTTTTGTTATTTATTCTTTTAAAGCTACTCTTTTTCATATAAGCCTTCTGAAGATTTAGTTTTTACATCTATCTCCTCATCACCATTTATCTTTTTATCTGCTTCATTTGCATTATTTATATCAGGATTTTTATGACTATTACCTGCAATTAAATAAATAGAAAAAACATCACTTCTACCATTTTTAACATCGCAAACAACAATTTTTTCATCTCTTCTAAAATTAAGCATTTTAAAAGACCTGAAATCATATAAACTTTCATTAAGTTTTATTTTGGTTCTATCGTTAGATAAAGATAAACGGAAATTATCTGCTATCAAAAGATTTGGTTTTACTGTTTTAAACTCTTTTGTTTCTGCCAATAGCTTTTTCAAAGATTTATAAAACTTTATAACCTTTTCCTGTTCAAAAACCATTTCTTCATGGAAATCGTAATGTGTTTTTATCGTATAAAAGTATTTTATGCTACCTACAATACCTAGAATAGCTATTACAATCATCAACTCTATTAAAGTGAATCCTCTTTTATTCATTTAATCTAACCTCTTTTTTATATACTCTTGCAATTTTAGGAAGGTTTACATTACCAAAAGACTCATTACGATATACACCTAAAAGAATAGTTATATTATTTTCTTCTTTTCTAAATATAAGCTTATAAAGATTAGTTTCTAACTCTTCTTTATAAGAATCAAAATCTAATTCTTCATAGCTTTTGCCAGAATTAATATCATATTTAATTCTCTCTGAAATAGAATCCATAATCATTATGATATTATTATTATCAGTAACTCTATCTAAAGCATAATTATAATTACTAATGGTATTTGATATAGCCATCAATAAAATCATGGAACAAAGCAGGAACAAGGTTAATTCCATCAATGTCAGTGCTTTTTTATTGGTTTTCTTCATCCTATACTCCACATAAATAGATTATAGCTTCCGAAGAAACCTGTTGCCACTAATAAAACCATTAAACCTGCCATTAATAAAGGAATATAAAACAATCTGTCAGATACTGATTTAATAATTGAAATAGTATCATAATTGAAATTATCATAAGCATAGCTTAATTTTACAGGTAGCTCATCTGCATTTTCTTTTCCATTAAGAAATTCAGACAAAAAACTGGATTTATTTAATACTTCAGAAAGATTATTACCAGCAGTAAAAGAACCATTCATACCTAATAGTTCTTTTTTATTCTTTTCCTCAACAAAGGATAAAGAAGCTTCTATGGCTTCACTAAAAGAATAACCTGCTTCTGTGTATATAGATAAAAGAGCAGCTAACCTGGATTTTTCATTCATATCAATGGCTTTATTTAATCCAGATAAACGGCTCCATAGAGAAAACTTTGCAAAATGGCCAGTAATCATAAAAATAGAGCAATCAACTATAAAATAAACAAGCAATAAAGGAAGTATAAAAGAAAAAGGATAATATGAGAAATTAGCAAAATACAATAGTTTCAAACTCCAAGTTTCAATGAGACCGTTAAAATTTGCTAAAGTTTCCATTACAGGGAAAGAATAAAAATTCAAATATATAATAAATGCCAAGCATATCAGCATTATTAGCAGAGGATACCAAACAAGACAGGAAATCTGTTTACAGCAGGTTTCCTGCTTAATCATATATTTGGTGTAAATTTCAAAAACCTTAACAAGTCTTTCATTTCCAAGTAAAGGCATAAGCTTGGCTAGAACAGGATCCATATCTTTTATTGATTTTGCTGCTTCTTCTATTGAATAACCTTTTTCTAACTTAGAAACCAATTCATTTATCCAATTTTCAGACAATTTATTGGAATTATTCTTTTTTATTTTTTCTAATGCAGTCGTTAACGGCAAACCACTTTTAGAAGCAGCAATAATCAATCTGCAAAAAGCGATTAATTCTTCCTGTAATGAAAGCGATTTATTTTCAGCCATAATTATAAACACTCCAAAAGGATACTATTAAGAGAAGAATAGAAGCCATAAGCAACAAATAGAAATACTAAGCTTTCAATTATTACAATGATTACTTCAAAAAACTTTATATAAGAAATAGATGAAAGCATTATTCTTTCGTTAAGAATAATTGAACCTTCTTTTAAAACTGTTCGGTCATTATCAAAGAAACTTAGCTGCAAAAACCATTTCATATAAGAACTAATCTTAGAATCAGCTAAACAATCGTTTATATTTTCTCCATTTTTTATATTATTCATGATTTTTGAAATAGAATTGCAAATAATAGGGAAACACCTTTTATTTAACACAGAGTCAATTATTTTCCATTGTTCATCTTTATCAAAAGCTGATAAAACGCTTAGAAAATCGGCTTCTTCCTGCATTTTTACACTGTTATTGGCCAAACTTATCAAAGATGTTATAAAAGCTATAAATATCACGAGTCCAAATAGAAGAATAATAAAACCTAGTCTACCAAAGGAATTGAATAAACTTAAAAAAGTATTTAAAGGTATCCCCATTCCTAGGTTTATTTCACAAAACTGTGGCAATGTGAATGTCGCACAAATAAAAATAGTAGAGCAAAGAACTACAAAGGTAACTAAAAACAACAAATAACTAATTACATCAGAGCCATGATATCTATATTCTGACCAATTTTTAATTATTTTACCTTTTTGCAGGTCTGTTAGAGAAGAACCAAGAATGTATTTATCCTTGCCTTTCATTATTAGACTACGATTTCTAAACGCAAATTCATAATCCTGGCTTTTTTTAATTTTATATATAGTTTTTAATAAAACTTTCTTTTGAGAATAATCATCTATTTCTTCAGCTGCCTTAGTTAGCGCTTCTATTAAACCAGAACCATGGCAAAGGTGATTACCAATGAATAAAGCAAGATTTGTTGCTACCCTGCTTTTTCTATTTTGCCAATAAAATTTTTCAAATATTCTCTGGTTCATTATTTGCTCTATAAATCAACCTTTTTTATTAATGGAATAGGAGTTACTTTTCCTGAATTATAATCTAACTTTAAATGCAATATCCCTTTTAAACCGGCCAATATGATTTTATTCTTAGATGCCATCATTTTTATTCGATCTATGGCTTCATCAGGAGAACCTGCATGAAATGTAGCAAATACCAAATGACCAGATAATCCTGCTTGAAGAGCCTCTACTATAGATTCTACATCTCTTATTTCACCTAAGGCAATAATGTCCGGGTCTTGTCTTAACAGATGTTTAAATGCTGAAGCAAGACTATTTTCTGTTTTTGCATCAAAAGATGATTGACAAATACCTTTAATATAGGCTTCTACCGGGTCTTCAATAGTTACAGCTCTAAGCTGTTCTTCAGAAGAAGAAATCATTTCAGAAAGAGTAGCATACATGGCTGTGGTCTTCCCCGAACCAACAGCACCTGTAATCAGAAATAGACCTGTTTTATTTTTTATTAGTTGAATCCACTCTTCTACAGAATCTTTTGACCAACCTAAGGAATTAAGATTTGGGAACCTGATTGTACCAATGATTCTAATTGAAGCTCTTTCCCCAAAATCTGTAGGGAAAGTAGATAGTCGAATATCTATATTATTAAATCGGAAAGCCCCTTCTTGAGCTTTGTTGGCAATTTGATTATTGCAACCAGACAAATATTTAAGCCGAGCAATAAAATGTTCATAATTAAACATGGAAAGCTCTACAGAATATCTTAATTTGCCAGACATTCTATAAGAGATTTTTACGTTATTATCAGTTGGCTCAAAATGAAGATCGGAAAATTCATTATCAATTGCTGTCTTAATCAATATTTCAACAGCTCTTACATAAGGATTACCTCTATAAGAAAATGATTTTAGGAAATAAGCAAAACCAAGCTGTGGAACAACTTTATCGACCTTCATAAAACTCTGAAACTCATTGTATTCACGAGCAAGACGTAAAATCAGACTGCTTATCTCTACGGCCTGATTTCCTGCTTTAAAATATAAGTCTTTATTATCTACAGTTTTAATATGGATAGTCTGTTTCAAACACTCGATAGCGTCTATTTCTCCATAAGAAATCTTCTGCTCATTTTTATCAATATGAAGAATTAAATGTTCTGCATCTATTTCAAAAGGCTTTTCACCAAATAAACGAGCAAAAAAACCTGGTTCATAATTCCAGGGTAGAAGTCCAAAAGTATCAGACTTATATTCTGATTTTGTTATATTTTGATTTATTTGTTCCAACACAGTTTATTATCACCTAAAACAAATTTATCATTCCACTTTTTTATATTCAATGATAAAATTTTTTTATGAAGATATTTATATTGATACTATCATTTTTTTTTACTTCTTTAAACTTATTTGCTGATGAACTATCAACGATAGAAAAGGCAATAATCTGTGTTGATAAAAGAATTAATCAAGGTATATTTATTTCAGAAATCACAGACGAAAAAACCTTTATAGAACAAGTTAGCAGACAAATTGAGTTTGCGCTTATTAATCTAAATTCCCAAGATTTATTAACAGAAGACTGGTACAATCTAGCTCTTTACTGTTTGGCCAGGAAATACAAATACTATCCACTTGCTCTATCAATTTTAAAAAAGGAATATGAGATAGAAAGTTACCATAAACTTAGAAAGTGGATAGAGAAAAGAATTAATCTGCTAAAACAGAGTAACTTTATGGAAGAAGAGTTCGATATTAAAGCTGAGCTTTCAGATCTGCGAAAGAATGTGTTTTAGCTCTATGCTCTATGTTCTATTTTAGCAATATATTCAGGGTCTCTAACATCATAACCCATTGTCTTTGTACCCACATCAGTAATGCGTTTATAAAGCATTTCTATGATGTCTTTTTCGTTTTTACCAGCTTCTAGTTCTGCTTTAGTATCAATAGGTTCCAAGAATATTACTTTTAATTTTGCTGGTCTAGGCAAAATACAATTTAGAGGTGTAATATTATGAGAATTAGCAATATATGCAGGAAGAATAGGCACTTTCTTTTTAATTGCTAATTTGATTGCACCTGGTTTAAATTCACTTACAAACCCCTGGCGATTTCTAGTTCCTTCTGGGAAAATACCTAAACATTTGCCTTCTGACAGGTATTTCAATGCTGTTTTTATGGCTGTAGAATCTGTTTTTGATCTATCTACGGGGTAGCACAATACTTTTCTTAAATAATAGCCTTTAATAGGGATTTCAAAGGCTTCTTTTTTTACCATCATATATAATGGACGAAAAACGCTCAATCCCATAATAAAACCATCTAATATTGATTCATGGTTAGCAACAGTTACAAAGTTAACGTTTTTATCTTGAGGAATGTAATGAGCATTTTGTATTTCTAACCCATTGTAAAGAGTGAAAAATATCTTCCAAAACCAATCTGTCCAATACTGCCAGAGTTCAGACGGCTGGGTTTCTGCTATCCAGCCTTCGTTGCCACCAGTAGGTTTAAGCCAATATTTACATAATTTCCATAAAGCATAAGAAGCTATTAAAAAAGGAACTATAAGTATATATTTAATTTTTTTCATTTTTACACCTACTAATTATTCAAACGGGTTGAGGTTACCAGAGATTATTTTCTTTAAAAGACCGCTTTTATCTGTATCTGCAACATCTTTAATAATACCTTTTACAAATTTATCTTTTAAAGTATCTCCTGGAACTCTCCAGCTATTCACCCTGATTTCAGAAGGATAACTATTCTGCCCATCTTTAAAAATAACAAAACTTATTACAAGCTTTTTAAAAGCATAACCAGAACCAATTAAATAATATCTAAGTTCTTTATCTTTATAGCTATGCCTTACCCTTGACAAACAAAAACCAGAAACTGGGGGAATACGTATAGAAGCTAATAAAGCATTATATTCTCCATTAGTTAGTTTAAGACTGCCAATATCCTGACTTCCTAGCAGTTTTTCCTGCAAACTCCAAAAATCATGTTCTGAAGGTCCTTCAAAGTCAGGCAATTTTTCTTCAACACTAACAGCCTTAATTATAGGAACAAAATAATATAAACCTGCCCCAATAATAAGAGCTGAAAACATTAACAGGCAGACAAAAAAGCAGCCCATTCCCTTAATAAATGCAATGAAGCTGCTTTCTTTCTTAACTGTTTTTTTCTTAGGAGAAGATTCGGACATAATTAACCGATTCTTTCTAAAACAGACATTTCTTCAAATGATAATAATTTTTCTACATCGAGAATAATAATCAATTTATTTTCGATTTTAGCAACGCCCTGAATGTATTGAGAGCTTATATTAGATGAAAACATTGGCGGAGCCTTTTCGATTTCATCAGCATAAAATCTCATAACTTCTGAAACATTATCAACAATCAAACCTACCTGATTCTTTTCTAATTCAACGATTAGAATCTTACAGCTTTGTCTGTTTGCTTCATTGATAGTTAAATCAAATCGCTTACGTAAATCAAGAATAGGAATAATCTTTCCGCGGATATTAATAACACCTTCGACAAATTGCGGAGACTTTGGAATCTTTCGAATATCGGTCATCTGAACGATTTCTCTAACTTTATTAATATAGATAGCATACTCGTCTTCACCAAGATAAAAACCTACGGCTTGAACTTCTTGTCTGACACTAATTTTTTTAGCAGTAGCCATTATTTATTTTCCTCTTTATTATTCGTATTTTGATCTTCATTTATAGCAGCATCTTGAGCTTTTTTCTCAAAAGCAGCTTTCTTTTTATTTAAATAAACCATGAGCTGAGCAACTTCTGCAATTAAAACAGCTAAATCGTCTAACATTCCTGGACCTAGAGTAAAGAGATCACCAGGAATCAAATCCGCTGGATTTATAATATAAATTACTGCCAGAAGAAACAATACTATTTGAGCATTCTTATTACCGTGTAGTCGCTTTATTAAAGAGGGTTGTTCACTCATTTTATTTCATCTCAAAATCAAAACTTAAAGGTAGAACTTCTTTAATATTAGTTCTCTTAACTTCGCCTTTATTATTTGCAAGTAATATTTCTAAATCATGAGAAAATTCGCTGATAACCTGACGGCAAATACCGCATGGAGGAGTAAATTCTTCTCGGTCGACATAAATAACAAGCTTTTTAAATTCTCTTTCTCCATTAACTACTGCAGAAAAGATTGCAGTTCTTTCAGCACAGTTAGTAGCACCGAAGCTGACATTTTCTACATTGCAACCCTGAAAGACTTTTCCAGAAGCAGTCAACAAAGCAGCACCAACATGAAATTTAGAATATGGAGCATAAGCCTTTTTACTAGCTTCAATAGCTTGATTTATCAATTCTTGTTCAGTTACCATAAGTAATCACTCCTTCTTATTAATAAACTTTTTATAAGCAAATCTCTTTTATGGAAAATAAATCATAGCTAAAATAAAAAGAACAACTATTTCAAGAATTTTAGCTATAAATTCATCGTCAGTCATCATAGAATTACACCTTTATCGAAAGTCGTTATTACTAAAAATGACTTATTGCCTAATAAACAAGTTTATCACGCATTTCAACATATATTATAATCAAATATAGAAGTAAAAGACAACAAAAAAACACCTCCGAAGAGGTGTTTTTTTGAAAACGAAAATATTAACGTTTTGAGAACTGTGGTCTTCTTCTTGCAGATTTGAGACCGTATTTCTTGCGTTCTTTCA
>JAEEGL014740050.1_pt1 | contig 13142 bp, 8 predicted proteins | sample 9134231 | NCBI WGS metagenome assembly JAEEGL01 (sample SAMN16246548, study PRJNA631951) | gut metagenome | biome: gut microbiome; feature: rumen; material: fiber-attached | host: Bos | place: Iran: Karaj | collected 2018-10
AACCCGCTATGAACAGGCACATGCATCCGCCCATGATACCCGCAGGTATATTGGACATGATCGTAAGCAAAATAAAGATGACTATGACGGGCCATGCGGTCGCAGGCATCGCAGGAAAAAGAATACACAGCGCGACAAGTACCGTATATGTGATATAGAACCTGCCGGGATTGTCCGAATATCTGCCTAAAAATATCCCGTAAACATCACCGCACTCATATGCGAATATGGTCACTATCTGTCCCATGAGCACGGTTGCCGCTGTCTGGATTGCTTTTACTTCAGGCAGACGGTACAGCATGTATATAGCAAATACGGCTGCGGCGCTTATGAGCAGAAGCAGTATATAGAATTTGACTCTCCCTTTGAGGGGCTTCTTATTTTCTTCCATTATTCTTCCTGCGATCGAAGTCGTCATATGCTTTGACGATCTTCTGTACCAAGGGGTGTCTGACGACATCGGATGCCGTCAGCTTGCAGAATGAGATGCCTTCAATGTTCTTCAGGACCGTCGTCGCGATATCAAGTCCCGATTTGGTGTCGGGCGGAAGATCCTTTTGAGTCACGTCACCGGTTATGATGACCTTGGATCCGAATCCTATCCTGGTTAAGAACATCTTCATCTGGGACGGAGTCGTATTCTGCGCTTCATCAAGTATGATATAGGCATTATCAAGGGTACGTCCGCGCATATAGGCAAGCGGAGCAACCTCTATAAGCCCTTTTTCCATATTCTTTAAAAAGCTGTCAGCGCCCATGATCTGATAAAGGGCATCATACAGAGGTCTTAAATACGGATCGACTTTGCTCTGTAAATCACCGGGAAGAAAACCGAGCTTCTCTCCCGCCTCTATCGCAGGTCTCGTAAGTATGATCCTGCTTACTTCATCATTTCTGAATGCCGATATAGCCATGGCCATGGCAAGATAAGTCTTACCCGTTCCCGCAGGTCCTACGCCGAATACGATCATGTTGTTTCTGATCGCATCCACATAAGCCTTCTGACCGAGTGTTTTGGGTTTTACGGGCTTGCCCTGTATGGTATGGCATATGCAGTCGCTGTCTATCTTTACAAGCGACTCTTCTACATCTTCTTTTAATTCCATAGCGTAATTAATATTCTGTTCTTCCAGATCTATACCTCTCTCCGACAGCTTAAGAAGTCCTTTGACTACGCCGGTTGCCCTTACTACCTGCGGCTCCGATGAACCGATGATATGAACGGAACCGTTCCTGTCGATGATGCTTACCCGGAAATCTTTCTCTATTATGCGGATATTATGGTCATGCTCCCCGAAGAGATTCTTAAGATCATCTATGGAAGCACTTATCTCACGTGAATACTGTGCCAATCTGTCTCCTTTAGTTGATGGAATCCAATAATATTCCATGTTTGCCGGGACATGTATCCGAATACTCATATGCCCGAAGAAGCCTTTCTTCAGCCGCTTTTTCTTTTTCAGGATCGTTGGAATATATCCTTGCGATCGTATCACCTGCGTTTACGTGATCCCCGACTTTTTTATCAAGGATCAGTCCGACGCTTAAGTCGATATCCGATTCCTTGGTTACGCGGCCGCCGCCGAGTGTCAAAGATACCATTCCGATCTCGTCGCATTCGATGTGTGATATGTATCCGGACTCCGTTGCTTTTACGCAGGTCTCCGTTTCGGCCTGCTTAAGTTTGGACGGATCGTATACGTAGGAATCATCGCCGCCCTGGGCTTTGACGAATTCAGCGAGTTTATCAAGCGCCCTGCCCGTATCAACGGCGTCTTTTAACATCTTCTTTGCTTCGTCAAGAGATGCGCTGACGTCTGACATCACAAGCATCCTGCTTCCGAGTTCCATGCAGAGTTCTGTGAAATCATCAGGACCCCGGCCTTTTAGTGTGTCAATGGCTTCCTTGACTTCTATCGCATTGCCGACAGCGCGTCCGAGCGGCTGGTCCATATCTGATATGACAGCCATGATACGTCTGCCTGCGCCTTTGCCTATATCGACCATCGCGCGTGCAAGAGCCCCGGCATCATCGATATTCTTCATGAAAGCTCCGCTTCCGCTCTTTACATCCAGAACGATCGCATCGGCGCCTGAAGCCAGTTTCTTGCTCATGATCGAACTTGCTATGAGGGACATGTTATCGACGGTCGCCGTAACATCCCTGAGCGCATAAAGCTTTTTGTCGGCAGGCGCAAGATCGGCTGTCTGTCCCATGACGGATACGCCTATGGTCTTGACCTGATCCATGAAATGCTTATCGGATATCGAAGTGTTAAATCCGGGGAAGCTTTCAAGCTTATCGATGGTGCCGCCGGTATGTCCGAGTCCGCGGCCGCTCATCTTGGCAACCTTGCATCCGCAGGAAGTGACCATCGGGATAAGGGCTATCGTAGTCTTGTCACCGACTCCGCCGGTTGAATGCTTATCACACTTGATACCTTCGATATCAGACAGATCAAGCATCTCCCCGCTGTGAGCCATGGCCATCGTAAGATTAAGCGTCTCATCCATGTTCATTCCGCGGAAGTATATTGCCATCATGAGCGCAGATACCTGATAATCCGGTATCTCGCCACATGTGTAGCCTTTGACAAAGAAATCTATCTCCTCTTTGTCAAGGACACCGCCGTTTCTTTTTTTCATTATCAGGTCATACATCTGCATAAGCTAACCCCCCATTATCATCCGGTTACCTGCTCAGATACTCATCTATTCCTTTTGCCGCAGCTTTGCCTGCACCCATTGCAAGGATAACCGTTGCCGCGCCTGTAACCGCATCTCCGCCGGCATATACGCCCTCTCTGGATGTTGCGCCGTTTTCCTCGTCAGCAACGATACATTTCCACCTGTTGACCTCCAGGCCTTCGGTTGTTGAAGATATGAGCGGATTGGGGGAAGTACCGAGCGACATGATCACCGCATCGACTTCCATCGTAAATTCGGATCCGGGAACCTCAACGGGACGTCTTCTTCCGCTCTCGTCGGGCTCACCGAGTTCCATTCTGATACATGTGATGCCTGATACCCATCCGTTTTCGTCTGAAAGGATCTCAACGGGATTGGTCAAAAGATCAAAGATGATCCCTTCCTCTTTTGCATGATGAACTTCCTCAACTCTGGCAGGGAGTTCCTCTTCACTTCTTCTGTATACGATATGAACTTCCGCGCCGAGTCTTAAAGCTGTACGCGCAGCGTCCATTGCCACGTTTCCGCCGCCGACAACAGCTACTTTTCTGCCTCTGTAGATAGGCGTATCGGAATCTTCGCGGAATGCTTTCATCAGATTGGATCTGGTCAGATATTCGTTTGCGGAGAATACACCGCCTGCCTGTTCTCCGGGGATGTTCATGAACTTGGGAAGTCCTGCGCCCGAGCCGATGAATACTGCGTCAAATCCTTCATCTTCCATAAGTTCGTCTATGGATACGGTCTTGCCTATGACTACGTCCGTCTCGATCTTAACTCCGAGGCTCTTAACGTTTTCTATCTCTTTAAGTACCACGTCATCTTTGGGAAGACGGAATTCCGGTATACCGTATACCAAAACTCCTCCGGGCTCATGAAGAGCTTCGAAGATCGTAACCTCATAACCCATCCTTGCAAGGTCGCCTGCGCATGTAAGACCTGCGGGGCCCGAACCGATGACTGCTACTTTTTTGCCTTTGGAAACTGCAGGCGCATTGGGACGGATACCGTGTTCGCATGCCCAGTCTGCAACGAATCTCTCAAGCTTGCCTATCGATATGGGATCGCCCTTGATACCGCGTATGCACTTGCCTTCGCACTGTGTTTCCTGGGGACATACACGTCCGCATACTGCGGGAAGTGATGATGAAGCGGATATTATCTGATATGCTTCCTCAAATTCGCCTGCCTTGACGCGCTCTATAAATGCAGGTATGTCAATTGCAACGGGACATCCAGTAACGCACTGCGCATTCTTGCAGTTAATACATCTGGTCGCTTCACATACGGCTTCTTCTTCGTTATAACCGTAGCAGACCTCTTCAAAATTATGTGCTCTTTTATCCGGATCCTGCTCTCTTACAGGAACTCTTGTATTTACATCTGTTGTCATATCAATCTCCTTTATGAAAACCTGCGGAACTAAACCTGTCAGCTGCACTGACCGCATCCGCCGTGATGTGTTTCTTTTTCCTGCTCGAGCAGATACTTGCGTCCCTCTTCCGTCTTGTACAGATTCTGGCGCTTCATTGCCTGATCGAAATCTACCAGGAAGCCGTCAAACTCGGGGCCGTCAACACATGCAAACTTAACTTCGTCACCGACTATGAGTCTGCACGCGCCGCACATTCCGGTACCGTCTACCATGATGGGGTTCATGCTGACTATGGTGGGAAGATTAAGTTCTTTTGTGAGCTTGCAGACAAACTTCATCATGATCATCGGACCGATCGCTACGCACAGATCGTACTTTTTGCCCTCTTCATAGAGATCCGATATGACCTTGGTGACCATACCGTTTCGTCCGTATGAACCGTCATCGGTCGTAATATAAAGATTACCCGCAACTGCTTTCATCTCTTCTTCCATGATCAGGATATCCTTGGTCTTGGCGCCGACTATAACGTCCGCATCCACACCGAGTTCATGCAGATATTTAACCTGCGGATATACGGGCGCGGTTCCGAGACCGCCTGCAACAAAGAGTATCTTTTTCTTTTTCAGTTCATCAGCGCTTTCATCGGTCAGCTCAGAAGGTCTTCCGAGAGGTCCCGTGAAATCCTGAAAGCTTTCGCCCTCTTCCATTCTGAACATACGAAGTGTTGCGGCACCTACAACCTGAAATACGATGGTGACAATGCCTGCAGCCGCGTCATAATCACATATTGTCAAAGGAATGCGCTCGGCTCCTTCGTCTGTCCGGACGATTACAAACTGTCCCGGCAGGCAGTGTGATGCGCAGCGTGGTGCCTGAATATCCATAAGACATATGGCCTCATTGAGCACCCGTTTTTTTACGATCTTGTACATTTTTCATCCTCCTCATATCTGTGCAGATTTATCTAAGATCATCTGTCAAAAAGCTATTGCCAGAAATCCTGTTTTGGCGTTTCCGCCGAGCATCGCTGTTGAACCCTGATGGATCTCGACTATATATGTCGTATCCGTAGGTGTCTGGGAGCCTGTTCCGTCATGATAAAACTCTCTGATCGTGTAATAATCTCCCTGACCCGATATCGGTATCGCGGATATGACTTCGTACGTATATCTGCCCGGAGCCCTGTCCGAATACCCGTTCATGTCATTAAGCAGTCCGCGTTCCACAAGTCTGGTCTTTAAGAGATCGATCGCATCATTGTAGGATATCCCGTCAGGAAAGCTTAAAGAATAACTCCTTACGACCACTTCCGATGAAAGTCCGTCTTCGCTTATCGCAGCGAAATTGAAATTCGAATACTTGACAGGCATCGGTATCGGATCTATATACTGCGTTGAATCCTCAGTCGGAGTCGATTTGTCCGTTGTGTAAAATACTCTGTATCCCTCAGGTACCTGAACCGTGATCAGCATGGGTGAGTGATACTCTCCGGAATCTATGTTCACGACAGGCTCGGCAGGAATGTCATTGGTTATGCTGTATACTCCCGTGACCATCTCCGAACGTATGCCGTACTGATTGATGAAGATCGCAGATACCACATAATCACCGTGATCAAGAACTATCGGGCTGTCATACTTGGTACTCGATTCGTTCGGTATGCTTCCGTCCAATGTGTAATAAACATTGCCCGAGGTGTTGGCCGATATCTTGAGTCTGATGGTGCTGTCGTATGTTCCTTCCGCATAGGAAAAAACAGGGGCAAATGCGACATAGTTCTGATATGCCTGTGTTATCTCGTCATATTTGCACTCTTCAAGAAGAGCTGCAACGGACTCATAATCATCCATCGATGCATATATGTTTATGAGCCTGTCATATGCCGAGTAAATCTCATCGGCATTGTACATGTCTGATGATATTAGTCTTTTTAAGGTATCGATCGCCTGATCCGTCTTGCCGAGTTCCTGATAATAATCCGCTTCCAGAAACAGGATCTCACTCATCTCGGGATGGGATACATATATGTTTTCAAGCGAGCTTATCGCTGATTCATACTTTCCCTGGGCCGCAAGATTCTTGGCGCTCGTAAGCTGGTGATCGACGTCACCGATACGCAGGATCCCCCAAACTGCTGCATAGATTATCACGATCAGGGCTACGCATATAGCCGCGGCTATAATAACTCTTTTCCTGAGTTCCTTGGTCCAGATGATCTCGGTAGTAAGTCCGATGATCTCATCGGTCTCTCCGAGTTCTTCAAGATCAGGCTCCGAATCGAGCGCATCTCCCACAAGGTGATTATCTATCTGCGGTTCTATATCGGGTTCAAACACGGGTACCATCTGAACCTCATATCCGCAGACTTCACAGATCAGGTGTCCCTCCTGTATCTCATTACCGCATTCGGGGCACTTCATTTAATATCCTCACTTTGATACGGTCTTATAACCCATCCACGCAGTTATGCATGAGCATGGCTATGGTCATAGGACCTACTCCTCCCGGTACGGGAGTTATATACGAACATTTGCTTTCGACATCATCAAAATCAACGTCTCCGCAAAGTTTATTATTCTCATTACGGTGTATTCCGACATCTATAACCACGGCGCCGTCCTTGACATATTCCGCCGTGATCATCTTAGGCTTGCCGACAGCAACTATGAGTATGTCAGCGCGGCCCGCTACCGACTTAAGATCTTTGGTCTTGGAATGGGCGATGGTCACAGTTGCGTTTTCCTGAAGCATCATGAGTGCCATCGGCTTTCCGACGATATTGCTTCTTCCGATCACCGTACATTCTTTGCCTGCTATCTCTATACCGCTTCTTTTAAGCAGCTCTATAATGCCCGCAGGCGTACAGGAACGGTATCCTTTTTTTCCTATGCATAAAGCGCCTACGGAATTAACGCTGAAGCCGTCCACATCTTTACCGGGATCTATGGTCATGATCACACGCTCCTCGTTGATGTGATCCGGAAGCGGAAGCTGTACGAGTATGCCGTTTACCGCGCTGTCGGCATTGAGCTTCTCTATCAGCTTAATCAGATCATCTTCCGTCGTATCTTCCGGAAGTTCGTAGCTTTCACTTCTTATACCGCAGTATTCGCATGCTTTTTTCTTGTTTCCTACATATACGGTTGAAGCGGGATCAGAGCCTACCTGTATTACCGCAAGACATACTTCTTTTCCCTCTTCCTTCAAGGCTGCTACTTTTGCTTTTACTTCATCCTTGATCTGCGCCGCTATCGCTTTTCCGTCAATGATCTGTGCCATATGATCTTTCTCCTATAATCAGAACAGGCCTGTTATCCTGCCGTTATCGTCTACATCTATGCGGTATGCCGCAGGCTCCTTGGGAAGTCCGGGCATGGTCATTACTGTACCCGTAAGCACTACGACAAAACCTGCGCCCGCAGATACGTACATCTCGCGTACGGATATGTTGAAGTCTTTTGGTCTGCCGAGTTTGTCGGGATCATCAGACAGTGAATACTGCGTCTTGGCCATGCACACGGGGAGTTTGTCAAAACCGAGTTTGGTCAGCGTATTCATCTGCTTAAGCGCTGCCGCCGAGAAGTCGACTCCGTCTGCGCCGTATATCTTCTTGGCGACGGCTTCGATCTTGTCTTTGATGGGTTCGTCCGTATCATATATGAACCTGAAATCGGACTTTTTGTTCTCGAGCGTATCAAGTACTTTGTTTGCAAGTTCGATACCGCCCTCGCCGCCGTGTTCCCATACGGTCGAAAGAGCAAACTCGCATCCTCTTTCTTCACAGAAATTCTTGACAAATGCTGTCTCTGCTTCGGTATCCGATACGAAAGCATTGAGCGCAACAATGATCGGAACGCCGTAAAGCTGTAGATTTTCTATATGTTTCTCGAGATTGGATATGCCCTTTTTAAGAGCATCCATATTCTCGGCATTAAGATCCGCTTTGGCCACGCCCCCGTTATACTTAAGCGCTCGGACTGTTGCTACCAGCACAACCGCATCGGGCTTAAGGCCTGCCTGTCTGCACTTGATATCAAAGAATTTCTCAGCGCCGAGATCTGCGCCGAACCCCGCTTCGGTGATGCAGTAATCGGCCATCTTGAGCGCGGTCTTGGTTGCGCGTACGGAATTGCATCCGTGGGCGATATTTGCAAAAGGTCCGCCGTGGACTATCGCAGGCGTATGCTCGATCGTCTGTATAAGATTCGGTTTGATCGCATCCTTTAAAAGAGCAGCCATGGATCCCACAGCGCCCAGATCGGCAGCTGTAACAGGTTCTCCGGACAGATTGTATGCAACAACCATACGGCCGAGTCTTTCCTTTAGATCCTTCATGTCGCTTGCAAGACACAGCACAGCCATGATCTCGCTTGCAACGGTTATAACGAAGTGGTCTTCTCTTACGAATCCGTCCGCTTTGGCCCCCAAACCGACAACAACATTGCGAAGAGCCCTGTCGTTCATATCCTCGCAGCGTTTCCACACTACGTTTCTTGTATCGATGTTTAACTCATTGCCCTGATGGATATGGTTATCAAGAAGCGCCGCGCACAGATTATTGGCTGCTGTGATCGCATGGAAATCACCCGTAAAGTGCAGGTTTAAGTCTTCCATCGGAACAACCTGTGCATATCCGCCACCTGCAGCTCCGCCTTTAATTCCGAAACACGGTCCGAGTGAGGGTTCCCTGAGCGCGATGACCGCTTTTTTGCCAAGGCGTCCCATCGCTTCTCCGAGACCTACGGTCGTTGTGGTCTTGCCTTCGCCCGCGGGCGTCGGATTGATCGCGGTAACCAGGATCAGTTTGCCGTCAGGCGCAGACGAAATCTTCTCAAGATATTCATCTGTGAGCTTGGCTTTGTATTTGCCGTAAAACTCCATGTCATCCGGCTCTATGCCAAGTCTTGCAGCCACATCCGCTATGGGTTCAAGCACGGTTTCCTGTGCGATCTCAATATCAGATTTCATATGATCTCCTTAATCAGTACTATTCGATCCCAAGATCGCTCAGTAACTGTTCGAATTGGGCTTCGTTCATGAGTATCTCTCTGGGTTTTGTGCCCTGTTCTTCGCCTACAACTCCCGCTTCAGCCAGCTGGTCCATGATCCTGGCCGCGCGGTTAAATCCTATCTTTAAGAGCCTCTGAAGAGCCCCTATTGATGCTTTTTCTTTATCGATTATGAATCTGCCTGCGGATGCAAAATACTCATCATAATCGGAATTCTCTCCGCTTTCATTTGCCGAAGGCTTATTGCCCGATGATGATTTGGCCGCCTCGGCAACCTCACTCTCTATGTCGTTTGAATCTCCGGGATCATAGCCGAGTTCCTTGAAGAACTGTACGACCTTGGAGACTTCACCGTCTGAAACATACGCACCCTGGACTCTGGTGGGTTTGGGAAGTCCCTGCGGATGGAAAAGCATATCTCCTTTGCCCAGCAGTTTCTCCGCACCGACCATATCAAGGATCGTACGTGAATCCACGCCGCTTGATACCGCAAAAGCGATACGGCTTGGCATGTTTGCTTTGATAAGTCCCGTGATGACATCGACACTCGGACGCTGTGTCGCTATCACGAGATGTATGCCGCAGGCTCTTGCAAGCTGCGCCAGACGGCAGATACTCTCTTCAACTTCTCCGGGAGCGACCATCATAAGGTCTGCAAGTTCATCCACAATGATAAGGATATGCGGAAGTTTCTCTGAAGGATCTTCAATCTTGGCATTGTATCCCTTGAGATCCCTGACCTCTGCAGATGCGAACTTGGCGTATCTGTCGGTCATCTCTTTAACTGCCCACTGAAGTGCACCCGCCGCTTTCTTCGGATCTGTTACTACAGGCAGAAGAAGATGCGGTATCCCGTTATATACGGACAGCTCAACTACCTTGGGGTCGATCATTATGAGCCTTACATCCTCGGGTTTGCACTTATAGAGGATGCTCATGATGATCGTATTGATACATACCGATTTACCCGAACCTGTTGCTCCGGCTATCAGTACATGAGGCATCTTGGCTATATCATGGATTATGTTCTTGCCGCCTATATCCTTGCCGACCGCAAAAGGAAGTGAAGCCTTTGAATCCTTAAATTCCTGGGACTCAACCAGGTCTCTGAATGCCACTGCTTCGTTTTCCTTGTTGGGCACTTCGATACCTACGGCTGATTTGCCGGGGATCGGGGCTTCTATACGGATGTCTGTTGCGGCAAGCGCAAGCTTTAAGTCATCACTTAATCCGACTATCTTGCTGACCTTGACTCCGAGTTCGGGCTGAAGTTCATATCTCGTGACTGCAGGTCCTCTGAATACATCGGTAATCTTGGCCTTGACTCCGAATGTATCAAGGGTTGCTATAAGTCTGTCCGCTATATCCTTAAGCTCTTTTTCATTGCCGTTCTTACGTGACGACCCGGGCTTTAAGAGATTGATCGGAGGGAACTTGTATGCCGAAGATCCGCCGGACCTCTTTACCGGTGCAGGCTCAGGCTTGGGTTCGGGTCTGCTTACGGGTTCTTTTCGTGCCGCGGGAACCCTTTCAGGTCTGACTCTGACTTCCGGCGCTGCGTTGATCTCATGAACGGGTTCGGAATAAGTATCTTCCGGTTCAGGTTCATCGGATCTGTCATATCCGTAACCGTCATCGGCATCCGAATCATAGTCGGGAACGATCTCCCTGATCTCATCCGTTCCTTCAGCCGTAATGCTGTCATGAAGAACCGCAGAACCCTGCGTTCTTCTTTCAAACACACTTTCATCGGTAACCCTGATCATATGTTCATCATCGCGGGCTGCGAGTTCTTCGGCAGTCGGATCTTTTATTTCTTTTTCAAGAGTCGTGTTAAGTGTTACGCCCTTGCTCTTTTTCTCCATCCTTAAAATGGCATCGTTCTCTTTTTCTTCCTCGCGCAGCCTGCGCTCTGCTTCCCTTGCGTCGTTTAATTCTTTTTTGCGGGCCAGACGCTCTTCTCGCGCATTCATACGCTCGCGGTTGGTCTTCTCACGGTCCAGATTCCTGGCGCGGCGCTCTTCCATCGTCTCGTCAAAGAGGTATTGTCCCTGCTCCCTGATGCCGTCTATAAATGACTTGCCTGCGATCATGAGCACGCAGATGATAACGAGGACTATGACTATGAGCCATGTTCCCGTATGTCCGAGCAGTTTGATCAGATAAAAGGCAAGGATGCCGCCTATGACGCCGCCGCCTTTGTGTGCTTCGGCGCATCTGGCATAGATACCGGGAATGCTTATCTGAAGATCGGTATCGATGAGCCCGGTTGCCATATCGCAGATCATCATGAGCAAAAGACAAAGTATGATGCCCGCAACGAGTTTGCGGGTGACCTTTGAATTGTTCCTGTTAAAGATCCTGAACAGTATGATCACTATCGCGGCTATGGGAAGTACGTATGATATCAGTCCGAACACTCCGAACATGATATCGCTGACGGCATTGCCAAACAGGCCTATGATACCGAAGTTACACAAAAACAGGATGATGCATACCGCAATGGTAAGCAGGAGGAATAAGTCTCCTCCTATCGGTTCCTCTTCGGGTATGTTCTGACGGCTGTTTGCATTGGCACGGCTGTTTGATGTGCTGCGGGTATTGCCCTTAGCGGTGCTTCTGCCGCTGTTCGAAGAACCCGAACTCTTTCTGGTGGTATTTGATTGTCTGCTGTTACCTGTAGTATTACTCATAGATCAAAATCATCATCGGAATCGGAATCATCGTTCCAATCCATATCATCATCGGACTCATCGTCCAGATCGTGGTCAAAGTCAATATCCGTAAGCGCTTTCTTGGGAGGAAGCGGCAGCGGATTGGGGATCATGCCCGGAAGCTCATCTACCTGAACCGGTTTCTCTTCGGATTTAGGCTCGGGCTTCGTTTCAGTCTTGGGCTCAGGTTTCTTCTCGGATTTAGGTTCGGGCTTCGTTTCGGGCTTACTTGCTGCGGCCTTCACACCGGTATCGTCATCGTCTTCGTCGTCATAGAAGTCGCTGTCATCGTCCATCAGGTCGTCATCTTTGTAATCGAAACCGTCATCATCAAAATCGTCTTCATCTTCGGATTCGTCATAATCTGCGGATTTTTGGGATTCGGCCTTTTCCCCGGATCCGCCGGTTTCATGGGAATCTGCCGCTGCGGAATCATCAGACGAATCCGTCCCATCCGGATCTGCTTTACTCTCTTCGTCGGATGTCTCTGCCACGCCGGTCTCAGGTTCTTCCTCTTCTTCGTAAACTTCCTCTTCGGCAAACCCCGCGTTATCTACAACTACGTCATATGATTTTTTTGCAGAAGAAAGTACTGTGGCGGAAGAAGTGGAATCCTCTATATCGTCGTCAAGTTTCTTGATCTCTGCCCAGGGAATGCTTGTAGGCAGTTCTTCAACGGGTACTTCCTGTACCGCGCTGCTTCCGCCCTCAGCTTCGGGGCCGTCAGCAAGATTTGCGGATGCCGCATTTTCATCGGCTACCCTGTTAAACACATCTTCATCGGACAGCTGTTCATATACGAGTTCGTCGGCAGGATCATATCCCGACTCATCTTCCGCAGGCGAATCCACCAGAAATTCCGGTTTAACATAAAGCATCGCAGATACACCGGTTCCGGTCAGAGCGGAATACATGATCAGCGATATGGTGTTGTCATGCAGATAACCGATACAGGTCATCGGTGTGAGTGCGCACAGGATCATCAATATCCACGGGAACTCAAATTCCACATGATCGCGTCCTATGGTTCCCATGACAGTCATCGATGCAAACCCGAGCATGATCATGCACTGTATCAGGCAGGATGATCCAAGAGTATTATCCATGAGCGCATACTCCGGAAGAGGGGTACTTGCCGTAACTTTGATCCAGGTCTGCGCAGCTATGTCCATCGCATCGAGCGAAAAACCGCCGTCAAGCGCAATGCTTAAAGCAAATCCGATGAATGCGGCGGGGATGATGAGCAGATACGGTATCACATATCCGCGTTTTTCCCTGTCGCCGGCTTCATGCATGAATGCAAAAAACCACGGAACCAGAAACAGTATCGATGCCGCGTCAAGATATATGAAA
>JAEEGL014745726.1_pt1 | contig 13142 bp, 16 predicted proteins | sample 9134231 | NCBI WGS metagenome assembly JAEEGL01 (sample SAMN16246548, study PRJNA631951) | gut metagenome | biome: gut microbiome; feature: rumen; material: fiber-attached | host: Bos | place: Iran: Karaj | collected 2018-10
ATACTGTGTGAACGGTGCCATACGTCTTGCTTCACGCTTGTTAAGACGCTTTGAAACATCGAAATCCTTAACTTCACCGGCAACCTTAACCTTAAAATCTGTTGTGTCAAAATAAGTTATGGGACCAATTCCGCACTTACCGCTTTTGATAGCATCCCAGCTTTCCGGAACGCTATTGCCGGTAGGGTTAACGGTTCCAATTCCTGTTACGACGACTCTACGCATAAAAACTCCTTATAAATTCTTGATACTCAATAATAAAAAACGCTATTGCAAACTAAGTGATTTCATTTAGAAATACATATTGAAGATAACTAAAGACATATATCAAAAGTATTTAATAACATGAACTAATATACTAAATACTTATCTATATTAATTTCAGCATCCCATGCCGCCATCAACTCCAAGTACCTGACCTGTGATGTAAGATGACTTTTCAGATGCAAGGAAAGTAGCTGCATTTGCTATATCCTCTGGCTCACCTGCCTTCTTCATAGGGATAGTAGCAAATGTTGCCTCCTTGGCAGCATCTGTCATCTCCTTGGTCATATCTGTGTTGATGAATCCAGGAGCTATCGCATTACATGTAATATTTCTTGAAGCAAGCTCCTTGGCTGTAGACTTTGTAAGACCGATAAGACCGGCCTTACTTGCAGAATAGTTGATCTGACCTGCGTTACCGTGAAGGCCTACAATACTTGAAAGATTGATGATACGGCCGTAGCGCTGCTTCATCATAGGTCTTGTAACTTCCCTTGTCATAAGGAAAGCGCCGCGAAGGTTTGTTGAGATAACATCATCAAAATCAGAAGTGTTCATCCTCATAAGAAGGCCATCTCTTGTGATACCTGCGTTATTAACAAGGACATCGATTCGTCCAAATTCGTTCATGGCAGCTTCTGTTAAGGCTTTAGCGCCTTCTTCTGTAGAAACGTCTCCCTGAACGGATATAACTCGTATATCTTTTCCTTTTTCCGTAGCTGCACTAAAACAAAGCTCTCTTGTTTCATCAGCTTTTGCGCTGTTACCTGCGTATCCGATCACAAGGTCATATCCCTTTTTGGCAAAAGAAGTTGCGATCGCTCTACCTATACCGCGGCTTCCGCCTGTTATAACAGCGCATCTTTTTGTTTCACTCATACATACTCCTTACGCACTCAGCATTCTCTTTGAAAGCATCTCTTCAAACTCATCAGCTGTTTCAACGGCATAGATCACATAATCATCAACGCCGATAGCCTTTGCTGTCTTTTTGATGAATCCTGAAAGTGCATGTCCTGGTCCAACTTCTATAAATTCACGTACGCCGTTTTCAAAAAGGCGTCTGATGATAGCTTCCATACGAACAGGGCTCTGAACCTGCTTTACAAGAAGGTCTTCGATTGAAAGGCCTTCCTCATTTTCTTTTCCCAGATAATCATAAAGAACTGTGATAGATGCCTTGTTAAAAGAGATATCTCTGAACTTACCTGCAAGTGCATCCCCTGCGCTCTTCATGAAGCTTGTGTGGAAAGGTCCGCTTACAGAAAGAGGAAGAACGCGCTTAGCGCCAGCTTCCTTTGCATACTCGCCTGCCTTGTCAACTGCAGCTTTCTGACCACTTATAACGAGCTGGCCAGGGCAGTTGAAGTTACAGATCATAACAAGCTCGCCTGTTTCCTTGCTTGCCTTTTCGCAGCACTCGTTAAGTGTATCTTCATCAAGATTAAGTACAGCGCTCATACCGCAGTCAATTCCCTCTGCAGCCTTAGCCATAGCTTTACCTCTGAATGCTGCAAGCTCAATTGCCTGACGGGCCGATATAACTTCTGCAGCTTCAAGTGCAGAATACTCTCCAAGTGAAAGACCTGCTACGTAGTCTGCCTTATATCCGTTTTCTTTAAGAAGAGCTGTCATACCTGCAGCAAAGGCAACCATACATGGCTGTGTGTACTGAGTTTTAATAAGCTCTCCATCTGGATCTTCGAAGCAAAGCTTGTGAAGATCAAAATCTAAAAGGTCATTAGCTGAGTCGAATGCTTTGGCAAAAGTAGTATATTTTTCGTAAAGGTCTTTGCCCATACCTGCGTGCTGTGCACCCTGACCCGCATATAATATAGCTGTTTTCATATTTCCCCTTTCTTACATCGCTGCTTTCTCTGCGCTAAAATCAATTCCTCTGCAAAGGTCAGCAAAGATGTCTGCTACAGTTCTTATCTCGCTTACCTGTCCGCAGGTCTGTCCTGTCATAAGAGAACCAGTTCTTGTATCACCTTCAAACACAGCTCTTCGGAGTGAACCAAGTGTATATTTTTCAAGCTCTTCAAGTGTTGCACCCTCTTTTTCCTTAGCAACATACTCGCGAGCCATCTTGTTCTTAAGAACACGTACAGGAGTTCCGCCGATACGGCCTGTAACGATGGTGTCACTTCCTTTAGCCTTGATGATTGCTTCTTTATAATTGTCATGAATAGGACATTCGATAGATCCAAGAAGACATGTTCCAACCTGTACGCCGCAAGCTCCAAGCTCAAGTACTGCGCGCATCTGTCTGCTGTCTGCTACGCCGCCTGCTGCGATTACAGGGATATTTACAACATCGCACACCTGAGGAACAAGTGTCATTGTTGTCATCTCTCCGATATGTCCGCCGGATTCACATCCTTCAGCAATGATCGCATCAGCACCGCAGTCTTCAAGGTGCTTTGCAAGAATAGGAGCAGCAACAACAGGCATTACAATAATTCCTGCCTTTTTAAACTGATCCATATACTTACCGGGATTACCGGCACCTGTTGTTACGAAAGGAATTTTTTCCTCACATACGATCTTTACGAATTCATCAGTCTGAGGATGCATGAGCATAAGATTAACGCCGAAAGGCTTAGCTGTTATCTTTCTTGCATCTTCAATTTCTTTTCGTAGAACTTCAGGTGTCATGCCGCCTGTAGCAATGATTCCAAGGCCGCCTGCATTAGAACATGCTGCTGCAAATGCACCCGTTGCGATATTGGCCATGGCTCCCTGAATGATCGGATATTTTGTTCCAAGTATATTATTTAAATAATTCATACCAGTCCTCTTTACTATTCAGAAATGATTTATATTTTTGATAAAAGATCTGTTTCCATCTTTATTTTATTAGCCAGGATGGAATCTGATCTCAAGCTTTTCCACCTTCAAAGCTTATCATTACTCCGCCCCAGGTAAGTCCTGCGCCAAATCCGACAAGGATAAGCTTGTTGCCTTTTTTCAGCTGCCCTGACTCGTACAATTCCGAGAGCGCAAGTGGTATAGAGCCGGCACTTGTATTTCCGAAATGATCGAGATTTTTATAGAACTTGGAAGGGTCTTCTTTGGATTTTTTGACAACATGGTCGATGATACGGGAGTTAGCCTGATGACATACAACGTGGTCGATATCTGAAAGAGTTATGCTGTTGCCATCGTTAATAGCCAGAAGATCATCAATGCATTTAGGCATAGCCCATACTGCAAATCTGAAAACTGCCTTGCCGTCCATCTGAACGAAGCTTTCGTCATTACCTGCTCCAAGACAGGATATTTCCTTGCCGCCTCTTGCTCCAAGTACCTGACGGAAAAGAGCCTCTTCGTCCTTTTCGATTACAGCAGCACCGCCGCCGTCTCCAAAGAGTACGCATGTAGTTCTGTCTGTCATATCAAGAAGGCGGGAGAGCTGCTCCATACCTATAACAAGTCCGTATTTTTTACCACCGCCTTCAAGAAGGCCTCTTCCTACGCACAGAGCATATATAAATCCGCTACAGGCTGCGTTAACATCAAGTACCGGTATATCCTCAGGAAGACCAAGCGCCTGCTGCACAAGGCATGCGACAGAAGGAGTTGCATAATTCCCTGAAATAGTAGCGCAGATAACACATCCTATATCTTCTTTGGAGATTCCCGATCTTTCCAAAGCTTTGCTTGAAGCTTCTATAGCCATGGAAACACAGGACTCGCCATCTTCACAAAAATATCTTGACTGTATACCGGTTCTGGTTCTTATCCACTCGTCATCGGTCTCAACGATCCTTGACATATCGTCGTTGGTAACCTTTTTGGATGGATGTATTCCAGCTACCGATAATATTTTGATTCCCTGCATTATTAGTTAAATTTCCTTTCAGGCCTTTTTGCGGAAAAAGGATACAGGCTCTTTTACCTCACCTATATTCCTGTACTTTTCGTGCCTGTCGGCAATGATATCTTTTGCATTCATTCTCGAATAAGCTGTGAGAGCCTTTTCTATTGCTATAGAAAGATTCTCATATACATCTTCAGAATCTACCTGCATTCCGCCTTCAGGCTCTTCGATGATCTCATCGCAAAAACCTGCCTCTTTAAGATCATAGGAAGTCATCTTCATAAGCTCGCACGCTTCCTCAGCTCTTCCTGAATCCTTCCACAGTATGGAAGCAAAGCCTTCAGGTGAAAGAACTGAATATACTGCGTTTTCAAGCATGATGACTCTGTTGGCAACGCTTATTGCAAGAGCACCGCCGGAGTTTCCTTCGCCTGTAACGACAGTGATAACAGGAACAGAAAGATGTGACATGGCAGCAAGATTTCTTGCGATAGCTTCGCCCTGTCCGTGTTCTTCAGCTTCTTTACCCGGATATGCTCCTGGTGTGTCAACAAAAGTGATGATAGGACGGTGAAACTTATCAGCCTGCTGCATGATCCTTAAGGCCTTTCTATATCCTTCAGGACGCGGCATTCCGAAGTTATAATCCATATTTTCCTGAACAGTATGACCTTTATGATGGCCAAGGACTGTTACGGGACGGCCGTTAAAACGGGCAATTCCGCCGAATATGCTCTTGTCTTCATCAAAAAGATGATCACCTTTTTGCTCAAAAAAATCTGAAAAAAGATGCTCTATAAAGTCTTCAATATGAGGTCTTGCAATTGAACGTTCAATAGAAACGCGCTGATGTGGTGTAAGATTATTATTCACCGAATGCTACCTCCTTTTTCTGAAGAAGAGTTATGCCGTGATGTTCGCTTCCCTGGTGGAGTTTTAGAAGATCTATCAGGGTATCACGCATATCTTTTCTCTCAACAATCTTGTCAACAAAGCCGTGTGATTCAAGGTACTCAGCTCTCTGGAATCCTTTGGGGAGCTTTTTGCCTATTGTCTGTTCGATAACTCTTGGTCCTGCAAATCCAACAAGGGCGCCTGGCTCAGCAAGAGTAATATCTCCAAGTGTGGCAAAAGAAGCTGTGACACCGCCAGTAGTAGGATGTGTCAGATAACTTATATAAAGACCGCCGTTTCTTGAAAACTCTTCAATAGCATCAGCAGTTTTGGCCATCTGCATGAGAGAGTAGATACCTTCCTGCATTCTGGCACCGCCACTTGCTGAGAAGATGATAAGGGGTCTTTTCTTCTGGGTTGCATATTCAATTGCTCTTGTAACTTTCTCTCCAACAACGCTGGACATTGATCCCATGAAAAAGTGTGAATCAAGAACAACACATACTGCCTTGATACCGCCAATGCGGCCTGTAGCACATACGGCTGATTCCTTCATGCCTGTCTTTTTCTGCTGTTTTTCAACTTTTTCTTCATATTCTGGGAAATTAAGCGGATCTGCCGGAGACATTTTTGAATCCATTTCCTTCATTGTACCTGTATCGAATACAGCTTTGAGACGGGTTTCCGCACTCAAAGGAAGGTACTTGCCACAGACAGGACATACATAAAGAAGTTTCTCCCACTTGGGGATCAGCTGTCTGCGTTCACAGGAAGGACATGTAATGAAAAGTTTATCCTGTATACTCATAGGAATAAAATCCTTTCAAAGGTATCTGCTGGCGAATAGATGTTGTACACTTGTAGGCTTTGCCCTCAAGACTCGTATAAAAGAAATAAGATTCCTCATGTCAAAATAATCTTGATTTTTCTAAGAGTCTTGTTCGCTTTCGTGGACATGCTATACTTCGCTCACAAGACTCTAAGTAAAATCAAGAACATTTTGAAAATCGTCACCTTATTTCTTTTATACGAGTCTTGAGAATCTAAGTTATAGAATGTGTTGCAAGTATAGATAAATCAGTTCGCTAAATCAGATATGAATGTATTATTATGCACACGTTTTTGTATATTGATGCAAAAACGTGTGCTATAATCCTGGTTTTCAATTAGTAATTTAAGCTACTTTATTCTCTTTGAGGTAAGCAACAACCTTGCCTACTGTGTCGAGCTTTGCGATAACTTCATCAGGGATCTTTGTGCCGATAGCATCTTCAAGAGCCATGTGAAGCTCAACAAGGTCAAGTGAATCTGCCTCAAGGTCTTCTGTAAGAGAAGCGTTCTCTGTAACCTTATCCTCGTCGCATCCAAGTGTGTCTACAATAATCTTCTTAACGTCTTCGAAATTCATATTAGTTTCCTCCTTATTAATAAAGAAAAATGGGTTGCATTTAATTAAAGAAGTAAAATGGTGTCGTAAACATATAGGTTATATCACCTAGTACACAAAACTATATGATAAAGTTTCTTTAATTAAATATTTTTAACCTTCTTAAAACTGATTAAAATATTATAACTAGTTTCCTTAAAAGTCAATAGATAAGTTTAAAGTTTTTAACATTTAATTGATAAACATGTGAGGGGATTTCGAATCTGTTTTTGGGTGGCCCTCCTTTATCCCAAAATGCAAACTTCAGGTTGCGTCAAATAAACATAGTGTATATAGAGATGTGAAAGTATTCGCTATATAATGAAATAGTAGCGGTATGATCACAGCTATAGATTGGAGGGAAAGATGAGTTTCGCAGAAGAGTTACAGAAGGCAAGAACCATAAAGGGCATTACTATTGGTGGCGCTAAACACCCAGTCATAATAGATGAAAAGGAAGTTTCAAAATGAAGTATTCCGAACTTGCAAAAAAACTTGAAACAGCAACTAGTGAAACAAGGAACCTGATTGTTCGACCATTTCGTAATAGTGATGAGGATGGACTACTAGAATTGTTCCGTGATCAGAATACAATGCGCATGGATGGAGATACACCTATCCTTGAAAAGAATGATGAATTCATTCGTAGAATCAATTTGATAAAAGAAGGTCCTCTTATCTGGTTTTTCTCTGAGGAGAAAAAGAGTTCTGATTTTGTGGGTTACATAATGCTACAAGATGAGGGCGATGCCATTGCCCTGGGATTTGCCTTAACCGCTTCCAAGCAATATATGGGATATGGATTTGAGATGGTAGAAGCGGTGATAAAGATGCTTTTTAATTGTGGCGTCGAAGAAATTCGTATAAAGACTTGGGAAAAGAATCTGCCATGCCAGAAATTGGCTGATAAACTTGGTTTTACAAAGACAGATATCATTAAAGGAAAACATAAAGACCCTCTTACCGGTGTAATAAGTGATGACTTCCAATATTCCTTAAAGAATAGTCACACAAGTTAATTCATTTGTGTGCTTTTGGGAGTTTACTATTCATAATGACATGCTTTGAGTGAACAGTTCCTTGATATTTTGTATCTGAATATCTGGTGACATTACATGAAGTCCTATATGCATATTATTTAATTTTTGTATTGGGGCTTGTGTATAAATATTCAGTGGAGTATCGTCAGGATAGGCAATGCTCCAGTATTTAAAAAGCCAACCAGCCCATTCCATCATATCTATGTCATAAGTTGGACCTTGTTTAATAGTACATTCTGTTTCCAATGTACTCATAAGGTATGCTTCGCCAAGCCACATAGGGCTTTGATCTTTTTTGTATAGATGCCTAGCCAATTCTGAGTGCATGAGCTTATCTACAAAGTCTACAGAATCGTAGCCTTTTTTCACAGAAAGAGCAAATAATCTCCCTGACATTTCGCATGTAAAAGTATCTGAACTATCAAGTTTCATAAGCCATATTCCTCAAGAATTTCATCAAAGAACTTCACATCAGTTGATCGTCTGAATCTGGTAGTAATTTCATTTAATACTGTTGTATTTTGACGTCTTCTTTGCTCATTAAAGGACTTTGCAGTGAGCAGTTCATTATCAGAAAGCTTTCTACTGCTAACTATTTTGATATGTTCATTGCTGCAGGCGATTTCTGTTTTTGCAACAAACTGTCGACCGAGTTTTACACGTGACATTGCTGCTATTAAGGCTTTATCACTAAATGTTCCGTCGAAGAAACGCTGAAGAGCTTCAGTCATTTTGTCATCAGCAATAAGACCTGCTATTACATCATAATCATTGTTATATGCTTCATACTTTTTTGATAGTTTTGTGTATTTTTCTGTATCAAACTGTTTTCTGTTATATGCGATGAAAAGGCTCCAATCCAGCTGTGATTCGTAATCATCTGTAAAATCCAGAACTTTCAATCCGGAAAAATCACAGTCCAGTTCATAGAACATGTTATCTTTAAATTCAGAAACCAGAGATTTGGGCTGATCTTCTTTGTCTCCCATGTAGAAGCCACGTCCAAAATCACACTCAGCTCTGCTTATAGGTTGAATACTTCCTTTAATTCCACTCTTGGAACCATGATATAGGATCATTTTCTTTCTCCTGTATATATCTTTATACTTATTATTTTAACAAGCGGTATATGATGCAACAAGAAGAATATGGCTATAAAAAGTATGACTTCTTGAATGTAAATTTCAGAAACGCGCATTTCAATCATAAAAGCTTATTCACTATTTATATACGGCTACGCTGATCACAAGGCGACCTTTTCTAGTGTTGCCATTTTGGCCTAGGTAGCGGAATTTGCCATGACCTCTTACGGATACTCTTGATCCTTCTTTCAAGTCGTAACCTGCGCTGTAGGCAATGCGTCCGTCGATGAAGACAAGCTGTCTTGATACAAGTTCCTGAGCCTGGCTTCTGGAAATTCGGTAGACGAAAGCAAGGACTGCATCAAGTCTTTCAGATGCAACTGATCCGGATATTTCTTCAAAGGATGGTCTTATGTCACATTCTTTATTTGAAACAGGAATGCATTTTACGGAAGTATGTTTGATGCGGATAAGTTCCCTGCAAATCAATTCTTCCATATCCTTTAGTATGAATAAATATGCAACCTGTCCATCTTCCGACACGAGTATGTCACCAATGATATCTCTTTCAATTCCAAGGTTCATTAAACTGCCAAGAAAATCTCTATGGGTAAGTTTATCTGCAAATTTAGCATTTACTGGCACAACTTTCAGGCAGGATACAATTGTTCCGCTTTCGTCTTCCTGAAGTTTTAAACTTTCGGCATCGAGATAGGAGGGCAGAAAGCAAAGAACGTTTCGCTCGCTGTCTTCGTAGCCGCCATATAATGTAAACTTTACGCCGTTATATACCTGGTTACTTACTGAGCCGCCGTTTTTATTTATTTCATCAAGCACAGCTGCAAGTTCAGAAAGTCCCAGGAAGTTTGTGTGCGTCGTGTAATCATTTTGGTAAGCTCTGCCGGCCAGATCCTTAACGTGGCCAACCAGTATTGAATAATCATTTTCCATGAAGTGGTCCTCTGTTGTTTCTTTTGAAGTGATCAATTAAAAAAATCATTTGTGCTAAGCTTTTTTCTGACATTAATTGGAAGCTTATTTTTTTTTTCAAACATTATTAATTCAAATATGTATTTCTCATTATGAAACAAGTACAAGTTTTCGCCGGGAATTTTTCGTTATCCCCCAACGATTATCATACATCATGTCCGCGGCCGGAGGATGATTTTTTCACTCCGCCTGGCAGTATTTTTCCTAAATAGCATTATTATGTATATTTGCCTTCATCTTTTTTGGCGCCCCCGGCGCCCTTTTGTATAATTTGTCGCCCGGCCCTATTGTAAACTTTTTTGGCCGGCCGGTGTATATTTATACTGCGCCCCGCGCCCTCTTGTTTAATCCCCCTCGCCTTGCGTAACTGATCGCTTTTTCGATAGTGTTCGCCTCTCCACATCCCTTTCCTAAGTGCCAAACAGATTTTTTTGAAAAGTATAAGGAGCGTATGTGTCACTGTTGCTTAATTAAAGATTAATACAACAATTCTTTTTTTATTTAGCGCAGCCCGAAAACCGCGTATTTTAAGCCTTTTCCAGATAAAGATATGTTGTTTTTTGGAATAAAGGTGGTTCATTTTTGGATAAATTTATGTTGAACTTAGGAAAACGTTATGGTGCGTTATGGAAGGCTTCTGAAAGGGTAAGTTCTGGTGGTTTTTGGAAAAAGAATATGTTTTGTGCGGGAAAATATGGGTTTTCTTCTGGAATCCAGAATCTAACAGGTCTTGCGGGGGTTATGAAAAAGGCAAAGATGTGCTTTTTTTTGGAATAAATGGGTAAAACTTGTGTGTAAAAATGGAATTTGCAAAACGAAGATGTGGTAATCTTTGGAAAATTTAGAGCTAAGTTGTGCGTATTTCTGGAATGAAAATATAAAGATGTGATTAAATTCGGAATATCACACTTATAAATTCTGCTGCTTTTTGGAATAAAAAACCTAAAGTTTGAGTGTGATCTGGAATAAAAATACGTAAGAGGTGGTGAATTTTGGAACAAAAAACTATGAAAAAGGGCAAAATTAATAACTCCGGGTCTTATTCGTTTACTATGCTAAGAAGATATGGTGAGTTTTGGAATAAAGATGTGGAATTAATTGGAATTAATGGGCGTGAAAGTGCGGAAAAAACTGGATTCTTCATTCCAATTTTAGCGTACTAAGTGAAAAAATGACGTTTTAGAGATTTAATTGTTAAAAATGTAATTGCTTAAATTATCATTTTATACATTACTAAATTAATGATCTGGTGTTTTTTGGAATGAATTAATGGTTTATTTGGAATTTATCATGGTGCATTTTGGAAGATGGAATTTCTGGAAATATTTTTTGAAATTTTTTTTTAGAATTAGTTGTGGTTGATTTTGGAATGAAAATGGTATACATCTGTCTGATTTTGGAATGAATTAATTAACTCTTGCCGAATTTTGGAATCAGACATGCCGAATTTTGGAAGATTTCGAAAGTACGAGTAAAATGGAATGCTATTGCGGGGGCATGGTCTTTTGAGTATAATGATTTTACTTATAAACTAAGACTAAATTGGAATGGATATGGGGGTTAGTAAGAGAAAATTGGAATCTAAGACGAAAAATACTGAAAACAGTACGATGCTCAGCAATGTTACGTACAAGAAGTCCAATACTCTGATCACCGCAAAGGGTAAATCTACTCTTCTTGGCCAGAAGCTTTTTGCTATTGGTATCCTGATGGCAAAAGAACTTGACGATGGAAGTCTGGAAGCGATTATTCCCGGAACCTATTTGCGTAAAGCGCTCGGCAGAAACAACGGATCTTTTTACGATCAGATCGTTGCACTTGTTGAGCCTCAGAAGAATAAGGCATCTCTTCTTGACTGGCGTATTATATACAAAGACAAGGAAGAGCAGAAGATCGAAGCATCAAATGTTATCACTGATGTCACTTTTCACGATGGCAGACTTACACTTCGATACAACAGTAAGATCAAGAAATATATCACAGGTCTCAAGAACAACTATACCGTTTTGAACCTGTCAGAATCTTTAACTTTCACAAGCATATACACATACAGACTTTACGAAGTACTTAAAGCTGAAATGGATTATCAGCGTGCGATCAGTCATTCCGAAGGTCCTTATGAAGTGACCTACGAACTCACTGATCTTAAGCTCATGCTTGGAATTATCGATCCCCAGGAGAATGCAGATATTGCTAAAGCTCTGAAAAAAGAATCTCCTGACTATGAAAAGATCGAAAAGAAGGCTGAAGAGAGTGGCATCAACAAGATGTCCAACTACACAGATTTCAGAAGATACGCTCTTGAAAGAGCAAAAAAGGAACTTAATAAAAAATCCAGTATCCGTGTAGACTATAAGCCAGTAAGAATGGGACGCGGCGGAAAGGTTGTAAGTATCTGTTTCAAACTTTCCAGAGTCGGACATGAAAAAGCTAAAGAAGTTGAGGATGCTCCAAAGAAGGATATCTTCGAGCAGATCGATGAAATGCAGCAGCTCTTCAGCGAGAAGATCACAGCAAGTGATGCTAAGGCAATCTTAGAAGCAGCAGGCATGGATATGAAAAAAGTTCGTTACGCTTATGGTATTTCCAGAAAGTCCGGACGAATTGATAATATTGTTGGATGGATGATAAGTGCGATCAAGAATGGCTATACCGAGAACGTTTCGGGCGCGGCGGATGCTGATTTTGAGCAAAACACCTACGATTTTGAAGAACTTGAAAAGAGATTCGTAGAGAATTAAGACTTATGCGCCGACTTTTAGTCGGCGCTTTTTTAGCCTTAGTTGTTTTATCTTTGGGATATTACTAATTAATGGGGATTTTGGGGACTAGTACTGGGAGGGGTTATTTTAATGCGCCTAATGCATTTATCAGATCTGCATCTTGGGATCAAGGTATACGAATTTGATCTTTATGATGACCAAAAGTATATGCTTGATCAGCTTATTGATATTGCAAGAGAAAAATCTGTTGATGGGATCATGATCTCGGGAGATATCTATGACAGACAGGTTCCACCTGCTGAGTCTGTAGCACTCTTTGACTCATTTCTCACAAAACTTTCAAACTTAGGATTTAAAGTATATATTATCTCCGGCAATCACGATTCCCAGGAGAGACTATCATTTGGTTCAAGGCTGATGGAAGGAAGCGGGATCTATTTTGGTGGGACATTTGACGGAACTGTTCCCAGGATAGATCTTGAGGATGAATTCGGCCCTATCCATATTTTCATGTTGCCATTTTTGAAGCCTGCAATCGTAAGGGCCCATATGGGTGAAGGCAAAAAGGATTTTGAAGAAAATCTTGAAAAAGTCTCAGATGAATATACTAAAGAACTGATCGCTAATAATAAAGACACTATCGAAGAAACCATAGAAAAAGAAATTATAGAAGATAAAGATCAGGAAACAGAAGTAGATAAGAGTAAAGACAAAAATAATGAAAAAGACAAAATAACCGGATATCAGGAAGCGATCGATTATGTGCTGGATAAGTGCGATGTTAATGAAAATGACCGCAACGTCATAATGGCACATCAGTTTGTAACCGGTGCATCAAGAAGTGATTCCGAAGAAATAAATGTTGGCGGAGTTGACGGCATAAGCGCAGATTCTTTTTCC
>JAEEGL015093684.1_pt1 | contig 13142 bp, 7 predicted proteins | sample 9134231 | NCBI WGS metagenome assembly JAEEGL01 (sample SAMN16246548, study PRJNA631951) | gut metagenome | biome: gut microbiome; feature: rumen; material: fiber-attached | host: Bos | place: Iran: Karaj | collected 2018-10
AAATACATCCCAACCCACCTTAGAGAGCCTGATTGAGATTGCAAAGGCACTAAAATGTGATATTGGTGACCTTGTTCGCATGGACGATTCTACGATTCTCAAAAATCAAGAGTAACAACAAATCCCCTCTGCTTATGCCAATCAATAAGAATGCGCTTTTGCGTTACCAGATACTTGATCGCTGCTTTAGCGATCGTCATCGACGCTATGAGATTGAAGACCTCGTTGACAAAGTCAATGAGGCGTTGCTCGACATGTATGGCAAAACGGTTAGTCTTCGTCAAATTCGAGCCGATATTACTTACATGCGTGATAGGGTTTCTTACAATGCCCCCATTGTGGCGCGTCCTATTGAAGGCAGAAGGTGTTATTACACATATGAAGACTCTAATTATTCTATATTCAATAGCGAATTGAGTGTACAAGAACTAACAGAACTACGTTCAACTATAGATATGCTTAGTCGCTACCGAGGTATTCCTGGAAATGTTTGGCTTGAAGAAGTAATCTCTAAACTTGAATTTCGATTTGGAGTGAAGGCTAATCATGAAAATATTGTTGTTTTTGATCAGAATGAAAAGCTGAAGGGGCTTGAATTTTTGTCAGCAATCATCGATGCCGCAATAAACAAAAAGACTCTATTTCTACTGTATAGAACCTATAGTGGAAAAGAAACCTCTTCTGTCATCCATCCCTACCATGTAAGAGAATATAATAATAGATGGTTCTTGTTCGGCTTGGAGGTATCCAGCACAGGATCTCACCGTATCGCTAACAGGCCACTAGACAGAATCGTAAAATTATCCTTGTCTGACGTGGAATTTATACCCAACACGATAGAGGATTTCACTACAAGATTCGATGACATCGTAGGCGTTTCGACTCCAGATGCTCCTGGAAACATTGAGCATGTGAAGCTAAAATTCGATGAAGATCGGTACCCATACATCGTTTCCAAACCTATCCATCATAGCCAAACCATAGTAAGCGACGAGGAGCATATTATCCAGATAGATGTTCGTCCGAACAAAGAGTTAAAGTCTATCATCTTCTCTTTCTGTCCACAGGTTGAAGTGCTTTCTCCAGAGTGGTTAAGGCAAGAAATCAAAGAAAAAATTGAAGAGAACTTAAAGAAATATTTAACTGTGTAGATAGACTTCACAATAGGAATCTATCTTTGCATACATTAATTGATAAATAGTACTATTACAATATGAATAAACAACAGCTTGCAAATAAAATCTGGGCATCAGCGAACAGAATGCGTTCAAAGATTGATGCTAACGAGTACAAGGACTATATCCTTGGTCTTGTGTTCTACAAGTTCCTTTCTGATAATGAAGTGAACTACATTCTAAAGGACATGAAGAATGCTTCAGATGAAGAGAAGCAACAGGCCTTAATGAGTCTTGTGGAGAACTATGATGATGAAAACTCCAAAATCATCATTGATTATTGCAAGAACAACATTGGTTATTTCATAGAATACAAGAATCTTTTCTCTACATGGCTTTTGCCTGAGAGTAATTTTACTGTTTCTGACCTGTCTGTTGCACTTAACTCATTCGACCGTCTTGTTAGTCAGAACTACAAACCTGTCTATGACGGTATCTTTAAGACCTTACAGGCTGGACTCAGCAAACTTGGCGAGAATCCGGCAAGTCAGACTCGTGCTTTGAAGGATCTCGTAAAGCTTATCAAGGATATTCCGACAGATGGTTCACAAGATTATGATGTTCTTGGCTATGTTTATGAGTACCTTATTAGCAATTTCGCTGCAAATGCCGGTAAGAAAGCTGGTGAGTTCTATACTCCTCATGAGGTGGCAATTCTCATGTCAGAGATTGTTGCAGAACATCACAAGGATAAACGTCAGATTGAAATTTACGACCCAACATCAGGATCAGGTTCTCTTCTAATTACTATTGGTAAGTCTGTAGGTCGCCATATAGCTGACAAGAATCGTGTGAAGTATTATGCACAAGAGCTTAAGGAGAATACTTACAACTTAACACGTATGAATCTTGTTATGCGTGGTATTCAACCCAGTAACATCAATACTCGTTGTGCAGACTCCCTTGATGAAGACTGGCCTATATATAAAGCTGGTGCAGAGATTGGTCAACCCCTTTATGTTGATGCTGTAGTCAGCAACCCACCTTATTCACAGCATTGGGATCCTACAGACCGTGAGAATGATGCTCGATTCAAGGATTATGGCGTAGCTCCAAAGTCAAAGGCAGATTACGCATTTTTGCTGCATGAACTTCACCACCTGAAGCCAGATGGCATTCTTACTATTGTATTGCCTCATGGTGTATTGTTCCGTGGCGGAGAAGAAGAGCAAATCCGCACTAATCTAATAGAAAAAAACAACATCGATACTATTATAGGACTTCCTGAAAATATTTTTTTCGGTACAGGAATACCTACGCTCATCATGGTGTTGAAACAGCATCGTGAAAATGATGATGTACTTATTATCGATGCAAGCAAGGGCTTCGTAAAGGATGGGAAGCAAAACAAACTTCGTGCCTGTGACATTAGAAAAATAGCTGATACTATTCGTGACCGCAGGGACATTCCAGGCTTTGCAAAAAAAGTAAGTCGTGAAAAGATTCGCGAAAATGGTTATAACCTTAATATCCCTCGTTATGTAGATTCTGGTGAGGCTGTTGACCAATTCGACATCTATGCTACTATGTTTGGTGGCATTCCTAATACTGAGATTGATTCTCTACAGAAATATTGGGTTGCATTTCCTTCTCTACGCAAGGAACTCTTCAAGCCAGAGATAGACAAGCCATATTCAACATTAAAGGTTGAGGATGTTAAAAATACTATAGAGAATAATACCGATGTGAAGTGGTTTAACACTCAGTTTGCCGATGCTTTCAATGGCTTTTCTGAAATTCTCCATCAGAAACTTATTGACAATGTGATGAATGTTCGTGAATTACAAGTACAAGACGAAATTGCTGCCGATATATTCCGTCGTCTTATAGATATCCCCCTTGTTGACAAGTATGCAGCTTATCAGGCTTTGACAGATAACTGGCAAGCTATTATAAGCGATATTGAAACCATACAAGAAGAAGGTTATGATGCTGTACGTGTTGTAGAAACTGCATACAAAATGGTAAAAAAGAATGACGAAGATGTTGAAGTTCCAGATGGTTTGAAGGGACGCATCATACCTTTCGATCTTGTACAAAAGGTTAAATTTCAAGCAGAATTGGATGCCATCTATGCTTTACAGTCACGTTTTGAGGTCATTGGTGGTGAACTTGATGAAGTTCGTGATAGTTTTACAGAAGAAGAACAAGAGACATATTGTGACAGTGATAAGGATAATGCCTTTGACAAAAAGAAGATTACTTCAGATGCTAAACCTAAGGCTGATATTGAATTAGAAACGAAGCTTAAGCTTAAGCGGATTGTTGCACTTTGGGACGAACAAACGAAGACTAACAAGCAGATTAAAGAAGCCAAGCAAATTCTTATCAACAAGACGGTAACTGCAATTGAGAACTTATCAGATGCAGAGTCGTCGGAATTATTGCACATTAAGTGGATTAAGCCTATAGAAGAAGGGATAGCTGATGCTTGCAAAGATGTAATTAATTCTTTAGAGTTGTCTACAAATAAAATAGCATTAAAGTATTCTATTAGTTATAATGAACTTTCTAAAGAACTAAATTATGTTAGAGATGATTTCTCCAATTTTGTTAATGAACTAAGTGGAGATGTTTTTTCAATACTTGGTTTAAAAGAATACTCAAAGAATCATTAATATGGAACCAAAACTTCGAATCAATTTGTATAAAGATGATTGGAAGCTGGTAAAAGCTAAAGACATCTTTGAAACTTATAATAGAAAAAATCGTCCTGATTTACAAGTGTTATCTGCAAATCAAGATATAAGAGGCATGGCACCTCGTTCTGAATCTGGCTATAATATTAGTCATGACAGAACAAATGAAATAACTTATAAGCATGTGCTTCCAGGACAGTTTGTTATACATTTGCGTTCCTTTCAAGGTGGCTTCGCACATTCTAGCGTTGAAGGAATCACTTCACCTGCATATACTGTATTTCAATTGAAAGACAAAACGAATCATTATGATTTGTTTTGGAAATTTGTCTTCATGTCAGAGAAGTTTATTAAGAGTTTGGAGCTGATAACCTATGGTATTCGCGATGGTAGATCTATTAGTTATTCTGAGTTTAGTAATATGTTTTTTTATTGTCCTTCTTATGAAGAGCAGAAATCTATTTCTAAGCAATGCGTAATGTTATATGATTCTATTGCTAAGGCAGAAAAAGAACTTGGACTATTAAAATCAATTAAAGCGGCAAGTTTGCAAGCATTGTTTCCAAAAGAAAGTAACACAAATCCCAAAGTTAGGTTTAATGGATTTTCTGGTGAATGGAAGAAAGTTAAGTTGAGTTCATTTGCTAAGAGAGTGACACGCAAAAATACTCATTTAGAAAGTACCCTAGCATTGACTATAGCATCAGCATATGGTCTAGTATCACAAATAGATTATTTTAACAATTTGGTTGTGGGCTCAAATATAAGTAACTATTATTTACTCAAGAAGGGTGAGTTTGCTTACAACAAAAGCTATTCTAAAGGTTATCCATTTGGATCTGTTAAACGACTTGATAGATATGATCAAGGAATACTATCTACTTTGTATATTACATTCAGCATCGATGATACTATTTCATCAGATTATTTAACTCACTTTTTCGACACCACTCTTTGGCATAAAGAAGTATCAGAAAGAGCAGCAGAAGGAGCAAGAAATCATGGATTGTTAAATATAGGTGCCGATGATTTCCTTGATATACATATATGGAAACCTGAATCAATAGAAGAGCAACAAAAGATTGCGGATTTCTTTACCTCTCTCGACAAGCAAATCAGCCTTCAGACAAATCGTCTTGAAAAACTAAGGCAGATAAAGTCAGCATGTCTTGATAAAATGTTCGTCTAACCTTGAAATTTAAGCAATATGGCAGACAATATTCAGAGTTTCATAAAGGAACTTGCCTTTGAAGAGGCACTTACCAATCATCTTCTTGGTCATGGTTGGAATGAGGTAATCATGAATCCAACCGAAGAAGAACTTGTTCAGAATTGGGCGAGTATTATCTATGATAACAACCGTGAAATAGATAAACTTGGGAACTACCCTCTGACGGCTTCAGAGATGCAACAGGTGATAGAGAAAGTCAATATGTGTTCGTCACCTTATGACATGAACCGATTTATCAATGCCCAGGAGGTAAGCATCAAACGCGACAACGAAGCTGACACCAACAACTTTGGAAAGGAAGTATATCTAAAGATCTTTGACCCGATGGAGATTTCATCAGGTCAGAGTCGTTATCAGATTGTACGTCAGCCAAAGTTCAAAACTGCAGATGCGATGACTGGTGACCGTAGAGGTGATGTTATGCTTCTGATAAATGGTATGCCTGTCATACATATCGAGTTGAAGCGTAGTAAGGTCGATGTCAGCCAAGCTTGCTATCAAATTAAGAGGTATGTCCATGAAGGAGTTTTCCAAAGTGGCATATATTCAATGGTTCAGATATATGTGGCTATGACTCCTGAGGAAACTCTGTACTTTGCTAATCCAGGAACAGAAGATAGGTTTCAAGAGCAGTTCTACTTTCATTGGGAGGACTTCAATAATGTAATTGTCAGTGATTGGAAGCAGGTTGCTACAAACCTTTTGTCAATCCCGATGGCTCATCAGATGGTTGGATTCTACACCATTGCAGATGATAAGGATAAAACATTGAAGGTTCTTCGCAGTTACCAGTACTTCGCTGCAAGTAAGATAAGCGATGTCGTGAACAAGACAAACTGGGATGATCACCTACATCGTGGTGGATATATATGGCACACAACGGGTTCTGGTAAGACTATGACCTCCTTCAAGAGCGCAGAACTCATATCCAAGAGTGGTGATGCCGACAAAGTGGTCTTTCTTCTTGACCGCATAGAACTTGCCCTTCAGTCACTTGACGAATATCGTGGTTTTGCCGGTGAGACTGATTCTATACAAGATACTTCAGATACGACTGTACTTCTTTCTAAGTTGAAGAGTACAGATAATGACGACCGCCTTATTGTTACATCCATCCAAAAGATGAGTAACATAAAGGAAGGTCCGACTATCTCAAAAGAAATCATTGATAAAATTGGAAAGAAGCGTTTGGTGTTCATCATTGATGAGTGCCACAGAAGCGTATTTGGCGAAATGCTTATGAGTATCAAGCATACATTCCCTCGTGCTCTTCTTTTCGGTTTTACTGGAACCCCGGTGTTTGAGGAAAATGCCAAGAACGAGATTACTACAGAAACTCTGTTCGGTGACATGCTTCACAAGTACACCATTGCCAGTGGTATTCCTGACAAGAATGTGTTGGGCTTTGATCCATATATGGTCAATACATACGACGACAATGAACTTCGTGAGCTTGTTGCCTTCCACCAAATAGACCTTAAGCTGAAGGACAGGAATCCAGATGAACCTCTTCCTAAGAGAACTACGGAAGAGTATCTTAAACTTGTTGATGAGGATGAAGAGCTTGCAAAAATCTATGATAAGTTTGTTAACAAGCTTAAGATGCCGGAAACATATACCGAAAACGGCAAGCAAGTCAGAGGCATCGAAGCCTATTTGCCCAAGGGTATCTATCAAACAGATATACATCATTTGGCCGTTGTTAATGATATTGTGAAGAGTCGCGTTCAGTTAAGCAAGAACGACAAGTTCCACGCAATGCTCGCAACGAAGAACATTCCAGAGGCAATAGAGTATTACAAGCTATTCAAGCAGTATCATCCTTCTATGAATGTCGTTGCCGTCTTTGATAACAACATTGATAACAGCGATGGTGGCATTGTTCGTGAGGATGCAATCAAAGAAATGCTGACTGACTACAATGCAAAATATGGCATGAATTACAAGTTAGCCAACTATGCTCAATACAAAAAGGATGTCGCAAAGCGTCTTGCCCACAAAAAGCCTTATATTGGCATCGAGAATGACCACACCAAGCAGATTGACCTGTTGATTGTCGTCACCCAGATGCTGACAGGCTTTGATTCAAAGTGGATCAATACGTTGTATGTCGATAAGGTCATGAAGTACGTGGATATTATCCAGGCATTCTCCCGTACCAATCGCCTTTTTGGCCCCGATAAGCCATTTGGTACAATCAAGTATTACTCATATCCATACACTATGGAGCAGAACATCAACGATGCTTTGGAGGTGTATGTGGACAGACCACTTGGTGTGTTCGTGGATAAGCTGGAAAAGAATCTCTCTAACATCAACCAGCGTTTCCTTACTATTCGTGACATTTTCCATTCTCATAAGATAATGAACTACGAGAAACTGCCAGATACACGAGAGGACAAGAACATGTTTGCAAAGTGTTTCTCTGAGATGACACATCTTCTTGAAGCTGCGAAGTTACAAGGTTTTGTTTGGGAAAAAGATGAATATGAGTTCCAACATGGAAACACATATACCAAGGTGAAGATGGAGTTGGACGAACAGACATATCTCATCCTTCTTCAGCGTTACCGTGAACTCTTTGATGGTGATGGTCATGGGGATCCAAAAGAACCTTGGGAATACTCTATCGATACATATATTACTGAGACCGGCACTGGAACTATCAATGCGGAGTATATTGATTCCAAGTTCCAGAAGTTTATCAAGAACCTCTATACGGAAGGCCCTGGCAGTGAGATGACCAAGGCTGCTTTCGAGGAACTATGCAAGACCTTTGCCTCCCTTTCTCAGAAAGACCAGCGTACGGCACTCATCATCCTTCATGATTTACAGAGTGGTGATTTACATCTTGATAAGGGCAAAACAATTCACGACTATATCGCAGAGTATCAGATTAGCGAGTTAAAGAAGCAAATCATGAACCTCAGCGAGGCTACAGGTATCAATGCCAGCCAGCTCATCAATATCATGAGTAGTGATGTAAATGAGAGGAATCTGAACGAGTTCAACCGTTTTGAGAATCTTAAGCTGACGCTTGATCTTCAAAAAACAAGAGAGTTCTTGAAGAAGATAACAGGTACAGCCTGCCCGCCATTTATGGTAATGCCAAAGGCTGACCAGATTCTGCGTAAGTTCATACTTGACCCTGTATCAAGAGAGTATATACTTCTTGCATGGCTGAATGATGAGGTGACTCTTGAAAATGCAGAACATCATCCCGTTGAACCACAAGATGACCTTACAAAGCCAGTTGAGCCGGAAGAAGAGCCTGTACTTGATATTGATAAGATTAAGTTCGGAATCAAGGACATATTGAATGTGTCCCTTTCTGGCTTGAAGAAATCAATGCGTCCCCAAGAGGAGATTATTGACAGCGTTTTCTATGTGCTTGGTAAAGAAACACTTGAAACTCTTGACGGCGTAGGTCTATTTATTAGCCGGGCATTCTCAAATCTGTTTGTCAAAGAAGCGACATTAGTAGATAAGCACGTAGGATTCAATCTCCTTGTTACAAAGTTTGAGGCATATCTCAAAAAACTCTTCTATTTAATGAAGGGGAAAGAGGTACAGCCACAGCATGAAGGTGACGATGTTACATGGAAGGATGTTATCCATGCTATTCGTCCTCTCTGGACTTTGAAGTTCAGCGAGAATGATGAGCATAAGAAGCTTTATCAATACCTGTTGTTGGTTAAGGAGTGGCGAAATAATGAAGCTCATATTTCCCCAACTGCATCTGAACAGGAGATAAATGCAGCTATCAACATTATCATTACGATGTACTTCTACGCAACAGGTTCGTGCATTACAGATCTTGAAATGGAAGGTCATGACATTGAGAATGCACCCTCTGTTATACAGCATTAAGTCTAACGTTATAAAATAGATAACAAACATGCGTGACGCAACCAAAATAAGTGATTATTTTTACGGAGCAAAGACTCTGTTTATAATACCTTTGTACCAGCGTAAGTATGCCTGGCAACAGAAACATTGTTCTCGTCTTTTTGAAGACTTAAAAAAGATTCATCGTGATGGAATACATAGCCATTTCTTTGGTAGTATTGTTTCAACAAAGGCCAGTGAGACAGAAGACGACCTTCTCATCATTGATGGCCAGCAGCGTATTACCACTCTCTCTTTACTGATACTTGCAGGATTGAATGCTGTCGCTAATGGTGATATGCAGAAAGGTGATGAAGACATTGAGGAGGTTCGCAAGAACTACCTTTATGCTGTGCGTCGCCGTGTTGACCGTCAGATAAAGCTGAAGCCTATAGAGGGCGACTTAGAGGCTTATGATGCACTCTTTGAAAACAACCCAGATGAGTTTGTAAAGAACTCAGGCATAACTTCCAATTATCAGCTTTTCTATCAGATGATTAAGGCAAGTGAACTTACCTTTACGGATTTGATTGAGGCAATAGAGAAACTGATAATCATAGATATATGTCTGGACTCAAAAGACAATCCACAGCTTATCTTTGAGTCTTTGAACTCATGTGGCAAGGACCTCGAAGAAGCAGATAAGGTACGCAATTATCTGTTGATGTCTTTGACACCTCAAGAGCAAGAGCAGTACTATCATGCCTATTGGGGTAAGATTGAAAAGCTTACCGATGGAGAGCCTACCATGTTCATACGTGACTACCTTACGATAAAGAGAGGTGTCATTAGTAACATAGATGACATGTACTTTGACTTCAAGTCTTATGACGAAGAAGCAAGAGTTGAACGCCGGACACTTTTGGAGGATATGCTTAAACATGCTCAATTCTATCGTCAGATAGTAAAAGGCGAAACTGGTAATGCTCGCATAGACCGAAAATTAAAGCAAATATCCTACATTGGCACAACTGTTCATTTGCCGTTCTTGCTGTCATTCTTTGACTATGCTGTTGAAAGAGGATTGTCTGAGGATGAGAAATATGCAGTTTTGGATGTTGTAGAGAATTATTGGGCACGTCGTATTATCTGTAATTATCCAGCTAATGCGTTGCAGAAAATGTTCGCTATTCTTCATACTGATATACTGAAGATATACAAACGGCACGAACAGCGTCAGGTAGAGCTTACTTTGCCATATTCTCAAATTCTTAAATATATTTTGCTCCGTAAGCAAGGAACTTCTGCATTTCCAACAGACCGTGAAGTGAATGAAATGTTCCCAACAAGACAGATATATCGTATTCCAAGTAGCTATCGTAACTTCTTGTTTGAAAGAATGGAGAACGAGAATAGTCCAGAAGCAAATGATACTATTGTTGAGAAGATGAAGGATGGCACCTTCACCATTGAGCATATTATGCCTCAGACTTTGACTCCTCAATGGAAACAGGAACTTGGTGATGACTGGCAGGAAATACACACGACGTATCTCCATACATTTGCCAACTTGACATTGACAGGGTTTAATACTTCTTATAGCAATCATTCTTTTCAAGAGAAAAAAGAAGGTTATGTCGATAAAAAAGGAAACAAGGTCAATGGTTTTGACAATTCAGCTTTCTGTCTTTCAAATTACCTGAAACATTGCGATAAGTGGACGTTGGAAGAAATTTTGGAGAGACAGAAGATTTTGCTTAACAATTTTCTTCATCTATGGCCGATGATAACCAGCGACTATATACCACTTGAAAAGGAATATGAGTTGGTTTCGTTCGATGATGATGAGTTTGAACTTACGGGACGTTCCATAATGGGATTCCGATACAGAGACGAACGCCATCAAGTTTGGACTTGGAAACAGATGCTGGAACAAGTAAGTAAGATGATGTATAACGAGAATCCTTCTTCCATGACTTATCTGGCAAGCAAGGATTACTGGGTGCATGAATCAGCAAACAAGGAAAGATCCAAAATCGCTGATGGATGTTATGTGTATTCCTCTTGTAGCACCAATACCAAACGCAGTATATTAACATACTTGTTCAAGGAGATGGGAATACCATCAAGCGTTTTGGAGTTTGAGCTTGCACCTTTGGCAGAAAAAGTAACAGATTCAGAAGAGGAATAAAAGGCGTTCAATATGGAAGTTGAATATCTATATTACGAAGGTCAACCTTCAAATGTCATTCCATCACTCATTCACAGTGTTGGACAATACCATCGTAATTATGAATACGTGAAGATAGGTATTACTGCTGCTCCAGAAAGACGTTTTCGAGAGCATCTTGATAGAGAAAGGAAGTATTGCTGGGAACGTATGGTTGTTAAGTACTGTACTAAAAGCATAAGGAATGCCAATAAGATAGAAGACTACTTTATTGAAAATGATGGACGTATGCGCAATGTTTGGACGGGCAAGAGCCATATGACTCCAGACACAGTGTATTATTATGCTTATATCCTTTTGGGGAATCATAGGCATTATAACGTATAATCGATTCAAATCCTTTAAATATGAAGCAACTAAAGAGACATTTGCCTGAAATCGAAGTCGATGAGAACGACCCGTTCTTGAACTGCAAATTAGGTCGAAAAAGTATTGCTCCCATACTTGCCGATGTCGTTTCTACTTACGGTGAGACAGGTACAGTTATTGCTCTTGATGGAGATTGGGGAACAGGCAAGACAACGTTTGTCAAAATGTGGAAGCGATATCTTGAACTCAATGGTTTCCCTGCTTTATATTTCAATGCTTGGGAGTGTGATTTTGTCGAAGACCCACTAATCGCCTTGTTGGGTGAACTGAAAGAGTTACGTGCTGACGATGCTTCTTTCAAGAAAGTAGCATCAGTAACAACAAAAGTTATAACTACTGGTGCTATTGAGTTGGGAAAAGGTCTTGTTAAGAAATTAACTGGTGCAGACTGTGATAAAATAGTAGATAAAACAAGCGATGTCCTTGAAGAAGAGTTTTCTAAAGCTTTAGACCAATATAAAGAATCAAAAGCCTCTCTTTTGGATTTTAAGTTAGCCTTACAAGAATATGTGGCTTTTAATGTGAAGGACATAGAGCATCCTGTAGTATTCATTGTTGATGAGTTGGATAGGTGCAATCCGACATTCGCGGTAAAGACACTTGAACGGATAAAACATCTGTTTGACATACCCAATTTGGTATTTGTACTTGCCACTAACAAAGAGCAGCTTCAGTATGCTGTTCAAGGCTACTATGGTAGTCCAAATCTTGACGGCAATGCTTATCTACGTCGTTTTATAGACCAGGAATATTCTCTTCCCACTCCAGACACAGAAACATTCTGTAGATATTTGTTCGACCAATATGAATTTTCAGATTTCTTTGATAGTCAGTCGAGAAAGCAGAATTCATTTAATGAGTCTGAAAGCGATTTATTCTTGAATATGATGGCAAAGATAATCGGGAAATCTGCTTTAAGCCTAAGAAGTTTGGATAAGATTATAAATCATTGTAGATTGGCCTTAAAAGGATTTAGTGCAAGTCAATATGTACATCCAGACATTCTCATTACACTATGCTACATGAAGATGGTATTTCCTGAAGCTTATTATGATATTAAGTTGGGCAAGTTTAAGATGCAAGATTTATTAGATGTGTTGGAAAAGAAAGTCTTTAGTAACTATCTTGGTTCTGTAGATAATAAATATTCGTCTTCTAAACGTCAGGTAGCTTTTACCATTGGTAAGATTTTGATTGCTTATAATACTGGTGATGGCGGGATTGAAAGATTTGAAGATTTTAAACCAACAAAAGATGAAAAGGGAGAATCAGTCTTTCCCGTTAAATCAAATGTCATTGAGAATAAAGAAATGCAGGAAGCACTGAATTGTTATCATTCTGGATCCAATAGCGTGGCATCAACAGGTCATATTATAAAAAGAATAGAAATAACTCAACCCATACAGCATTAACAGATGAGTGAACTTACATTGCGTAATGATAATATGCCAGCTACTACGGTTTACAAACCCTCTGAGATAATAGGCATCTTTAATTCTATCTTAGCAAAGCAATCCGTTAATGCTCAAGTGGTCTATCTCCGTGGTGTATATCTCGCAAGCGGCAGACAAAGTTACAATGGCTACTTCTATGATACATTGCGGGACGAAGATCGCCAGGAAGAGATAACCATGTATGTTACTCAACAGCAACGCGAGAACTTGAAGAAT
>JAEEGL015312754.1_pt1 | contig 13142 bp, 7 predicted proteins | sample 9134231 | NCBI WGS metagenome assembly JAEEGL01 (sample SAMN16246548, study PRJNA631951) | gut metagenome | biome: gut microbiome; feature: rumen; material: fiber-attached | host: Bos | place: Iran: Karaj | collected 2018-10
ATCTCGTTTCTGAATGATTTTCCGACCTGACATATACCGAACGGTATCTTCTTACGTGAAGTCCTCTGAACATTCTTGAAGTTCACGAATATACCCTGAGCAGTCTCGGGACGAAGGTATACTACACTCTTGGCATCCTCGGTAACGCCCTGGAATGTCTTGAACATCAGGTTGAACTCCCTGATCGATGTAAAGTTATGCTTACCACAGCTCGGGCAGGGGATGTTGTTGTCGTTAATGAACTTCTCCATCTCCTCATGAGACCATCCGTCCACAGACGAGTCAAGCTTGATCCCCTTTTCGGATGCGAAATCCTCTATGATCTTATCAGCCCTGAATCTCTCATGGCATTCCTTACAGTCAAGGAGAGGATCGGAAAAGCTGCCAAGATGCCCCGATGCTACCCATGTCTGAGGGTTCATCAGAATCGCACAGTCAACACCGACATTGTAAGGACTTTCCTGGACAAACTTCTGCCACCATGCTTTCTTGACATTGTTCTTAAGTTCCACACCGAGATTACCGTAATCCCATGTATTTGCAAGGCCGCCGTATATCTCACTTCCGGGATACACAAAGCCCCTTGATTTTGCAAGTGCCACTATCTTGTCCATTGATCTTTCCATAAACTTACTCCTTTTATATTTTACTTTTATATTTTACTTTAATATCAAATACGCAAGTCCGTCCGATTCGCTTAAGATACGTGCGGTCCTGTCATTGATCACGTCAACGTTTGCGGATACATATGCGATATCATCGAAAGTCCTGATCCTGACATGTTCGCTGAGGATCACAATATTCCTGTCCATCATGCCCATGATCTCAACCTTCCCGATCCTGTCGCCTTTATCAACACCTTTGAGAGTGACATCCATCGTGTATCCTTCATCATAAGCATCACTTATAGTGCCCACAAACAGACTCTCTCCAACGAACTTCTCATAATCCGAAGGACCGGAAAAATTCATATCCACATATATGCTTGAATCCTTAAGGCTGATATCTTTAAGCGTGATCTCTTCGGCACCGATAGACTCATTATACTCATTTACCGACCGAGTAAACTCGGCTGCGAGCTCGTCAACGTTATAATAATCCTTGCTGAATGTCTCAACAATACGTTCGGATACTTTGCCCTTTTTACCGACGGTTATTGTCGTTTCGTCAAAATCATCCTCAGCGGAACCGCCGCATCCTGTCAGCGTCAGCATCAATACCGATATAAAGATAATGATCTTTCTTTTGTTCAATTCCATCTCCCAATCTTGTTACGATCACGCGGTCATACATGCGATCCTGAAAGCAGATCCAGACTCTTAAACTTCCTGTCAAAGAACCTGTCAACATAGTCGGATGCAAGTGTTGTTATCTCCTCAAGCACGCTGTCGCTGACTGCAAAAGTATAAAGCTTTTCGACAGGTGTCTTTTCAATGAACCCTATCGTATATATTGCACTGTCGCTAAGCTGATTCTTCTCAGGTATGCCCGGAAACTCTCCGTTCACGACCATCGATTTGATCTCATATACAGCCCTTACAAGTCTGTTGTCAAGTGTGTCCTTGACAACCGCGCGTAGCGATTGATACAGAAGCTTTAGCATAAGCGCATCATCATTGTTCTCACGTGTATAATAATCCGCGATCTCGAGAAAGTACATACCAAGACAGACGTTATCGTAATCTTCCCGCAACTCTTCGAAATAATTTGATATCGATGCTTCCGTCAGGTTATATGCCGTCCGGCCCTCAAACATCTTGAACGAACCGAAGCAGAACTGATTTGTCGCGGCGAGAAGCCTTGAACCCTGCCGTCTCGCACCCTTTGCGAACGCGGTTATCTTGCCTCTTTCCTTTGTCAGTATGACAACTCTTCTGTCATAATCATTTACGGGCGAACAAGCCAATATCATGCCCGTAAGAGTTACCGGTCCCGAACCAAAATCACTCATCGGTCAATTCTTTCCTGTCATATCCGAAGTTCTTCAGAAGAATGTCGCTGTCGCGCCAGTCTTTCCTGACCTTAACCCACAGTTTCAGGTTCGCATGCATTTCGAGAAGATCCTCGATCTCATACCTTGCTGCCGAACCTATCTTTTTAAGCATCGCACCGCCTTTTCCGATGATCATGCCTTTATGACTGTCCTTTTCACATATTATCGTCGCATTTATGTTCACGATCGAACTGTCATAATCCATTGTCTCGACAGTGACCGCTATGCCGTGCGGTATCTCATCATTAAGACATTTTAATGCTTTCTCTCTTATCAGTTCCGCAACTATCTGTCTGACCGGCTGGTCGGTCACCGTATCCTCATCAAAGAACGGCACACCTTCGGGAAGATACGAGAAGATCACATCAACGAGTTCATCTACATTGTCTCCCCTTATCGCGGATACAGGTACTATCTCGGAAAAATCGCACAGATCCTTAAAAGCGTCGATCACGGCAAATATCTCTTCCGGCTTTTTTGTATCCGTTTTGTTTATCACAAGTATAACCGGGGTTTTCTGTGCCGAAAGACTCTGCGCGATCTGTCTGTCGCCGGGACCGATCTTCACATCGGCCTCCACAAGCCAAAGTATCAGATCCACCTCGGACACACTCCTCTTTGCGGCACTTAACATATATTCCCCGAGACGGTTCTTCGCTTTGTGTATCCCGGGAGTATCAAGAAATACAATCTGTCCGCGTTTATCGGTATATACAGTCCTGATACGATTACGCGTGGTCTGCGGCTTATTGGAGGTTATCGATATCTTCTGTCCTATGATCCTGTTGGAAAGTGTTGATTTCCCTACATTAGGCCTTCCTACAACAGCCACAAACCCTGCTTTCGTACGATCGTCACCCATTATCTGATTTAATTATCCTTTGAGGCTGATACATCACTGCCCGCCTGAGATGCATTTGACGGCGGTGTCGGTAATGCCTGGGCCTGAACCGGCTTTGCTGCTTTTTTCTTTTTTGCTCCTGACTTCTTTGCCACAGCTATTATCGCTTTAACTATAGCAAAGATGATCAGGAATATGACTCCGAGGATCACGAGTACAACAAGGAGCATCGGAAGGAGTGAAACAAATCCGATAACGAAATCCTGGATAGTCTCCCATGCTTCTTCGCAGCTTTCAAGGAATCCTTCCGTAAGCCTTTGTCCGAATGTCTTTTCTTCAACAGGTTCAGGTGTATATTCCTTAACCTCGCGTACATTGAGATTTACCGTTGAGAAAACGATCTGATTGTTCATCGTGCGAAGTCTTGACTCGTAGCTTTCGATCTCGTAGCGAACCTGCGTAAGACGTTCTTCAAGCGCGATTATCGTTTCAAGATCGTTTGCTTCCTCAAGCAGTTCGTTAAGGCGTTGCTGCTCGATCTTAAGCGAATCCTTATGAGCTTCAACATCAGCGTACTGAAGAGTCACATCCTCTGCGGACTCGCTCTTGCTCGTAATATTTGAATGCTCAGCAACATCCGATACGAAGAACTCCAGCTTGCTTGCTGGGATCCTTGCAACTATAAATGCATTCCTCTCGGAATAACTGTCATATGAATTACCGCTGATATCCGTACTTTCCGCATATCCGCCAAGCGAATCGATCCTATCGGTGATATTTGCGATAAACTTGTCAAACTCTCTTGTCTCGGCAGACATGTTTACGGTCTTTATAAGCTTACGGTTGGAGTTGCTCATGATCTCGGAATCGCTCGGAGCATCTTCCGGAGCGCTTCCTGCTGCCGTAGAAGCGCTCGAATCATTATATGCTTCTTCCGGAGCATAATCATAAAGCGCATCCTCATAATCCATATCTGCAGCTGACTCTGCCATCGCAGGTGCTGCAGACTCCTTGGCCATAAATGATCCTGAATCGGAAGATGAAGACGAACCTCCCCCGCATCCCGCAAGTATGATAGTAACTGCAAGTGCCGTCGATAATACGGCTGTTATCCTCTTTTTCATTTCGTTCCTCCCTATATACGATGTTTATTTCCTGAACAACGGTTCTGTAGTGTCAAACAGTTTCTTTTCTTTATCTATCTCTTTGGCTCCGCCTATCACACAAATGCTCTCGGTCTCCTTCATCTTTTCGATATACCTGTATAATCCCGATATATCAGCACTTGTACACGAAAGAACCTCATCTCTTTCCTTCTGTATCAGCTCAAGAGTGTCATGACGAAGGTATGCATCTTTGCTGCGAACTCCCTTGGCACTTGCCGAGAGCGGATGGTCAAGATCGGCGATGGTACCAATAATGTATTTTGTCATATCTCTTTCATTTGCATCAAAACTCTTAAGATAATCGACCGCTTTGTCATATACATCAAGAGTCCTGCGAAGATTGGGATCTCTGTATGACGCGAAAGCCCCTCTTCCGGAGCGTGTAAACGTGCCGAAGCACCCGTAAGCTCCTCCGACAACCCTGACCTGATTCCACAGATAGTCGTATCCCATGATAACACGCAGTACCTTGAGCGCGCCCGTATACTCAAGCTCATCGCTCTTGAATATCCCGGCCTTGGCAACATACTGAACATTCGCACTCGTCTTGAAAGCCTCACTTACCCTTACCGGTTTAAAATCATAAGAGTACGCTTCACACTTTCCTTCGGGAAGTGCATTGACAAAGCCTGTCACCTCTTTTTCAAACAGATCCTTCTGATCATTTGTCGCGATATAATCGACAAGTGCCAGATTACCTTTTGTAAAGATCATTCGCAACAGACTGGTCAGCTTGTTCGAAAGATCCTCAAATCTGTTATCAAAATCGTCCTCAATATCTTCAATGACGCGGTAGAAATCTATTCCTGCCATTTTCTCACCGATCACTTCACCTCTTGCGACGGACGCAAGTGCCCTGTGCATCGCAAAAGTATGTCCGCCGGACATCATCGACGCCTGAAGGCGTGATCTTAACATACATATGAGTTCATACAGACGCTTCTTATCCTTAAGATCAGATGTGAGCAGAATCTCCCTGAACATCTCAAATGCAAAAGGAAGCCTGTCGTACAGAACCTTTCCCTTTATGTCGAAATGGTGGAGGTATACGCTGTCATCTTCAACATCAGAATAGAACGACGTACCGCATGATATACCGCCGGAGTTTAAGAATATCTCATTAGCCAGGTCCGCATAAGAGTAATTCTTCGTATTGACAAGACCAAGTATCTGCTTGAGTAACCCAACATAAGGAAGGAGCTCATCCGGGATATTTGTGATATCGAACGAAACACATACATAACCTATCCCGTTTGTGAAATAATCATGATACAGAGTATCGACCCCGCCAATTTTTCCGGGCTCATTTACAAACCCTTCCGCTTCCTTTTTGATATCGCTTATCTTAAGGAGCGGTATACAGCCGAGTACTTCCTCCGTATCCTCTTCTTCCTGATATACGTGAAGTGCTTTTGTATCTGCGACAAGGGCTTCTATCTCTTTGTCACTCATTTTCATCTTCAGCGCGTCAAGCTTTGCTGCAAGGGCTTCTTCCTTCTTTTCCGTAAGGCCCTTTACAGGCACGAGTGCCACAAAAGATGTATGAGTATTTTCAAGGAGATAATCTTTAACAAGTCCTTCAAAATAATCGGTCTCTACCATCTTCCTCAGGAAAGCGAATGTATCAAGACACTTGATATGCATAAATGGCGAGTTTTCATCATACAGCCATGAATCAAGCGCTATCAGCCCGTACATAAGACCTTTTGGATAATGCGCGTAGTCAGCTTCACGGAATCTGAACTCAAAGACATTTAACGCGGCAAGGAGAGCCTTCTTATCAAACCCTTCGGATACTACCTTTTCAAGTACTTCTCTAACAATTTCAAAGAACTTTTCCCTGCATGAGAGATTAGAGTTCCTGATTATGACTGAAAAATACGGCTGGTAAACACCGTTCTCATATGTCGAATCAACATCCTTGCATATCCCCGCATCAAGAAGAGCCTGCTTAAGAACGGCTCCGGGAGATGAAAGAAGTGCGTAATCGATCACCTGAAAAGCCAGATAAAGCTTCGGATCAAGACTGGTCGAAAGAACGGCATTGTACGAAAGGAACGAATTGTCGTCCTCGGGCTCCTCATCGGTTACAGGATACTCTTTTATCACTTCCTTCATACTGTCAAATCCGGACTGGAGCTTTACTTCCGAATCTATATCAAGGTGATCGTACTTTGAAAGGTATTCTCTGTCGATATGCTCAAGGCGCTCGGCCATATCCGCATCACCGTACAGATATATGTAGCTGTTGGAAGGATGATAGTATCTCTTATGAAAATCAAGAAATGCATCATATGTAAGTGTCGGGATCACATCAGGATCCCCGCCCGATTCAACGCCGTAACAGTTGTCGGGGAAAAGAGAATCGAATATCGCACGGCTGAGCATATCGTCAGGCGATGAGAATGCGCCCTTCATTTCCGAATAAACGACTCCGTTAAGGGTGATCGGCGAATCCGCATCTTCCATTTCATAATGCCACCCTTCCTGCTTGAATATCTCCTTACGTGTATAGATATTCGGATGGAAAACGGCATCAAGATATACATCCATAAGATTGCAAAAATCCTGCCGGTTACAGCTTGCAACTGGATATACAGTCTTGTCCGGATAGGTCATTGCATTAAGGAATGTATTGAGTGAACCCTTTGCCAATTCCACAAACGGATCCTTTGCCGGATACTTCTGCGATCCGCAAAGCACCGAGTGCTCTATTATATGCGGTACACCTGTCGAGTCTTCTGGCGGTGTACGAAAGCCTATATAAAACACCTTATTGTCATCATCGTTTTCTATACATACTACTCTTGCACCGGTCTTTTTATGTCTCAGCAAATATCCTTTTGACTTGATGTCCTCTATTTCCGTATCGGAAACCAGTTCATATGAAGGTATTTTTGAAATGTCCATTTTATCCCCTGCCTGTAATTATACTATGTGTGTATGTGTGAACAAATGCTCGTTGCAATATTCATAATTGCCGTTACATTTGCTGCAGAATCGAAACTCCAGATCGTCTCCGTCATTCTCGGTCCTGCCGCAGATTGCGCATTTATGCTTTGTTATCGTGCCGCTTCCGCCGTTAGCCCTTGCAGTCCTCGCACCCTCAGTCGCACTTCTGAACGCTTTCTTCCTGTACCTCTCCTTAGGAGATATGCTCTTATAGTTGCGTGTTGTGAAGAAGAACACGATAAAATTAAGAAGGCTCATGACAATGGCTATCCTGCCGGCTGACCCGCTTATTATGAATTGATAAGCAAGGATTGCCACATCAACATACGCCATCCATTTCATCTTGACCGGTATCACAAAGAACAGAAGTACCGTAACGTTCGGATACGTTGCAGCAAATGCGAGAAATATAGACAGATTGATATAATATGTCGAAAATCCGCCGCTTACAAGGTAGCCCGCAGATACTCCGTCTAGTCCGTTCGCCGTTGTGATAAGATAGAGCACAACAGCTCCGAGAACCGTAAAGATTATCCCCGAAAATATATAAACATTATATCTGAAGGCGCCCCAGGTCCTCTCAAGTGCAGTACCGATCTGGTAATAGAAATAAAGCATTATGATCGTAAATATATCAAATGTCCCGGGGGGAACAAGAAGCCATGTAAGAACACGCCACACCTGTCCGTGCGCTATATAATATGGATTCAGTGTTATAAAATCGAGTGACCCCGTAAAATACAGTATATAGCCTATGATATATGCGATTATTATATATAGAGAAAGGTTCGTAATGGCATATCTTCCGATCTTTCTCTCTATACGGTTAAGGAACTTTTCCATATACACCTCATCTGTTCACACAATCCGTGATATTATACCATCTTGTCAAATGCTTGTAAATTGCCACAATGGTTGAAAAAAAAACGTTCAGACAGTATAATACGTGTTGCTATCTTAATAATAAGGAAACCCAAATGACAAACGAAAAATACTATCTCGGGATCGATATCGGCTCAACGACCGTGAAGATCGCGATACTTGATGACAACGATACTCTTCTGTTCTCCGATTACAGAAGACATTTCGCGGATATACAGAATACCCTTCGCCAGCTTCTGTCAGATGCCCGTGATCTTCTCGGGGATATAGATCTGTATCCCGTTATAACCGGTAGCGGAGGTCTCACGCTTGCTTCCCATATGGATATCCCGTTCGTGCAGGAGGTCATCTGCGTATCAACCGCACTGTCTAAGATCGCGCCCGAAACCGACGTGGCCATAGAGCTGGGCGGTGAGGATGCCAAGATAATCTATTTCGAAGACGGAAATATTGAACAGCGCATGAACGGTATTTGCGCAGGAGGAACGGGGTCCTTCATAGACCAGATGGCCGCTCTTCTGATGACCGATTCGAGCGGTCTTAACGAATATGCCAAGAACTATCACAGTCTCTATACAATAGCCGCCAGATGCGGTGTATTTGCCAAGTCCGACATACAGCCGCTCATCAATGACGGAGCCACAAGAGAAGACCTTGCCGCTTCGATCTTTCAGGCCGTTGTAAATCAAACGATATCAGGCCTTGCGTGCGGAAAGCCGATACGCGGACATGTTGCATTCCTCGGCGGTCCGCTTCATTTTCTCTCCGAACTTACCAATGCTTTTATACGTACTCTCGGTCTTGATGAAGAGCATACATTCATACCCGACAACTCACATCTGTTCGCTGCAATGGGTGCGGCATTCAACTTCAAAGCATCCACGACCGTCGCGATCGCTGATATCATAAGTCTCCTTGAAAACAAGATAAAGATGGAGTTCGAAGTGGCACGTATGGAACCTCTTTTCTCCGACAAGGATGAATATGATGATTTTACAAAAAGACATGAACGCGCCAGAGTAGCCAAAAAAGAACTTAAAGACCATCACGGTATATGCTTTCTGGGAATAGATGCGGGCTCAACGACTACCAAAGCAGCTCTCGTTGATAATGACGGAAATCTGTTGTATTCATTCTACGATAATAACAACGGCAGTCCTCTTGCCACATCAATACGCGCGTTGAAAGAGATATACTCTCTCCTTCCGAATGATGCTAAGATCGCATACGCATGTTCTACAGGATACGGTGAAGCCCTTATAAAATCAGCACTTATGCTTGATGACGGAGAGGTTGAGACGATCTCTCACTATTATGCGGCCTCCCACTTTGAACCCGAAGTGGACTGTATACTTGATATCGGCGGACAGGACATGAAATGCATACGTATCAAGAACGGTGCCGTCGACAATGTTCTTCTAAATGAAGCATGTTCGAGCGGATGCGGATCGTTCATTGAGACCTTTGCGAGAAGTCTTGATTACGAAGTGTCTGATTTTGCGGATGCGGCATTATTCGCAAAACATCCGATAGATCTCGGTACAAGATGTACTGTGTTCATGAACTCAAAAGTAAAGCAGGCCCAGAAGGAAGGCGCTGATGTCGCCGATATTTCCGCAGGACTTGCATATTCAGTCATAAAGAATGCTCTTTTTAAGGTCATTAAGGTAAGCGATGCCAAAACCCTCGGAAAAAGGATAGTCGTTCAGGGCGGAACTTTCTATAACGACGCGGTCCTTCGTTCTCTTGAGAAAATATCCCAGGTAGAGGTGATCCGTCCTGATATCGCCGGTATCATGGGGGCGTTCGGTGCCGCTCTGATCGCACGTGATCGCTATGATGAAAATATCCCTACAACGATACTCGGCCCGGATAAGCTTGATGCCTTCACATTCGAAACATCAATGGCCAAGTGCAAAGGCTGCACTAACAGCTGCAGACTTACGATCAACAAGTTCTCAGGCGGACGCCAGTTCATATCCGGTAACAGGTGTGAACGCGGTATCGGAAAGGTAAAGAATGCCGAAGACCTTCCCAATCTGTATGAATACAAGCTACACCGTATATTCGATTATGAACCGCTCCCCGTTACCGAAGCAAAACGTGGTCTTATAGGTGTCCCTCGCGTTCTCAATATGTACGAGAATTATCCTTTCTGGTTCACGTTCCTGACAAAGCTCGGATACTCGGTTGTGCTGTCTCCCATCAGTTCTCACAGGATATACGAGATGGGTATCGAATCGATACCGAGCGAGAGCGAGTGCTATCCCGCCAAGCTTGCGCACGGTCATATAATGTGGCTGATAAAGAAAGGTGTCCCACTGATCTTCTACCCGAGCGTTTTCTATGAACGCAACGAATTCCAGCAGGCAAGCAATCATTATAACTGCCCTATAGTCACTTCATACAGTGAGAACATTAAGAACAACGTTGATGAGATCTGCCTCGGACAGGTTAAGTTTGCTAATCCGTTCCTTGCGTTCACGAACTTTGAAACCGCTTCCAAGGGACTGATAAGTGCATTTCGTGATATCCCTGCCGACGAAGTATACTATGCCGCCAAAGCAGGCTGGGAAGAGCTTGACAGAGCAAGAGCCGATATTTCACAAAAAGGCGAAGAAGTTCTTAAATACCTTGAGGAAACAGGAAGAGGCGGCATTGTTCTTGCCGGAAGGCCGTATCACATAGATCCCGAGATCAACCACGGGATACCCGAGATGATCAATTCATACGGTATGGCAGTTCTTACCGAAGACTCTATCTCCCATCTTGCCGAGGTTGAGCGTCCCACGATAGTGTCCGACCAGTGGATGTACCATTCAAGACTTTATGCGGCCGCCGCATATGTAAAGACCCGTGATGATCTTGAACTCGTTCAGCTCAATTCATTCGGTTGCGGTCTTGATGCTGTAACTACCGACCAGGTAAACGACATACTCTCATCGGGAGATAAGATATATACATGCCTTAAGATCGATGAAGTTAACAATCTCGGTGCAGCAAGGATAAGGATACGTTCTCTGCTTGCAGCTATCAGGATAAGAAAACGCAAAAAGGAAGTTCGCAAGATCAGGAGCAGTGCATATAACCGCGCGCTCTATACTGAACAAATGAACAAAGACGGCTATACCATCCTCTGTCCACAGATGTCCCCGATACATTTTGATCTTTTGCAAAGTGCATTCAATGCAGAAGGATACAACATAGTTGTCCTTAATAATTCAAACCGGGCAGCAATTGACATGGGACTTCAGTTCGTTAACAATGACGCCTGTTATCCTTCTTTGATAGTGGTCGGTCAGATAATGGATGCAATTCTGTCCGGCAAATATGATACAACAAGGATCGCCGTGATAATGACCCAGACAGGCGGTGGATGTCGTGCCACCAACTATATCGGTTTCATCCGCAGAGCTCTTGCCAAGGCAGGATATCCGGATATACCGGTTATCTCACTCAATCTGTCAAAGTTAGAGAGTAATCCCGGTTTTAAGATCACCCCTAAGTTCCTGCTTCGCGGTATTTGCGCAGCCGCGATCGGTGATATATTCATGCGCTGCCTGTATCGGATGAGACCTTATGAGCTTGAGCCGGGCTCCGCGGATGCGCTTCATGAGAAGTGGGTAAAACCTTGTTGTGATTTTGTATCGTCGGATCACATTTCAATACCGACATTCTACAGACTTTGCCGACAGATAGTTAATGATTTCGATGCACTCCCTATAGATGAAACAAAACGTAAACCGCGTGTAGGTATCGTAGGTGAGATACTCGTCAAGTTCTCTCCTACCGCGAACAACGATCTTGTTAACCTGCTCGAAGCCGAGGGCGCGGAAGCCGTTATGCCCGATCTCCTTGATTTTCTGCAATACTGCTTCTATAACCAGAAGTACAAGGCAGAACATCTCGGGACAAAGATGAGCACTGCCACGATCGCTTCCCTGGGTATATGGGCGATAGAAAGAGTCCGAGGAGCTTCCGTAAAAGCGCTCCGTAACAGCAGGCACTTCGAGCCTCCTGTACATATAAAGACTCTTGCGGAATACGCAAAATCTATAGTAGATATAGGTAATCAGACAGGTGAAGGATGGTTCCTTACAGGCGAAATGATGGAACTCATACACGACGGTGTGTTCAACATCGTCTGCACTCAGCCCTTCGGCTGTCTCCCGAATCATGTTGTTGGAAAAGGCGTGATAAAAGCCATAAGACGCGAATACAAAAAAGCGAATATCGTTGCGATAGATTACGATCCCGGAGCAAGCGAGGTCAATCAGTTAAACCGCATAAAACTGATGCTTTCAACTGCATTTAAGAATCTGCAGTAGGATCACTTTATGGTGACTGCATCCCTTATGCCGGCATTGAGCTTTCCGAACAGCTGACCGATCCTCTCGGTATCTTCAAACATTATCGATTCCATAAGTTCCGATGCAAGGTCGGAAATATCATTAAGGCCAAGTATCTTGCAGTCTTTTTCTATACCTTTCAGGCAAAATCCCAGCATTTCATACTTTTTGTCGTTGAACATCTTCTCTGCATCGGTGATAAGATCGCTGAGTTCATTGTACTGAGGAAGGAATCTGTTATCCCTGTCAAGCTCCTCGACGTCCTCATTACCGAACCTTTGCCACAGCCATCTTGTAAGTACCGAATTGAGCGCTCTTTTCGAAAGCGGCTTTTCAAGATAATCATTGAACCCGGCCTCGAGGAATCCCGTAAAGACATCATTGATATTCGCAGTTGTAGTAAATACAATGGGGACCTCATAATAGTATTCACCCGGCATGCTCCTTACCTGTGATACTATCTGCGCACCGCTCATCTTCTCCATTTCGTATGCAACAAAGATTATATCAAATACATGGTTCTTGATCTGTTCTATCGCATCCCTGCCGCTGACGGCTCTCGTTACGTTCACTTTGTAAGGCTTGAGTATTCGCTGGAATACGTTAAGGAATACGATATCCTCGTCTATGATAAGAACCCTGGCATCCTTCGTAATGGAAATGGCATTCCTTATCATCTCTTCTTCATTCTCTTCGGTTATATCCGCTACAAAGCTGTCGGACTTCTCGATATCCTCCATGTTATATACAAATACGACCGTTGCAAGTATCTCTCCGAAATCATCGAGCTTGTGATTGATGATCATATTGACATGTCGGTCATTTGCAGCATAATCGGCACTTATACCGAAGGCGTTCTCATCACCCGTCTGGCATATCTGTGAATATGCATCCGAAGTGAACTTGAACACATCCGTGATCTTGCGCCCTAAGAACTCATCATCGAACAGCTGCGTGAG
>JAEEGL011846335.1_pt1 | contig 13141 bp, 9 predicted proteins | sample 9134231 | NCBI WGS metagenome assembly JAEEGL01 (sample SAMN16246548, study PRJNA631951) | gut metagenome | biome: gut microbiome; feature: rumen; material: fiber-attached | host: Bos | place: Iran: Karaj | collected 2018-10
GGGAATCCAATATAATTCGGCGTCAGTCCATTACCTTTCCTGATTGTAGCTTAGATAACAAGAGGGTAGAAGTATAACGGGCTGTTACCTTTTCTACCTAACTTTAGAGTAGCAATATAATGATCCAAGAAACGGAGGGTGGCCTCCGTTTTTTGTTGCTATAATGAATGTACATATAATTTCTAGGAGGATAGCTAGAAATGTCATACGCAAAATGCATATATAGCGGAATATCTGAGCGAGATATGGATATGATGTTCCTTCAACTGTTCTCTACGGATGAAGGTTTTGTTCGTTTGTTTCTTGAGGCTACGCAATATAAGACGGATTCTTTCAGTGTTGAACGCATAGAACTTTCTAAGTCAGATCCAAAATTAGGAGAATCTGATATAACCGTCGTGCTGTCTGTTGACAAAAAGAAAGTTGGATTGCTGATTGAGGACAAAATAGATGCCATAGCCATGCCAAAACAAGCTGAACGATATGAAAAACGTGGTGAAAAGGGTAAAAAGAACGGGGAATATGATGAATTCTATTATTATATTGTTTGCCCACAGAAATATTATGATAACAATGAAGAGGCCCATAAGTATCCTAAAGTAATTACATATGAAAGAATTATCGAATATTTGAAAGAAAAAGATTCTTTAATATGCCATACATATTGTCAGCAATTAGAGCAGGCTATAGAAAAGGCAAAGAAACCACCCAAGGTTGAAATTGATGAGAACGCAAATCGCTTTTTTAGGCAATACAAGGATTATCAAGAAGAAAACTACCCTGAACTCAATCTAACAACGAAAAGAGATGCAAATGGTTATTGGGCTCATTATACGACTCGTTTTGGCACCGTATATCTATATCATAAGATTGAGGCAGGATATATAGATCTTACCTTTAATAAGGCATCTGATCATATTGATGAATTGACTATAGTTGCAAAGTGGTTAAGAAATCATGGTTTCGAGAGTGTAAGTGCTGTAAAAACCGGAATGGCTGGTGCACTTCGTGTTATTGTTCCAAAACTAAATAATCAGATTCCTTTTGAAGAGAATGATAAAGATGAAATTGAGACCTGCTTCAGAACAATAAGCAAATTGATTGAAGCGGTAAATGTGTTTGGCGTGGCAACCGGTATTTCTGATTTAAAGTGATGATAGATGTAACTTTTGACTTTACAACAGACTCACCGAACTATTGGAACGGTTTTTGGGAAAGAAATGAGGGATTAGGAAGCGGTGGCTCTGATCCGGACATTTCAAGCCCTACATTGCAGAAGTATCATAAAGAGCTTTGGAGCAGGAAGCTCCCAAATGGTGAGATGATGGATCTTAAGATAGGTTTTGGAACCGAGTATCTTACCTGGAAAGATTTCAGATTTGGCAGCGATTCGATAATTGTAAGTTTCAGATATAAGAGATATAGGCATATTTTAAACCAAGTCATGGAGCACCTCGAAGACTATAAAAACTATTACGAAGACTTTTTAAGGAAATCATATACGATTGGCGGTTCCATTATATTCCCGAAACACCAATCCAGTATGAATCAAAACAGAGGCACCAATGGTTTTATTTGTGACAGATGGGATCTAACTCTTGAATGCATAAGACGATATTATTCAGGTGAAACGAGTCCTCTACATGAAACAATCCTCGCAGATAAAGCCTTCTACGAGCTGTTCGTTGATTTCAAAGGATATGTCGACTTTTTCTATTTGCAGGATTGCGTTACGGAAGATTATTCCCATGTGCAGATTTGGTGTGGTGACACCAGATTCATAGAAACTGGGCTTCCTAAAACTGTGGATGAGTACTTTGAATATATTAATAAAGAACTAGATTTTTTGAACAAGAGAAATAAAAGAATTAGTGATTGCTTCAGCCACTCAACAGGATAAATCTAACCTAGAGATGTTTCCTTAGCAATAATATCTATGATTAGGTTTTCAATATCATTAGCACAGCCATAAGGATCCTTAAGAACTTCTTTAGACCAAAAATGAATTGGAATCCATCCCATCGCTTTTAGCTCCTTATCGTTTCTGTTATCTCTTGCTATGTTCTCTTCTATTTTTTCAACCCAGTACTCCCTATTTCTTCTTATCTTTTCCTTTTTGTCAGCCCAGTGATAACCATGCCAAAACTCTCCATCAACAAACACGGCTACGTTGTATTTCTTTATAGCGATATCAGGAGAACCAGGAAGTTTTTTATAATTTAGCCAATATCGATATTTTTTTTGCCAGAGAGCATGAGCTAGAGCCTTTTCTGCGTTGCCATGTTTCAATTTAACATTGGCCATCCGCTTAGATGTTCTTTCATCTGTTTCATAACTCTCAGGATGTTTCATATCTCTTCGAAAACAATCTCAATATATACTGCTGTCTTGATTACAAATAATCTATCGCATTTAACTTTTCTACTATATAAGAACCTTTAATCCAGAAATTCTGTTTAAGAATTTTTACGCCTTGGACAAGAACTTTATCAGATGAATCATTACCTGTTCCACGCAAGAAAATTAAATAATCCTTTGATTTGGGAAGATTGGTAGCTTCCATTGGTATTCCATTCTTATTGACTCTAGGTTTTCCGTCTTTTGTATAAACAGGATTAGATTGTAAATTGTTAGTTTTGAGTAAACCCTGAATGTAATTCCATGTTCTTTCCGCACTATCGATAATACTTGAAGAGTCGAGATCTAAAACTTTAAATCCTTCAAAAGTATTTTTCCTAAAATCTGCCGTCTCCTTAGACTTATAAGGTTGTTCTTTAAAGACAATACAAAGGAGTTTGTGATCATGAAGGTATGAATAGAAATCAGATTCTTCATCAGAATCACTATCATCTTTAGCAACTTTTAAAAAAGGTTTTTTCTCAACTTCATCAAAGTCAACCGAAACAAGTTTCATGTCTTCAGTTCTTCCATTGGAACTGCTAATGGCTATCGTTTTCCCTATAAGGCCAAAACTAACGAAGAGATCAATTTTTGAGATCTTGTTGGCATTCCCGCCAAACATCTTCACGACTATCTTTTCAGCATAGGATTTAATTTGAGTGTTCGTTTTGCCTTTAATGTCAATATGATAATAATCACACAATTCCTCAAAAGTCTTCCCTTTATGTTCTAGAGTGATTTCATGACACTTTCTATATACTTCGGAATATCCATGATAAGTATCGGGAAGTGCTTCAAGTTTTTTCCCAAACTTTTGCTGAACCAACATAGTGACAAATCTTCTCCTAAAACGAAATCTTGGAGGATGTGGATATTTAGGTGCGGTATCAAGATAAACCAACTGATCATTGACAACCGAAGAAAGTTCCGGATAATACTGTTTTGCTTCCTCGTCAGAATAATTAGTCTGTATCTCTGAAATAAAATCGTGTACCTTCTGCCAATCACTTTCGAGAATAGCTCTAGTTTCATCTTTAAAATTGTAAAACTCGTAACCTTTTATATAAAAATCAGCATAATCAGAAGCTTTTACTGTTTTTCGAGAATTATAATGATAAAACACAAATAGCATGTGAGCTGTTTTATGCCAGAATGATGAGTTTTCAAAATCTTCATTAGCTATAGCATCAATGGAAACAGCTGTTATACTTGCAGGTTCTTTTGCTTCAATTTCACCGCTTCTCTTTCCTTCTCTAATGCCTGTTGTTTTTAATTCAACAAGAACATCATCGACTTTAAGATCTGGGCGTTGATCTCGGTCACTGGGATAACCTAATACGGATTGTTCAATGACATCCCCCGCAATTCCTGTAATCTTTGGATTATCTATGGCACGATTAAAGACATGATTAACATCAACTTCTCCAAGGGTTCTATTAGTAACCGAATCCAATATGCCTACTAATTCTGCGTATTTGATAAAATGACTATCGGCCATAGTTTTCTCCTTTCGATTATTCCATGTTAATTATGTTGTCTAATACCCTTCCCATTCTTGTTATCATTTGAACTACAAGAGCATTGCCCATACAGAAATAGCGCATTCTATTGGGCATTCCAGAATTCGTCCATTCATCATCGAATCCCTGCAAGCGTTCAGCTTCAACAGGTGTAAGTATCCTTAATCTTCCGGTTCCTGGATCAGATACGACATGTGTTGAACGATTCAATGTAGATTCACTTGTAAGCATTGTACGACCAGGCCTATCCCATGGATCAGGGAATGCAACCGGCCCTTCACTGAACACATACTCATGACCATTAGCTGCTACTCTAGGAATCTTCTTGGAGCCTTTCATATATGTCCATTTAGGCATTTTTTCTGTAGAAATGTAAAACTGCTCATCAACATTTCTCTGAAGTATATTCCCGAGAAGAATTGGCTGCTCTTCTTTTTCAATTACTTTTCGTGTAACAACCTTATAATCACGCATTGCGCCTGCATTCTCAAAAGCAAAAGCAAAATGATCACTAACCTCAACAATATCATTGCTAAGTATTGTTTCTGAAATTGGTCCACATTCTGTTATAGGAAAAGCTTCCACCATAAAGCCAGAATCGCTGATTAAATCATCAAGCGATATTCCTGATTTTTTCTTCCCGTATTCAGTATCATTGCGATATGCAAATATAAATGTCCTGCGTCTTCTCTGAGCTGCACCATACTGAGCAGCATTTACAACTCTCCATTCAGCGCTATAACCTAATTCAGCTAAGCAAGCTAAAATGATACCAAAATCACGTCCACGCTGTTTAGCCGGACTCTTTAGAAGTCTATCAACATTCTCGAAAATACAGAAAGGCGCCTTTTTTGCAATAAGGACATCACGAATTTGCCACCATAATACTCCCTTTTTACCTTCAATACCTTTTGATGACTTAAGAGAATGTGCAACGCTGTAATCTTGGCACGGGAATCCACCGACTAAAAGATTATGATCAGGAATGTTTTCCTTGACCATTGCACTTATATCTTCACCAGTGTGGATTTCGCCTTTAATATCCGGGCATTCTCCGAAGTGTTGAACATAACAATCGTGAGCCCATTGAGTTTTAGCTCCAGGTTCCCATTGAGAAAACCACGTTGTTTTCCAACCTGAGTCTAAACGATCAAATCCGAGTCGGAAACCACCGACTCCTGCGAATAACTCGCAAATAGTCTTTTCCATAATAAGTCCTCCTTGGCATATATAGCCATCTCACTTGTGTTCTGGGGAAATAAATTATTAACACTGCCAGACGGCAGATCGATTCCCCGCAAAAAAGTATACCATATTATATGAGTCAATTCTTTGTTTGTATTTGTTTGGCTATGACCAAACACAACTACTGGTCAATAAATGTCCTCAAATAATCACGAAGATTATCATCAACCACGTAAACATACGTGCCAAGGATGCCTCTCGTCATAAGCGTGAGATATATATTTAAAATGTATTCTTTCATTTCAAAATCGCCACTTGACTTTGTATGATTATCTTTTAACTCTTTCTTATTGATTTCGATGCGTTTATTCTCCACATCGTAATATATTTCCTTTCCGAATATTACGCCTGCATAATTCAAATCAAATCCTTGAATCTTATGAATACTATAAATGCTTTTCTCATCAGCATTCTCGCTAACCCAATGATAGGAATGGTTATCTATAGTGATTTCTTCTTCCCTACTCCACCCAGGTCCACTCAACATTTTTGATAAGCCTACTTCATCATTTTTCTTCGCTACTATATCTTGCAAATCAGCAATGGAATCCACTAGCTTCAGCTGATAGTTTTCGATACTCTTATATTCCTTTAGGCTGATATGTTCATTAAACAAAACATCTTTTATATATTCATAATATCCATTACCGCCCTTGCAGCGCATCTGTGATGTTAGTTCATAGTATTTGAACAATCTTGGTTTACAAATCTGTTCAAAACGGGTTTTCCCTATATCTGGCGTTCGTATCGCTTGCTTATCATCATAAAAGAGAATTTGGATTCTGCTACTTTGAATAATCCAATCTAGTTCTGTGTAATCGCTTTCAGTTCCGGTAAACGTTTCAGCCATCATAAGTCTATTAATTTTGTCGAACTTCTTATACAGATGAGACCCAGGAAGATTCTTTCTTTTGTATAATCTATGCGCCTCATCAACAACCAACAAATCAAAATGCTTTTTATATACTTCTTCCGGAGCATAAATCATATTCCTGGATAATCCCTCAACAGAATCAAAGATATTCTTCATGGTTTCCCTTAATTGGACCATGGGAACCACAAAACCAATCTCATTAATACCTGGTAATCCTGCCATCAGTTTCTTGATTCTGTCAGCATCCTCTGGATCATCAATGGATTTCCAAAATTCTTTTCTGTCTCTTATGTCCTTCAAAAGCTTGATTAAATATACAGCCAGAATCGTCTTTCCCGTACCAGCTCCGCCGATAACTTCAATAATTGACGTTTGGGCTGAATTATTGATCTTGCTTATTCCCTTTAATATGTCATATGTCGCGTTAAGCTGTTCTCGATTTAGAGATTTATAAGGTGAATACTTGTATAATTCAGAATTGCAAATGTCTATTAAGCTATTCTTTACGATACCTTCAGCTTTCAACTGCTGCCAAATCTCTTTAAAATCATCTTCGTATGCTTCCTTATAGAAATAATTATGATCTACAACACCAAAGTTGCCGTTAATCAATTTTCTACCATCAGCATGAATATACTTTATCAAGAAAGCCTCTAAATCCAAGGCGACAGATTTGTTGAATGATTTGTTGCTAATAAAACAAACCTTTTCAAATCGGTCAAATTTGTCCTCTTCCATGTGCTCGCTAGTTCTTCTAATAGCATCTAGAGTCTGCCCAACATATGCGTATTTATCATTGAAAAACAAATATACAATCGGCCAATTGTTCCCATATTGCCAATCTCCAAGTTTGTCAATAACTCTGTCATCATAATCATATGTTACAATAGAATTCATGTTGTACTCTCCTAAAGAATAACTGCTAACACTCAACTTTAGACGCTTATATCTTTAGTTTTTTGAATATTAAGTCAAGATCCTCATCTGTTGTATATATCGGCTCCAACTTATGATTATCGATTGCATCCAACATTGTCTGCTCTTTTTCCATAAGTCGCTCATATATTCGTTGATCTAATGAAAACTCCTCATCATCGTAAGTATACATATTCTGTAAGAAATAGTACTGTGTGTACTGATCAGAAGGTAATCCCAATCGATGTATTCTATCTTTCGACTGAAGCAAATGGACAAGATTATAACTGTACTCAAAATACACGGCGTCATGACATATCGTATGTAAAGATACTGATTCAGCCAGCGTGTGTGGATTAGTAATCAAAACATCAAACGCACCAGATTTAAAAGCCTCTAATATAGCTTCACGATCATCAAGTTCGACCTCTCCCATGATATAAAAAGCCTTAATGCCGCAGGAATCTAACAGTGATGTGATGCTCTTAATTGAATCTTTGAAGATACACCAAACTACGACTTTCTTTCCAGAATTAACTAACTCTTTTATCTGATCGATGCATCTTTGCTTTTTTGAAGTAATGGTAATACTGTTAACCAAATTAATAACATCTATGGAATAATCAACATAATCTATTTCATCAACATCATAGGAAATCTCCAATATATTGCAGAAATCGCTAATACTTAAGTTCTCCAATAGCATTTTAGGATTTGATTCGAGCTGCAATAGTCTGATAATGAGAGCTAATCTATTTGTTCTGTATTTCTGACATAAGATTTCAAATAGACGCTGTTCTTCTTCCGACACTTGGATAGAGTCAATTATATCAGGATTAGCCGCTGGAACATCCAATTCCTGTTTAGTAGTTCTACAGAAAAATGGTTGAATCTTATCGTTTATCTGTTCGATATCAGCTTCTGTTGGATTGCTAAGCATTGATGTATCAAAGTTAAAGAAATCCTTATATTCCGCACCATATAGTATGTGAAGCAAATTATATACATCCAAATATGTATTTGGAATCGGTGTTCCGGTTAATGCTATCAAGTAGTTAGCACACTGCGCGATTTCCAGCGCATATGAAGCCCTCGAACCATCAACGGCTTTTACCTTATGAACTTCATCGAACACCAACAATGTGCGTTTTGATACTATTGGCTTTATCTCATCATAATATGAGGCTAACGACTCATAATTGAATAAGAACAAATTACATTCACCAGAATCATACTTCAAGGCCATTCTCTTCTTGTTAGGTTTGGAACGAAATTTCGAATCTTGAATATTAAAGCAGTTTAGTTTCAGTTTGTTCCCAAAGCATTTCTTAAATTCATCAATCCACGAACCGAAGGAGCTCTTAGGACCAATCATAACAATTCTATCAACTAGATCATTCTGTCTTAGATAACTATAAACAGCTAAGGCCGAAGTGGTTTTTCCCGAACCTGGAACAGAAAAGTTCGCTGATTTCGTCATAGCAAACATAAAGAAAGCATCCTGCATTTGTTTTTCGCGAAGCTTTCTAACCATATCTTTCTCGACAACACTTTTGAACTTTTGATACTTATCGTCTAAACGCGTAGCATCGTTCTTTAGTTCTATACCTAGTTTTGCGCGCCTTTCAATATATATATTGCGTGCATTCACATACTCGCGGAATCTCGATGTAGTACAGTATTCATATCCACATTGAGGAATCCTATTCTTTAACAATTCATCGATTTTAATATAGTCCGGATAGGACAAATCAGAATTGAAAATGATAGTACTATTCTCTATTCTTTCAACCTTATGACTCAATCTGGCTTTATAAAATGTCTTTCCTAAAAACCATTCCATTGATTCCATATTGAAATGCAGCAACAACTGATCATCATAATCAAGAACAACTGCATTATCTTTCAACAAGACGTCTTCCACTATTACTCTTCCTTTATTGTGTTTAAGAATTTCTTTGAGAATAACTTTATCAGCGGGTAACACAACAATATCGTCTTTTAAATTGTTCCATAAAAGATTAAATTCTTTTTTTGACTTCTCTATGCCGCTATTATAAAAACCATCTTGATCCAACCAGCTGCACATAAGTTGAAACGATTCATAATTATCATTAATAGCAGCTGCTGTCTCGTTATTGGATCCTCTGAAGCATATTGTATTTCCATCTTCATCCTCGACAATTCCGCATTTATCGTGGAAAATACCAGTTGTCTTGAATGCAATTTTAATATCAACAACTCCTACTGAAATAAAATATGCAAGATTTGAGATGTTCATCTCTTCAGATAGTGACAATCCCTCCTGAATTGAATCAAGCATTTCAGTCTTGATATCGGATCTCAATGCATATCCGCTTTTAATTTGAAGATAATCATACTCTGAAATATCTTTGGAAATAATCAATCGATAATGAGCTCCGTTCTGGCCAAAGAACGCAAGTCCTTCAGCATAAGATGCTATTGCTTTTGCAGAAAAGTAGCAACTGGTCCTATCATATGAAACAGCTTGCTTTAACACAGGATTATAGAAATCCCGTGGTATATTATCTACATCAGAAGAATATGTTGGCTGTAGGCTGAGTTCTCTAAACATATATCAACTTATTGCTTCTTTTAATCTTTGTATTATCTCTTCTAAGCGATTCAAGTTATCACTTACTTCTTCAAGTTGTTCTTCCGTCAATTTTTTAAGTATGTGCTCATCAATGCTTTCAATTGAATCTATGGCTTTGCTAATAACTTGATTTGGCTTGTTCTTGGTTTCATCAACCTTTGCCTTACTATCAACTTTATCAAGAATCTGATTTAGCTTTTCTTTCACTTCATCGTTTGCTCTAACATCATTTATGGTCTCTGCGTTTACATGTCCTGAATCAGGTAAATCATCAAGTACCTGCTCTGCAATATCCATTTCCTTTTCAATGAATTCATCAAGATGCCTTGAACTAGCAATGCTTTTCATCTTTCGAGTAAATCTCGTCATGTCATCATTGGGTTTAAGCAGGAAATTTGTAAAAACCACACACTTCATCTGCTGTTGCTTATCTTCATCATGTATCTTTTTCAAAACACCATGTAACTCTCTAATTGGGCCATCTAGCTTTAATTCACGAGCTAGATAATACTGACCCGGAGCATTTATAGTATCCAAAAATTCTACAATTAACGTAGCTATCTCCAATTCTTTCTCAACATCTTTTTCTGTTGAATTCGTATAAAGAGCATACTCTTTTGTTGTAAGCAACTTGTTTTCTACAACATCTCTATAAAGACCGACAAGTCTATCTATTGGATCATAATCAACTCTTGCCTCATGCCCAATCTGAATCTGAAGCTCAAGCATTTTGATTGACTTTACATTTTCCTCGTATTCTTTATCTAAAATTACTGTCTCAAAATGTTTAAAACTCGGCGATTCCTCTGATAGATTGCGCAAACATGTAAAACGTCTATTACCATCAATAATGCGGCCATCATTAAGCACAACACCATATTCCTGCTGTCCAACAAGTTTAATGTTAGCTTGTGTTTGCTTTATCCTATCCGGATTACTTAAAGTTATAAATTCGTGAATGATTCTATTGTAGGATTCTTTGTCAGATTTATTGATTTCAGTAAGATTGTTCTCTGTAAGATATTGGTTAATCCATGTTGCAATTCGATCATTTTGATCATTATAGTAAAGCAAATCCAATCTCACCAAATAAATAGGATAAGTACTGGTCATTCCATCAACTGTAAGCTTTGTTGACCTATCTGTCTTCACTACTGCTCCGCTCTTTACTCCATCAACTAAAAGATTCATAAAAACCTCCTCATTCATTTTATCTCATCATAATAAAACTCTTTTTTGTAGTAGATTTTGTCCATAATACTATCGTAGTACAAACTAGTATCTTTAACCGTATTGATAATGCTATTTCGTGTCGTGCGTATTCCGTAATCGTTAAGCAGCAGGTCGACAAAATCATCAATTTCAATGCTTGCTAGCTCCAGAAGCAAATATTTGAAAAAATCGATTTTAGTTTTATTGCGTCTGCTCTTATAAAACAGAAATGTTCCGCCTATTCTTATATACTTGTATTCTCGTGAATTCTTAATAATAGATGCAGGAAACCATTCAGTAAATCCAAGTTTATGGAATGGTGAATCAAAACCTTTGTCCAAAAGATATTTTAATGTAAAATACTCAGCTTGTTCTGCGTAATCTGCTACATAACTAAGATAGTGTAAGAAATCAATTCTCTTAAACTGCGGCATTACATTAGTAAAACGTTCTAATGTCATATACTTCTTTTTATCAAACTCCAACAAATCATAATCGTAAGTCAATTCATCAATAGCTTGCTTTACAATTTGACAATCAGATACTCTTGAATCCCACCTATTTAAGTCGGAAATATCATTGTCGAGTAATTGTTGGATGAAATAAGCTTTAGCTGATCTATACTTATCGCGAATAACAAAGTCAGAATACACTCTAAACGAAATGCCCCTTAGCGTTGCATCATTAACTCTTTCGACAGCATTATACGAAGGGAATTTGTCCGAATACAGATTTCGTAAATCCTCTAGTATACAAAAGCCGTCTTTCAAGCATGAAACAAGAAAAGTCTTTTCTTCCAACGTGAGCACACGAGCAGACAAAACGGTTTTACTTGTTTCGTTGTTGAGTATGCTATTATTTGATTTACTGATTTTTGCGTTACCGCTTTGTTTGTCTTTTTTGCTTTTATTATCGATTGCATCTTCAACGATAATTCCTACCATGACCAAATAGTCCTTCGTTGAAACACCGTGAAGTTTTCTGGTCCACTTGTTGATAGATGGTATTTGCAATTCCGGGTTTTCGTCTATTAACTGGGCGTAGCTTTTCGCAGGATTATTACTATATTTTTCCACCAGGGGATCAATAATCTCCGCCAATCTTTCTTCTGCCGGACGAGGAGCATTCTCATTAGGAAGCAGCAATCCTTTTTTTACCAAAAATTGACTTGCTGTTATTCCAAATAAAGCCCTGGTCCAAGTATTCATATAAGCAAAATTAACAACCCCTTTGTTTTCACTTGACATCTGGCCAAGTGTTTGAGCCGGATTATCAGAATACTTTGCCATCAAATATTCATATACTTCATTGAGTTTTTCCCGATAATCTATCTCGTTGTCAACAGAAGTTTGGGTCCTCCACCATAGATGAGTTTTATCTGCTTTGGCATTAATATCAATTAGATATTTCTTCAACATCAGGAGTGACAATTTTGAAATCACAATTTTGGGATTAGCTTTTAAGAAACTTTTCTTAGTAAGTGAGTTCAATACTGTTTCTAACTGCTTAGGCCTGTCAACAGACCAAATATCAAAGTCATCCTCATAAAAACAAGAATAAAACTTGCCTATTTGTTCTAGATTTTTAATATGTTCATCAATCATTTCTTGCGATTCGTTTCTGGAAGACAGCCATTTGCTAAAGCTTTTCTTCAAGCCCTTAACATTAGCCATACCATCACCTCCAGCTAGTCTTCGCTCTTCTACAAATATAATGTACCATTAGCCAAATGCTATTAATGGTACTTAAATCATGTCCTTCTCTGCCTTCTCGGTCTTACAAAGTATTTGCATATATAATTATATATTAGAGACTATTAAGTTTCCTTGAACTTTTAGTGTCTCAGCCGTGTTGAGTTTTCTCACTTTTCTTTTTTGAGCGTTCAGCATTTTAGGCAGTCAATCATCATAAGTAAACAAAAATGAGTTCTCACATGAACAATGTAGAATACAAACATTATCGTTATTACGGAACGATATTCTCCCTAAGGCTACTTTTCTGACAAGCGGAATTTACTGAACCAAACTGAACCAATACTGAACCAATCAAGGCACACAAGGGGTTCAAGATTTTACTGAACCAATCGAGCTACTGTACCAAATACTTAACCAAATTGATGTGACGCGGTAACGCAAAAAGCAAGGAAACGTGAAGACTGCGAGGTAACACCCCTCATAAAACGTGAGGACAAACACACCTCCCGTTAGAACTCGTTCACCCACGACACTTAACTCCCGACCATGCGTCCCTTGGACTAATTTGATGCCCTGAAACCCTTGATTTTATTGGGTTTGTGGATTTGAAGGATGCCGCTTAGGATGCCAAAAGGATGCCAATTGGGTGCCAATCCTCCCAAAC
>JAEEGL011957813.1_pt1 | contig 13141 bp, 8 predicted proteins | sample 9134231 | NCBI WGS metagenome assembly JAEEGL01 (sample SAMN16246548, study PRJNA631951) | gut metagenome | biome: gut microbiome; feature: rumen; material: fiber-attached | host: Bos | place: Iran: Karaj | collected 2018-10
GACATATTTTCAAATCCGAGATATCTTGTAGCGATCATGGGCGTACTTGTTTTCCTTTTGATCGTCTTTTTGGTGACGCTTGCAAAACTCGCCGGCGAAGAGAAAACGCCCTGGAAACTGGCCGGAAAAAGAGGGGAATCAGAGGCCGGAGATCTGATCGGACACGTCCTGTACGAGGACGATCACCTGTTTAGGAACGTTTCTGTTGAGGTGAAGAAAAGCGAGACGGAACTTGATTTTGTGATCGTCAATGCGTACGGCGTACATATCATTGAGGTAAAGAACTATGTCGGCACCCTGTACGGGAATGAAGACGATAACGACTGGCGTAAGGTGAAAATCACCCGCTTCGGAAGACGCTATGTGAAGATGGTCCGGAATCCAATCAAACAGGTGAAACGTCAGGTTTATATCCTTGCGGAATACCTGAGGGAGAACGGCATCGATGTCTGGGTGTCCGGGTATGCGTTGCTGACAGAGAACAACAGTCCCGTACGTAATGGCTACGTGCTGGAATCGTTGCACGATATTGACCGTGCGCTGCATACAGAGCAAAGGCAGCATTTGTCAGAGGAACAGGTTGGGAAGATCGTCTCGTTGCTTTGATGTGTTTGAACTTATTTTCTCTTGACACGCTTTCATTTTCACTATATGATTTTGATACAAATTAATGGATCATTTCTGTGTTGACAAATCTGGCGTTTCATTTCGCCGAAACTATCCAGTAATTTGCAAAATTGGGGAAAGGAGGAAATGCGATGTCGGTAGAATTTGAAGAAAAAGTGTTGTCACAATTTGACGCATTGGAAAAACGGTCAGAATCGTTCGAGGAGAAGGTGCTTTTAAAGTTTGATGCGATAGATCAGCGATTTGATGCGATGGACCGGCGGTCCGATACGTTCGAAGAGAAGATACTCTCCGAATTTGCGGCAGTCAGGGAAGAGATGCAGGACAATTCAAATAAGATCAACAAGAGAATTGACAGGCTGGATGATCGCGTGAAATCTTTGGAGTCGATCGTCCGAAAGCGGTTTGATATACCTGAACTGAGGGACCGTATGGATGCAACGGAATTAGTTGTTGGCAGACACAGTGAGCAGATCAACCAATTAAACAAAAAAGTTGGGATCAAAAGCGCAACCGCATGATTTTCCAAACACATATGATGACACAAGAGAGGCCGATCGGTCTCTCTTGTTTATCCTGTGCGGGAAATGTATAATAAAGACTACGAGTCAAAGAGACAGAGGAGGAACTTGTTGTGAAAAAGGGATTATTACGCGTAACCTGTGCGCTCATGGTGCTGCTGAGCCTGTTGCTTACGGCTTGCGGCGGAAGCGATAAAGACGGAGACGATCCGAATTTGGGCGTATATACCGCCAAGTCTGCGCAGATGAGCGGATTTGACATCGACGTGGAGGATGTCTTTGATGGCGGCTTCACGATCGAACTGAAGAAAAAAGGAAAAGGCGAAGCGAAGATCGGCGACGAGGAAGCAAACATCAAGTGGACGCTGGAAGGCACTACATTCCATGCAAAAGGCGGCGGTGTCGAACTTGACGGAAAATTAAAAGGCGGCATCATGATGCTTGAGGACGTCATGGGTTCCGGCGTCACGCTGGTCTTAGAGTGCGAAGAGGCGAAAGCGGCCGCGGCATCATCCGGTAAAGGAAAGAATGATGCTGACAACGCATCAAACGGCGGAAAAGATATCTCGGATCATGGAAAATCAGGAAGCGGTGAGTCCGGCGCGAGCCAGATCGCGGCACTTTTAAACGGCGGTTCTGCCGAAGAAGTGGGCGATTGGGACCTGTATACCGTGACACAGGACGGCAAAGCATACATGAAAAACGACCTGAGAGCAAAGGGGATCAGTTCGAAGATCCACATTGACGCGGACGGAACCGGTCAGATCGAGCTTGCCGGGAGTGTGATGGATATGGAGTGGGGTAACGGTCAGATCGTTGTTCCTGAGAACGAAGAGGGAGAGCGTGACGAGTACAGATATTCCCTTGCAGATGACTATCTCGTACTCGTAGACGGAGATATGGTCCTTGCGTTCGAACGTGTAGGCGGAAAATCCGGGGCGGCTTCGGATGACAGCCCGGCGGCAGAAATATCCGAAGCGCTCATGGCAAAATATGAAGGCGACTGGCATGGCATCATCCTGTTTTCCAATGCAAAGGGAAGCACCTTTGCGGACCGTGACGGCAAAAAATGTGATGTGGCGGCAAGGATCGCGCTTGATGAGAATGGAAACGTGACACCGTATTTTGCCGAAGCAAAAGATGAAGATACGGAATACAATTTCAGAAACATGGAAGCGGAACTGGATCCGGATATGGATTACATGTATATTTCGGGGAATCTTTTGACCGGAAAAATCGATACGGCCGCGGTCGGTGAGGAAAACGGACTGCTGCATTCGTATTTCACGATCACTGCGGATAACGGGGATTCGATCGACGCGGAATTTGCGATGCGCCATCCCGATGTGCCGTGGCAGAGCGACGATTATCCGATGTATCCGAAGGAAGGATTTGACTATTATAAGGGAAAATCACTCGAGCAGGTGCTGGCTGATTTTGGCAACATGCCGGCGGGACTTCCCGGGAAAACGAATATTACAGGTTGGGAATAAAGATCAAGGTGGGTGATCTTACCCGATCACGGAAGTGAACTGATCTTTGCTGCGGTAATAGCGGCGGATCAGTGCACTGACCTCATCATCAATGGCCTGGGCCGGTTCCTCGGCGGGATAGCCCGTATAATAGCCCTGGATCAGGTCCACGCCAAGGGTGATGACGCAGCGGAGTTCGTCCGCTGTTTCCACACCTTCCGCCAGAGTCATGATGTTGTTCTGGCTGGCATAGGAAATGATGCTCTGCACAAAATGACGCTTCTGCGCATTGATATGGATGTCAGAGATCAGCATGCGGTCTATTTTCACATAACGGGGGCAGTAGCGGATCAGATTGTTCGCATTCGAATAACCGCTCCCGTAATCATCAAGCGCTTCTTCAATATCAAGCCCCTGATTGTCTTTTTTCTGTTTGTCAAGTTCCTCATCACTGAATTCCGAGGACTCCGTATATTCCACAACAATCTGCCCGCGGTGTTTGGAAAGGCGTGCACAGATATCCACACGGTCTTTGCCTTTCATGCGGTAGGAAGGCAGGCTGTTGACAAAGATCTTCTTTCCGACAAAAGCATCCGGCGCGGCCTCTATGCGGTCCAGAACCCCGTTGAAGGTGATCTTCTGCACATCATACAGGCGGTTTAAGATCGTTGCACACTGCAGGATGTCAAGAGGAGCCAGCCTGGTTGGATCGTGGTAGCGCATCAGGGCTTCGTAGCCGAAGACCGTTCCGTCGTTTGCACGGACGATCGGCTGGAAGAAATGCGTGAGATCGGCGGTATCCAGTACCTGCGAAACATCCTTGCATTTGGAGAGGATCTCCTCCGGCAGCTCCGCCAGCTTGGCCTGCTTTTGCAGGTGCAGTTTCTTGGAATGATTTTTCGCATTGACGGTCTGGTTGATCACAAAATCCAGATCCAGCGTCGGCAGGAGCGGATAATGCCGCATTTCATGATGAATGAACGTGTGGTGTTCGTTATGGTCGCTGTCATAATAGACGATGCCTTCTTTCGGGATCTTGGAAATGATGTGCGCATAACGTTTCACACAATCCCTGCTGACGATCCCGATCAGGAATTCATCGTTGCTCAAACGGCCGCAGAATTCCCCTTCATGCGTCACGCTTGCGATAAACAGCGAGAGGGCGGCGATCGCGGAATCTCCGCCACTGCGGGAATAATTTTCGTTGATCCCGCGAAGATCTTCGATGTCAATGGCGATAATGGCCAGTTCTTTTCCGGAATCCGCATTTTGTGCGATCTTTTCGGCGAGCATTTCATGAAAGCCCTGATAGTTGTAAAGACCGGTCTGCTTGTCGCGCACCTGGTCGGCTTTGATCTGCCCGATGAGCTGGCTCAGTGCCTTCTGGCGGTAAAACGCCTCAATTCCCTGATTGACGTTTCGCATCCAGATCCGGAAGGTCACATCATGCAGCTGAACATCTTTGCCGGGATTCAGCACGGCATAGCCGAAACATTTATCCTCAAAGAACATTGGTGTGAAAATAAAGGTCGTGGGGTAGTCGCGTTCCTCGTCAAGCTCGGGGAGCATTTGTGTTACGGGGAACGTACGGTCAAGATCGACCGCATCCGGGTCGGCATCGGGCAGCAGCTGCCCGCATTTGATCACCATATGCATGGTGTCGGAATATCCCTGCCTTCTGGCGTTCTCGCCGGTAAAGGTGATGGGATCTAAGAAGGTATCGTTTAAGCAGATCCAGTAATTCGTAAACGGCCGGATCTGATAGGAATAGACGGCAAGGGTATGGAAAAATGCCTTGTAGTCGCTCTGGCAGAGCATGTCTTCCGTGATGTGGTTAAAATCGGAATAGTAGCTTCTTTCGGAATGATCGGTCTTCCATTCGTCCCGGTTGGTCTTCGTGTAACCGGGTTGAAAATCCTTGCAGCCGCAGCTGCCGCCGATCAGGATATCCGCCTTCATTTCGGGCGCCGGAAGTTCTTCACCGGTGATGGAAAGGTGGAGCTTGTTAAAGCACATGATGCCGCACTTGGCAGCAGGAATATCGGCGGAAGTCAGCGGGACGGGCGATGTCCTGCCTTCTTCGTTGGAATCATACCCGGCAATGGCGATGTCTTCAGGGATCCTGTAACCGTGTTCCGAAAGAACCGAGGCCACACCGATCGCCATATAATCGTTGGCACAAAGGATCGCCTGCGGCAGATCGTTTTTGGCGATCAGATCGTTTGCAAACCGCTTTCCGCTGTCAAACCAGAAATTGCCGTGACAAACACGGTCTTCCCTTATGGTGAGACCGTGCGCTTTCATGCTGTCTAAGAATCCGTTCAAACGCTGCTGGGAATGGGGATGCCCTTCTTTGCCGCCAAGAAACGCGATGTCCGTAAAACCGTGCACATCGATCAGGTGATTGGTCAGTTCCACGATGGGGGAATAGTGATCCATCAGAATGTAGTCAAACAGATCGGTTTCCCGGTCCACGATCACAACCGGCCCATGAAAGTTCTCTTTGACCTGCTGCAGAAGTTTGTTTTCAAGTCCCGGTGTCAGGATCGTATCCAGCATGATCACGATCCCGTCAAAACGATCGAAGCGGATCAGAGAGAAAATATTGGAATCACCGATGTTGCGCTGCTCCGTTTCCTGATATTTCTGGTACATGGAAAATACACATATGTCATAGTCATGCGCATATGCTTCTTTCATGAAAGCCTTCATGAAACGAGACTGTGTATTCTCTTCCAACTGTGCCAGCAGCACACCGATCCTCTTCCGCATATACTTATTATAATGCAAATATGAAAAAAAAGGTACTACCATAGCAAAAAAAGGAAAATCGGTCCCGGTCTGCTTGAGCGTGGGGGCGAATTATATTATAATTGAGAAAAATATTCACAGACGGGAGCACTGACTATGGATCAAGTAAAACATGAATTTTCGGACGGCAAACTGACCATCGGTTTATCGGGACATATCGATTCCAATTCTGCGCCGCAGATCGAAGAGGAGATCGCAAAGATCAGGGAAGAGAACCCGGCGCAGTCCCTTGTCATTGACTGTGAAACGCTCGAGTATATTTCGAGCGCAGGCCTTCGCGTGATCTTGCGTATGAAGAAAGCGGTCCCGGATACGAAGCTTGTAAATGTCAGTCCGGAGGTTTACGAGATCTTTGAAATGACCGGATTTACCGAGATGATGGATGTGCAGAAAGCTTACCGCGTGATCAGCGTGGAAGGCTGCGAAGTGATCGGACAGGGCGCGAACGGTAAGGTATATCGCATCGATCCCGATACGATCGTAAAGGTTTATCTGAACCCGGATGCCCTTCCGGAGATTCACAGAGAGCGGGAACTTGCAAGAACGGCCTTTGTGCTTGGCGTGCCGACGGCGATTCCCTATGATGTGGTCAAAATCGAGGGCGGCGGGTACGGATCCGTATTTGAACTGCTTAACGCCACCAGTTTTGCGAAATTACTGATCAATAAAGAGAAGGATCTGGACGAAGTGGTCAGAATGAGCGTCGATCTTCTGAAGATCATCCATTCCACCGTCGTTAAGCCGGAATCAATGCCGGATATGAAAGCGGTCGCTTTAAACTGGGCTGATTTTCTGAAGGACTATCTGCCCGCGGATCAGTATGAGAAACTGCATGCGCTCGTTGAGGCCGTGCCGGAAGATAACCACATGATGCACGGGGATTATCATATCAAGAATGTCATGCTGCAGAACGGAGAGAGCCTGCTGATCGATATGGATACGCTCTGCCACGGTCATCCGGTCTTTGAGCTCGCCAGCATGTTCAATGCCTATGTCGGATACAACGAAACAGATCATGAGATCGCCCTGCGGTTCTTGGGGATCCCGTTTGAAACGGCAGTGGAATTTTGGAAGAAATCCCTTCATCTGTACTTAGACGGGGCGGATGAGATGAGGATGAAAGAAGTCGAAGAAAAGGCAATGATCATCGGATATGCCAGGATCATGCGCCGCACCATCCGCCGCAACGGGCTGAATACCGATGCGGGAAGAAAAGAGATCGAGAACTGCCGCGTGCATCTTGCGGAACTCCTTCCGAAGGTGGATTCTCTGCTGTTTTAAGAATTATATCCCGGGTGACTTTTCCTGGAAGACTTTGAACAAAAATAATAATACACGTTGTGTTATCCTGCGGACTGTGCTATACTCGTTGTGTAGCACAGTTATACTGTAACGGTTTTTTGCATAAGAACGGAGGATAATGATGGATAAAGCGAAAAAGGTCAGAGAACTCAGAGCGCTTACGGGCATGAACCGCAAGGAATTCTGTGAATATTTCGAAATTCCCTACAGGACGGTTTCGGAATGGGAACTCGACGGCAGACATGCGCCGGATTATGTGATCAGGCTTCTGGAATACTACATCCGTATGGAGAAGGTCACGAAGGAATCCGCTGCAAAGGCGAAGAAGAAATAAAGAATTTGAAAGATTTTCAGAGGAGTTATGTATGGAACATCGTTATAAGATCGCGGTGGCCGGAACCGGTTATGTCGGAATGTCCATTGCAACGCTTCTGTCGCAGCATCATGAGGTAACGGCAGTCGACATCATACCGGAGAAGGTCGATCTGATCAACCGGAAGAAATCCCCGATCGTCGATAAGGAGATCGAGGAATATCTGACCACGAAAGATTTGCGGCTGAAGGCCACGCTGGATGGAAGATCGGCTTATTCCGATGCGGATTTTGTTGTGATCGCCGCGCCGACCAATTATGATCCGAAGAAGAACTTTTTTGACACTTCGGCGGTTGAGAATGTGATCGATCTGGTCATGGAATGTAATCCGGATGCGATCATGATCATCAAATCGACGATCCCGGTCGGCTATACGGAGCATATCCGCAAGGAAAAAGGAACAGACAACATTCTGTTTTCGCCGGAATTCTTAAGAGAATCCAAAGCGCTTTACGATAATCTGTATCCGAGCCGGATCATTGTTGGAACGGATCTGAATGATGCGAGACTGAAAGCGGCTGCGGAGACTTTTGCGGCCCTTCTGACAGAGGGCGCGATCAAAGAAGAGATCGAAGTTCTCTATATGAGTTTTACCGAAGCGGAAGCCGTAAAGCTGTTTGCAAATACGTATCTAGCACTCAGGGTTTCCTACTTTAACGAATTGGACACTTATGCGGAGATGAAGGGACTTAATACGCAGAACATCATCCGCGGCGTTTGTTTGGATCCGAGGATCGGAGACAGCTATAACAATCCGAGTTTCGGCTATGGCGGATATTGCCTGCCCAAGGATACGAAACAGCTTCTGGCCAACTATTCCGACGTACCGGAGAATCTGATCGGCGCCATTGTGGAATCCAACCGGACCAGAAAGGACTTTATTGCAGACCGCGTCCTGCAGATGGCAGGGTATTACGGGTACGGCGAAGATAACCAGTTTGAACCTTCCCACGAGAAACAGGTGACGATCGGTGTGTACCGGCTGACGATGAAGAGCAACTCCGACAACTTCAGACAGAGCTCGATCCAGGGTGTCATGAAACGGATCAAGGCAAAAGGCGCAACGGTGGTGATCTATGAACCGACGCTTACCGACGGAGAGACCTTTTTCGGTTCGAAGATCATCAACGATCTTTCCACTTTCAAGTCCTGCTGCGATGCGATCATTGCGAACCGCTATGACATCGAACTCGATGATGTGGCAGACAAGGTCTATACCAGGGATATTTTCAGAAGGGATTAAGACGGCAAAGGCCCGTCAACTTGACAGTAAACAACGTATCATTTATGATTCTTTCATAGTTTGCGAAACGCATGAATTACAGGAGGTTTTTCTTGGATACCGATGGTGTCATACGATGTATCATACTCGTAGTTTTATTGTTTCTATCAGCATTCTTTTCCGCTTCCGAAACGGCGCTCACAACAGTGAACCGGCTGAAACTGGAAGCGATGGCACAAGATGGTAAGAAGCGCGCGAAGACCGTACTGAAGCTTATGGAGCGGCCTTCCAAGATGCTTTCCACGATCCTGATCGCCAACAATGTCGTGAACATTTCCGCATCTGCGCTGGCAACCACTATGGCGATCCGGCTGTTCGGAAACGCTTATGTGGCGCTGGCTACAGGAATCCTGACTTTGCTTGTCCTGATCTTTGGTGAGATCACCCCCAAAACAATGGCAACGGTCAATAATGAGAAGATGGCTTTGTCTTCGGGAGGGATCATCTATGTGCTCAGCAAGATCCTGACGCCGGTGATCTTTGTTGTGGATGCTCTGGCAAACGGCTTTCTGAAACTGTTCCGTGTGGACCCGGCAGCGGCAAGATCGGCCATGACCGAGTACGAGTTCCGCAAGATCGTGGAAGATTCCCATGAGGACGGCGTACTGGAATCCGAAGAGCGCCAGATGATCTACAACGTGGTCGATCTGGGAGATTCCCTGGCCAAGGATATCATGATCCCGCGTGTGGAAATGGCATGCGTGAACGTGGATGCGACCTATGAGGAACTCAAAGAGGTCTTTGACAAAGAGAAATTCACCAGGATCCCCGTTTACGAGGAATCCACGGATAATATCATCGGCATCATCAACATGAAGGATCTTCTGTTCATGGATCACCCGGAAGAAGTAAAGATCCGGGACATCATGCGCGAAGCGAACTTTACGTTCGAACACAAGAAGACGTCCGATCTGCTCGCGGAAATGCGGCAGAATTCGATCCCAATGGTGCTGGTGCTTGATGAGTACGGGGATACGGTCGGCCTGATCACGCTGGAAGACCTGCTTGAGGAGATCGTCGGGGAGATCAGGGACGAATTCGATGAAGAAGAAAAAGAAAGGATCCGGGAGATCGGGGAACAGGAATACCTGGTCGAGGGATCTTTGAAACTGGATGATATCAATGATGCTTTGGGGACCTCGTTTGATTCCGAAGACTATGATTCCATCGGCGGTCTGATCATTGAGAAACTGGATCATCTGCCGGAGGCCGGTGAAAGCGCGGAACTGGATGACGGTACCACGCTTCAGGTCATGGAAATGGATAAGAACCGGATCGACAAGGTGAAAATGACTCTTCCCGATCCGGTCGAGGAAGAGACTGAGGAAGAAGCGGACCGGGACGATCCCGAGTAGGGGTCATTACCGGATAAGAGTTTATTTTAGAAGTGGGGGATAAGAGATGGCTGAAGTGAAAGATTATGACGAACTGCAAAATGCGGTACACACAAGCACACTGAAAGAAACGGACAGAAAATGTCCGGCCTGCGGCGGTACCATGGATTTCGATCCGGCAACGGGAGGCTTGCATTGCCCGTTCTGTGACCATATGGAAGAGATCCCGCCTGCACAGAATGTTCCGCAGAAGGCCGAGGAACTTGATTTTGCATCCGCGGAACTGACCGGAAACTGTGACTGGGGTGTTGCGCAGAAGACGGTTACCTGTAAATCCTGTGGGGCAACGAGTGTCTATGATGCGCTCGAAGTGGCCAGCGAATGTCCGTACTGCGGTTCCAATCAGGTCATGGAGGCCAATGATGTGACGACGCTTGCGCCGAACGGTGTGGTACCGTTCAAGATCACTGCCAAACAGGCCGGTGAGAGATTTTCATCCTGGCTGAAAGGAAAACTGTTCTGCCCGAGAGCCGCCAAGGAAAGCGCCAAAGCGGAGAAATTCCAGGGAATCTATCTGCCTTACTGGACGTTTGATGCGGATACGGACACTTCTTATACCGCTAAATACGGGATCCACCGTAAGGTTAAGCACGGGGATGAAGAGAAAACGGTTACAGACTGGCACAATACCTCCGGAACCTATCAGCATTTTATCGATGATGAACTGATCTTAGCTTCCAATGCGCATGATACAAATATCCTGCGGATGATCGAGCCGTTTGATACCGAAGACAACAAGGCCTATAAGCCGGAGTACATTGCAGGCTATGCCGCAGAACGTTATTCCATCGGACTGAAGGATGCCTGGGAAAAAGCAAAACAGTTCATCAAGAACCGCCTGAGCGGGCTGATCGATTCGAAGATCCGCAGGGATCATAATGCGGATGAGGTGAGCAGCCTTGTCATGAATACGACTTACTCGAACATTACCTATAAATATCTGATGCTGCCGATCTATATTTCCAGCTTCACTTATAAGGGAAAGATCTATCAGTTCATGGTAAACGGACAGAGTGGCAAGGTCGGCGGGAAATCCCCGATCTCTGCGATCCGCGTGATCATCGCGATCCTGATCGCACTGGCGATCCTGTTCATCCTGTACCAGCTGGTGAATTGAGGCTGCCGTCAGCCGGCTCGATCGAGTTTGCTGTTTGCCGCATTTATATGGAAAAGAATCTTTGCAAGAAGGCGTTCTTGTGATACAATAGTGCGGAATGTTTGGACTGCAGTGATTTTGACACTGCAATTCTGATCTGTATATTTCTATTTGGAAAGAGGAGAATCGTAATGAAAAAGAGAACCGCGGTCATCGTATTGATCGTACTGGCGCTCCTGATCGGAGGACTCGGATATCTGGTGATCTGGGGAGACAGCGCCGGAGCTGCAAAAAACATTAAACTCGGCCTGGACTTAAGAGGCGGTGCCAGTATCACCTACCAGGTGGTCGGTGAGGAAAAACCGTCCAAGACCGATATGGAAGACACGATCGGCAAATTAAAGCAGCGTGTCGAACATTACAGTACGGAATCACAGGTCTATCAGGAAGGCGATGACCGGATCAATATCGATATCCCGGGGATCAATGATAAAGAGACCGTCCTGAAAGAACTTGGAAGACCGGGTTCCCTGTATTTTATCAAGCAGTACGGAAGTGATGGCAGCGAGAACTATACGGCAAACGGATTCAAAGCCGACGGAACACCGGATTATACGCTGAACAAGACCATCGAGGAACTCGAAGCGGACGGATCGATCGTCTGCACGGGATCCGATGTGAAAACGGCGGAAGCCGGAAGCCAGAAGAACAATATGGGCAACACGGAATCCGTTGTACAGCTGACACTGAATGAATCCGGCACGAAGAAATTTGCCGAAGCTACGGCTGAAGCTGTTGTGAATAATGACACGATCATGATCTACTATGACGGCGAGGCTGCCAGTGTACCGCGTGTCAATGCGGCGATCACGGACGGAAATGCTGTCATCACAGGTATGGATGATATTGAAGAAGCTGAGAAACTTGCTTCCACGATCCGTATCGGTGGACTGAAAGTGGAACTGGAAGAACTGCGCAGTAACCTGGTCGGCGCACAGCTTGGTCAGGAAGCGATCTCGAAGAGTCTGGTTGCAGGTGCGGTCGGACTGGGCGTTGTGATCGTGTTCATGATCGTTGTATACTTTGTTCCCGGTTTTGCGGCTTCTCTGGCCCTGCTGTTATATACGGTACTTATGCTCGTTCTCTTAGAGCAGTTTGATATTACGCTGACACTGCCCGGTATCGCAGGTATCATCCTGTCGATCGGTATGGCGGTGGATGCGAACGTGATCACGTTTGCCAGGATCCGTGAGGAGATCGCGACCGGCAAGACCGTGAAATCCGCAATGCAGATCGGTTATCAGAAAGCACTTTCAGCGATCATTGACGGTAATGTAACAACATTGATCGCAGGTATCGTTCTTCTGATCTTCGGTTCCGGTTCTATCAGAGGATTTGCACAGACCCTGATCCTTGGTATCGTTCTGTCCATGATCACGGCCCTGTTTGTTACCAAATTTATCATGCAGGCGCTGTTTGCGCTCGGCATCCAGAATGAAAAGTGGTATGGCAGTGCCAAAGAGCGCAAGCAGATCGACTTCCTGAGCAAGAAACATATCTTTATCGGGATCTCTGCCGCAGTGATCGTTGCCGGCTTTATCGGTATGGCGATCCATGGTGCTAAGGGTGATCATGCTCTGAATTTCTCACTGGAATTCTTAGGCGGAACATCCACCAATGTCAACTTTAATGAAAATATGGAACTGGCAGACATTGAGTCGAAAGTGGTTCCTTATATTGAAAAGATCACCGGTGACGGGAATGTCCAGGTGACCAAGGTCAACAATTCCAACGAAGTGATCTTCAAGACCAGGACACTGAATGTTTCGGAAAGAGAAGAATTCAATAAGGCCATGGAAGATAACTTCGGCGTAGCTGAAGAAAACATCCAGGCAGAGACCATTTCCGCAACGATCGGAAATGAGATGAAGAAAGATGCAGTTATTTCCATCATCGTCGCGATCGCCCTGATGCTAGTTTATATCTGGTTCCGTTTCTCGGATCTTCGTTTCGGCGCAAGTTCCGTGATCTGTCTGATGCATGATGTGCTGGTCGTGCTTGCATTCTATGCGATCGCAAGAGTATCCGTCGGATCTTCTTTCATCGCCTGCATGCTGACCCTTGTCGGTTATTCGATCAACGCAACGATCGTTAGCTTCGACAGGATCCGCGAAGCTTTACGCAATATGCGGAAGAATGAGGATCTTGCAGAGGGTGTAAACAAATGTGGCAACCAGACCCTGTCGAGAAGTATCTTCACGAC
>JAEEGL012025992.1_pt1 | contig 13141 bp, 10 predicted proteins | sample 9134231 | NCBI WGS metagenome assembly JAEEGL01 (sample SAMN16246548, study PRJNA631951) | gut metagenome | biome: gut microbiome; feature: rumen; material: fiber-attached | host: Bos | place: Iran: Karaj | collected 2018-10
AACAAAGTCAGACACGTCAATCGTTGAATGCCTTTCTGAGCCTTCAACCTCCCAGTTAAGGGAAATGATTTGTCCAGATTTATTGTAGTCAAGTCTGAAGCTGTTATCGGTAGCCCTTGCGGAGCCTTCTGCATTGACGACAGCAACATCGAGAGCATTGACAGCATCGTAATACGTCTCAGCCGTGCTAGTATGAGGACCAGTAAATCTTGCAACAAGGTGACCATCCTCTGCAGTATTAAGAACCCGCTTCAAATTATCAGCAACATTTGAAAGGACGTCGCACTTCGCAGCCGTATCAACAACTACCGAGTCATCTACGAACAACTCACCACCGACTTTCTTAAGCATGTTGCTCTCATCTGCGGAAATCCTGACATCTCCTGCAACGGTATTATCATCCTTCTTAACGAGTGACAATGCGGAATCAGGATTATTCGTGACATCAACGAGGCATACACCAAGTTTGTTTTCAATTTCACTAACGTTAGTCTTTACGTCAGCAACATCGCCTGAAAGTGCATTCACATTGTCCGAAATCTGCTGCATTTCTTCCCTTACAGCATCAACACCGGCTGCGGCTTCCTGTTCAACCACTACGATGGACTCTGCAAGTTTATTAAGCGCAGCGGCAACAACTTTCTGCTCCTCATCAACAACATCGCTAAGTTCCCCAAGTTCAGTTACGAGGTCAGCAACATCAGTGAATTCAGTGCAAGAAAGTGCATATTCACCATTTTCGTTATAATATATGAAGCAGATTGCAGAATTTCCGGTTCCAGGGATAACAGTAGGGTCTGTAGGACTTGTAATCTGGTCGTCAACGTGTCCGAAATAAATCTTGTAGATGACGGAATCCTTATAGACCTTGATAACTGTACTTCCTGTGTTTCCGTTGTTGCTAAGTACGTATGCGGCCCTCACGTCCGGGTCAAGTGCTGATTGAGGAAGTTCTACAAGTTCAACATTTTCCCTTGCACTAACCTCATCTGCGAGTGCATCATTAACGTCATTGACAGCACCCTGAAGTTCATCGACGAGACCTTCAACCTCTGACTTGCTGGCTACATTTGACTCACCAATCTCGTATACAACGTGACCGTCAGCAGCGAAACCACTGGTAAGGGTAAGATGCTCAACCTCGTTTCCAAGTTTAACCTCTGTCTTTAACTTTGGAAGGTTCTCGTTGATGGTTGAAATCTCTCCTGAAAGTTCCTCGCCCATCTCGGCAACGCTATCGGAAACCTCCTGTGTCCTGTCTTCTGCTGCGGATAAAGCATCGTCAAGTGCGTTAACTGCATCTCTGTAATTTGACAATCCCTGGGTGTGTTCTCCGGCGAAAGAACCCTCGATGAAGTGGCCGTCTTCAGCAACCTTTAAAACATCCTTAACATTATCAAGCACATTTTCAAGGGCTTCAACTCCTTCATTTGATACGAAGAGGCCACTGTTCTTGGCAACGAGCATATTTCCAGCCTCGTCACTTACCTTTACGTTGGCCTTCAAAACATCAGGTCCGTCAACAACCCTTGTCTTAACGAGTTCAACGGTATTAGTGTTCTCAACATCCCATTCTGTGACAAGAGTTCCAACGGGGATTCTTACCTCCTGTTCCTCACCCTCGCCAAGGTTGAAAACGATTACAAGTTCTTCTACCGGTGCATCATAGTAAGCCCTATCTACAACCGAAGCCTGGGAAAGTTTAACCTCACCAGTTTGAGTTCCGGCTGTGTAATAGAGAATATTCCTTGAAGGGTTGTAGTCAAACTTAACAGTCTTGATAACGCCTTCATCTTCGAAGAGAACACCGGAGAGAACATCACTGACGGTTTCAATCATCTTTGCGATGCTTTCGCCGGATGCATAAGGAAGTTCCGTGTTCGGGAGATGACCAGTGTAAGCCTCTCCATCGTTGTGTCCCCAGACGATTCCTGCGAGCTGTTCATCTTTCTTGATTCTATCAGTCATCGTAACATTGTCTGGTGCATCCGTCCAGCCTTCTCCAACGATTTCTTCGATGTTGCCAGTAGATGCACTGATTTCGTCGACCAACTCTTTTAAGTCCTCCACGGTTTCGTTCAACTCTTCGATTGCCTCTGTATTTGCGGATACTTCTTCCTTGAGTTTCTCAATCTCATCCCAAATATTATCAAAATCAAAGAGTTCATAGGCATCTGGGCCAACTCCTCCGGTAACCTCAGTGGTATCTTCGGTGATTTCCGGATTTTCAGACTTACCGATAGCAAACAAAAGTCTTGTTACGCCATTTTCGGTATACTTAACAACAAAGGGGTCTCCAAAGAAGAACTCCCTACCATTGAGAAAGTTTACAGCATCATCCTTGCTCTCAAACTCACCAATGTTTCTACTCCAATCCGCACGAGCGAATTTCAATCTTTTAATGTACTTTTGGACATCCATAATAGTTAATAATTTTCATATAAATAGATTTGAATAACGAAAAAATGCGGCCGAACAGACCGCATTTTTAATGTTTTTGCTTATGTTAATCACTTACCCTTCAAGGTTGTATCCGTAATCATTACTTGCGTTGATGAAACCAAAAACAGTAACTCTACCTTCATCAAAGTCCTCAACTGTATATTCAACAGCGGCCTTTGTAGGAATATCATCAGGAGTACCAATCTTGTCGTTAACCTCGTCAATCTGTTCCTGAAGTTCTTCATCAGCAGCAGCCCTTAGAAGTGCCTCCTCGTCAATGTTTTCCTGGAGAACCTGGTCAGCGGCGGTCCTTGCAGAAACTTCGTCGTCAATTTCCTGCTGAAGAATCTCATCTGCCTCAGTCCTTGCTGAAACCTCTGCATCAATCTGTTCCTGGAGATTTTCGTCGGCAGCGGTCCTTGCGGAAGCCTCAGCATCGATGTTATCCTGCAAGATTTCGTCAGCCTCTGTCCTTGCTGAAATTTCATCTTCGAGAGCCTCCCAAAGTTCTTCGTCTGCGGCCGTCCTTGCTGATACCTCCTCTTCAAGGGCATCCCAAAGTTCTTCATCAGCCTCAGTCCTTGCGGAAGTCTCAGCCTCAATCATTTCAACGAGAGTGTCAGCCGTGGCGATTAGGTCATTCCTAAGTTCAGTAACAGCACTTTCAAGAATTTCGACTCTCTCGATGATGTCTTTTGTGCTTGCGCTGATTTCATCAATGTCGCTGCGAAGTTCCTCTGTCGTTGCGGAAAGTTCATCAATTTGTGACTGCCAGAAGTTATCCCTATTTACGAGTTCTCCGTTTTCAAGACGATACTCTGCCATTTCATCACTATTTCCGTCAGGTACGATTACAACACAGTCACCCTCTACCATTTCGTGCTTGTCCCAGTTCTTTCCGTTCCACCTATTGATATAATAAGCGTATTCGGTAGTGATTGCGGACGTTGCATCCTCAGGCATTGGAGTTGCATATAAATCCCTGTCAGGGTCCTGGATGTCGATGTTAACCATTGTCCATACCTGGTTGCAATCATCGCTCTCGGAAGCAAACAACTTTGTCTCGTACATCCTTCCGTGAATTTCCTCGAACTGATGGTAGTTGTCACCGAGGAAGTCCTTCACAAGGCGGATTGTAAGTTTTGAAGCTGGCATGGCCTCAATCTGGGTGACCGTTCCAACGCAATCATCAAACTTCTTTGAGTAGAAATTACGGCAGGAAACATCACCTTCGGTAAGGGACCAGAAATGTGCATGGTCGCCAAATCCACTGTAAGCACCTGTCAATGCTGAGAATGAGCCGGTAGGATAGATACGAAGTACGTCGCCGTTGTTTTCTCCACAGGTATTCCAATAATCAGCATCCGCAGTGTCAAGGGACTTAGCCTTAAGACCGGCAAGATTACCCAATTTCATTCCCCTGGCGTCGATATCAGTTTCGCTACGAAGTGAATGGTTCTTATATCTATCACAATCCTCGAGGTAGTTAAGGAGAACGTCCCAGTCTTTCTTTGTAGGAACTCTCCACTCTGAGTTATCGAGCATGAGGATGTGCTGGAGTTTAAGTGCCTGGTCTGATGTGTAGAAGAGACCGAAATCACTCTTAATCTCGTGAGTAATGTAACCCTCGCCGTCAATTGCATCATCAGGAAGTTTTTCTCCGGCCGCAACATCAACAACACCGTTCACTGGTTGGTATTGTCCTGTCCTCATTGCCTGTGAAATGGAAAGAGGCTTTGACTTTGAGCCGTTACCTGAAATGGTGGAATCCGTCGCAACAGCCATTCCAAACGCTTCGATAGGCATTTCTGCAGTCTTTCCGTTTGAATAAAGGATTTTGATAACCCCGTCTTCGTACTTGTAACCAACGACATATTCAAGTGCCGTGAGGTCTATTTCGATTTTGGCGTCTATCGGCTCACCATTGCAGTTCTTCAAACCGTCCCTAAATCTGGTAAATGTGAGTTTCTTGCTCTCCTCGTCAAGATATATGGTCTTAATATCCTCTCCTTTAAGGTTGAGGAAGTTGTTATCAACCTCTTTTCCTGTAAGGGCGCAATTCTTCGTTACATCTCCTGGATATGGTGATTTTGCTTGATATAAAATAAGTTTAGCCATAGTAATATGAGTTATTTCTTTATAAATAGTTGCAGGCATTCAAAAAATTATCCCACAATACGTTTTTTAAGTGCGTTAATGACAGCGAAATTCATGGGGCATGACCAGAACTTGAAAAGACGTATATCTCCAAGGAACGTTCCGCCAAAATACTTCTCCAATGGCAATTCATAGGGGGTATAATCCATAAAGTTAAGACCTACCGTATCAGCAAGACCCTGAGTACCGCCTCCTAATGAGATATTGTATGGTACGCTTTCCTGCTTGTCATACACCTCAGCCAGTTCCCTGAAGTTGAACGCCGGGATTGGCCTGCTTATGAACTTAAGTAATCCGCCGACATAGATATAGATTTTCATCAACCTTCCGCCGACATTCGTATCACATTTCCCAAGACCGTTTCCAAGTAGTTTGAACCTCAGGTGTACATTTGTCCATTCCCCGTCCTTAACCAACCCAGGAAGTGTCGTCTCCTCTATTATGTGCGTAGTGTCATTTATGTAATCGCCCTGGAAATCTGAATAATCACTCGTAGGGCATCCCGAACCCAGGTCTTTCACGATATACTTGTAGGTCAGGCTCCCGTCGTCATTGTATTTGAGGGCAAACGCATTCCTGATATAGTCCGAATATACATCATACGGCTCCTTGATTGAGTTAAGGTATTCGCCAATCGTATCTACCGTATATCCAGTGCAGGTGTTGTTGAAAAGAAGGTAGTAATTCGGTATCTTCGAGTTCTTCTTCGTAGTAAATATGAACGTCTTGTCCTCAGCACCTTCCTTTTCCCACTTTTCCACGGTGTATCCAGAGCAGGTGTTGTTGAATAGCAGGTATTTGTTATCGCTCTTTATCTCGTAGTAGTTGTCCGTGTTTTCGAAGATATTGTGCCCATTTGACGTTTCTATATCCGTTATCCCGTCCAAACTAATCTCCTTGACTGTATATCCTGCCTCAATCCACGGGTCATCCTCTCCTTCGCACGGATTGAAATGAATGTAGTCACCGTCCATGCTATCCTCTGCTGTAGGGCATCCGCTAAGCACGGTCCCTTCCTCCTGCTCGTATCCTTCAGAAATGTACGAATTATCAGCCCACGCATCAGGGACAGGACATTTATCCTCGTACGCTCCCGTTTCCTCAATGAACTGAAACTCCTCTGAACAATCATCCTGAACGTATTCCCTTGAGTCAATGGTATCGTATCCTCCGTCTATGTTGTACCTGTCGGCCGTGAATCCGCTCTTCTCCTCGTCCGTCGCATCAACATCCCAGAACTTGTTTTCAGCCCTCATTCCCATATAGAAGAATATACCCTTGTTCTTCGGGTGTTCGTAGTTAAGAGTGCCTTCGAGGACCTGGTAATCGCTTCTCGGGCGTATCACGAAGCTCATATTCCACTCATCTTCAATGATATTTGGAAGTGTCTGGTAATCGTATCCGTATGTCTTATAGAAACCCTGGAGGAATCCGCCCTTGCATTCAAAGTACTTTACCTGGTCATCTACAACCCTTATCGGATATATGTGTTCGCCGGTATTGCATCTTGAAACGCTGAGGCTCAATCTCGTATCCCCGCAGGTAGAATAGAAACTTTCCGTGTAATATTTGAAGAACTGTGCGTTGTCTATCAGGTTCCTGTCATAAAACACGAGTCCATTATCTACACCCGTAAATCCTATGTTATAAAGCGTTACCCCGCTCATCTCATCATCTCCAGAATTGACAGCAGAGCCCCAGGAAACGGATGAGAATACCTTCCCCTTGTTGAAGTACCTTATACATTCATCTTCCTCCGGGGACACGAACGCAGCCAGACAAGCATTATCATCCCAATCAAACGCCGCCCCTGACGAATCTTCCTTTGAAAGCATGAGGTCCCAGTACTCGTCTTTCCTTATCTTAAAATCTAACTTCCTGGTGTTGTTTATCTTGATATTAGCCATTAAAAACGCTATTTTTCCTATGTATAAATATTTAGGAAACGACAAATAACTATATTTTTGCCAAAGCGATTCATAGGGTGAGTAATCTCTTTCCCTCCACGCCTTAAACCTGTTTCCTCAGGTCTTTATAAACCAATAAGGTTTTGTTTTTCCAATGCGATGTTTTTAATGTTAATAGCGGCATTTATATCACGGTCATGATGTTCACCGCAAACAGGACAAACCCACTCACGTTCCGATATTTTTAAATCTTTTTTTCTATACCCACATTTATGACAAAGTTTGCTAGACGGCTCATATTGCCCAATAAAAATAACATTCTTCCCATACCATTCCGATTTGTATTCTATTTGTCTAACAAACTCAAACCAGGAACAGGACATAATTGATTTTGCAAGATTATGATTTTGTGCCATCCCAGTAATATTCAAACTCTCCAAACAAATCGTATTATAATTTGTAACGAGATACGTTGATAGTTTGTTTAATACGTCATTTCGCATATTGACTATTTTACGATAGCACTTTGCAACCTTTAATCTGGCCTTTTCATGCCGATTGCTCCCAGATTTAGTCCTAGCAAACGCTTTTTGAAGTCTTGCAAGTTCTTTTTGTTTTGTCTCTAGATACTTTGGGTTTGAAATTTTTGTTCCGTCCGAAAGAGTTGCAAAATTTTTAATGCCCAGGTCAATTCCAACCGCTGTAGATATATCAATTTTGGTTTTCAATTGCTTATCTTTTTGATTATCAACCACCACAGACACCCAATAAGTTCCACATTTATCCATTGAAACTGTTACTGTTCCCTGTTTGCACTTAAATTGGTCCCACGTTTTATTTTTACAGAGGCTAACCCACCCTATTTTTGGAATCTTAACACACCAATTTTCAAAATCAAAATGAACACAGTTAATAAATTTTGCGGTATTTCTTGACTTTTTCTTTGACTTGAAACACGGGTATTTTGTCTTTTTCCTAAAAAATCCAGTAAATGCATTTTCAAGATTTCTTAAAGATTGTTGTAATGATTCGCTCGGGCACTCACACAAAAACGAAGTCTCCCCCAATTGTTTTATTTTAGTTAAACGTTTTGCCAGGTCATTATATGAGACGGACTCGCCATTTTCTTTGTATGCACGAGTTTTAATTTCAAGCCCCCAATTGTAAATATACCTTGTACAACCGAAGAATTTTGCAAGTTGTTTCTTCTGCTCTTCAGTTGGTTTTATCTTATATTTGTACGCTTTAATCATTACATATATAAATATCTTATTTAAGTAAAAAATTATGTTTCTACTTAAAAAAAAATGAAAATAATTAACTATTTATAAGAGACGAATTATAATATTATGGGTAGAAAAGTTTATATGACGGAAGACCAGCTCAACGAGATTCTCAGCGGAGCGTATCTTGACGACTATTCTTCCGACGGAAACATAAAGGATGCCGACTATACGGAAGTTACCACCAACCCGGTAAAGGGAGGGGAGCCGGTCACTTCTGACGAATACGCAAAGGAACGCGGTGCAAGGGATATATTCATGGGTCGTTACAGGGACCTCAGCGGTGTATATCCTGCGGCCGGTGCATTGACTCTAGAAAAAAAAAATATTAACGAGGTCGCTGACGGTGTAAAGAACAAGAAGTACAAGGTTTCAGGACCACTCCGTGACAAGATGATGAGGAATTACCAGTCAACGGGAGGAAGGACTATCGGAACGAAACGTCTTGAGAAACTTCTGAGCGACGAGGGAGCATCTGAAAACTACCTGTCAAACCTACTTAGCGACATAAAGTCTGGAAATGTATCACAGGAAGAAATGCAACTTCTCGGTGGCGATGATTTCGTTAGATGGATGGACAGGAACATAAAGAACAGGCAGACCGCAGACGCAGGAATCAAGAAGAGCCAGCACGACATGGGAATGGATAACGTCTATCAGAAGGCTGGTGGAAGCAGGAACAACGGCGGAACTGCACATACGCCTAAAAACAACGGAACAATAACCTATTTTGGCCAATAAACTATTTACTATAAAGAAATAAAAGCATAAAATAATAAAGAAATGGGAAAACAAGCACCTCTTGAAATAAAAGGCTTTGAGAAAAGGGAAGACCTCATTGTAAGAAACGACTACACCAAGAACGATGAGTATAACGAGACCCACAGGGATGCCATTAGCGACGGTGACCCTCAAGGTAAGGGAACTGGACATGGTGGACACACACACGTAATTCCTAACCACGAACTTGCACTGAACACCGACGACCACATCTGGTATTCCAACTACAACTACTCACAGCTTGATACTGAGAATGGTGGTGGACAGTACGATATCGAGGGACGTAACGGTATCGGTGGAAGAAACTGGATAAAGAACATCAGCAAATTCACCGAGGAACACCAGTACGGACTTGACTACGTAGACACATCACTCAACGTTGCAGATGGTCAGTATGTCGCCGGTATCAAATCTGGTCTTGACAAACGCAGATAATGTCTATATTCAGTGACATAGTAAAGGAAGTCCTGAAAGAAGGAGTTGACGTAAAGTCGGTGAACGATGCCATAGACCGCACCTACGAAGTCCTCATAAACTATCGTGGTGAAAATGGCGAACACACCGGCCAAAGGGAGATACAACCAGTCGCTTACGGAACCACAAAGGCAGGTTTTCCGGCAATCAGGGCATTCCAGCCAAATGGCGACACATCTTCAAGGGTGCCTTCTTGGAAACTTTTCAGGCTTGACCGAATTGAAAGTTGGGAACCACAGCCGGAAAACGTATTTGACGAACCACCGGGATTTAACCAGCAGGTATTGGGAAGGTTCAACCCTAATGGGGACGAGTCTATGTCACAGGTTTTCAAAGTTGCGAGTTTCGGGACAAACAATCCTGTTGGAGGAGAGGCTGGCGAAGTAAATGGTCCTGTAATGAAGCAAGACGTATATACCGGAAACCAGGCAAGCGGACCCAATACATTACCAAGCAGCAACGCAGGGCAGAGGCCGGTTCAGAAACAATACACACAAGGCCCTGTAACAAAGCAGGATGTGAAAGCGGTAAACAACGAGCCTGAGCAGGAAACTGATGGATTGGAGAGGTTGAGGAGCAAACTTGCAGACCAGGATTATGTTTCCCAGGCTATAAGGGATGCTGATTTAGGCGACGAAGATAATAATGAAGAAGAGATAGAGAACAATGGATAAAAGTATTGTCGGTAAGGCGTTGAAGAATGCACAGAGGTTGATGAACAGCGCCGAATTCAATAATAAGGTAAACGGTTATGTAAATGAAGGGGCTGGTGCTGACGGTTACGTGCCATCATCCCCAAGGAAACAGGCACAAACGGTAGAAGAGGCGTACGACCCGCTTGACTATTCACAGATGGCAAGTGCGGGTATCAACACAAAACTCCCGAAGAACATCCTTGAATCAATGATAAACAACCCAATCAACGTAACGCCAGCCAATTCTGGATTCGGTTCCGTTCTTGGTGGACTTGATACTGAGGAACTTGAAAGAAGCACACCGGCACCAGTACAGAGAAGAAGACTTGACGAAGGTACACAACAAATGCCAGTTATGCAGCCAGCAGGGTTCGATTCCAACTATTTGAAGTTCCTCGTAAAGGAGGCTGTGAAAGAATGTATGGACGACCTTAAAAAAGAACTTCTCAATGAAACTACGATTAAGGGTTTTAAAATGGGCCCAAATAACAAATTGATGTTCATTGATGGAAAGAACAATCTGTGGGAAGGTGAGATGAAGTTGAAGAAGAAAGCACAATAACCATATTAACTATTCACTTTTTTCCGGAGGGCTTTACGTTCTCCGGAATTTTTTTTGTATATTTGCAACGAAAACCATTAAAACGAAGATAATGGACAAGAAAGGTTATTATAAGTTGCTCGGTGTTGCGGAAAATGCTACGGACGATGAGATAAAGAAGGCATACCGCACAAATGCCCTGAAATATCATCCGGACCGTTGGGCAAATGGCACGGATGAGGAGAAAAAGGCTGCAGAAGATAAATTCAAACAGATGAATGAGGCATATTCAGTTCTATCTGATAAGCAGAAGCGGCAGGCATACGACTCTGGAATGGATGGAGAGTGGCATGACATGGGAGATTTCAATCCATTCGACATCTTTGAGAAACACTTTGGCTCAAATCCTTTCGGTGGTTTTAATCCATTTTCCGGGATGTGGGATGACGGAGGAAACTTTCGCAGCAAACCAGTAAAACGAGGAGACGACGTAACGGCCAGCATAACCCTCACAATGGAGGAGGCCAACAAGGGAGTTTCAAAGACAATAAGTTATGATATCCACGAGAAGTGCGGTGCATGTGGCGGAACAGGTCTCGGAAAGGATGGAAAAATTGTGACTTGTCCTTACTGCAACGGTACTGGTATGTACAAGGATACAAGGCGTATGGGATTTACAACGGTGGTAACACAATCTCCATGCCATCACTGTAACGGAACCGGAAAGAAGGTTGAAAATCCTTGTCCTGAATGTGGAGGAACCGGACTTAGCAGAAATTTAAAGAAGGAAACCGTAACAATTTCAATACCTGTAGGGGTGGCTCCTGGCGAAATGCTTGTTGTACAGGGACGTGGCGATTATCCTGAAGGTGGAGAAGGAATTAGGGGAGACCTGAAAATATATGTAAGTATAGACATGCCTGGCGGGTATTCATTCAGCAATAACATGGGCGGCGTACAATACCAGATGGAAATACCGTTCTATGATGCAATGCTCGGTTGTGAGAGAGATGTGAAGTTCCCGAGCGGAGAAGTTAAGAAGGTAAAAATTAGCAAGAACACGAAGAACGGAACAACCTACACACACCAGGGAGAAGGAATGAAGTTGAAGGACGGGAAGGCAAGGTCATCGTTCGACATAAAGGTATCTTACACCATTCCGGATTCAATCAACAAGAAACAGGAGGAAATATTAAAAGATTTTAAAAACATAACAGAAAATGGCAATTAAGAAACTTACTCTTACAGAAGACCACATTAAACTCATCAGGGCGTTGAATCCGGTGAAGTTTGAATTTGAAGACGCCGATGACCGCTCTCATTTTGGAATCGGTTATGACTCCTATTCACTTTGGGGAGGTAGTTTCCTTTTCGAGGACCTTGCACTCATCCTAGGGTTTTATGAGGAATCACTCCCAGGTACCCAGGATGATTTCACCGGAAGGCGTTATCCGAAGGAAAGGGAGGATTATATGCTTGAACTCTATTCTTTCTTCGAGGAGAACATGCTGTATATCGAATCACTTGTACACCAGTTCTGCGACAAGGGAGGATTGACCCCGGGAACTTATAAATGTATTGATTATCAACTTAATTGGGAAAAAATAGATTAGTATGGGAAAACTTTGTATTCTAACCGGTGAAGAGACGTGCCCGGTTTTCAAGAAGATGTGTCTTAATTGTGAGTTCTCTTCCACTAAAGACAGTGAGACTTATGTATGTGACAACGAGGAAAACAAGGCAGCCGCAATCGAGAAAATCAAGGCTTCCATTCCTGAAACATATAACCTCGTGAACCTGGAACTGGCGCCACGCCCACTCAAGGCACCTACCAAGAAATGCGGACATTGGAGTCTTGATAAGAAGGCTGTGTGGGCAGCAGTACAGGAAATTTTCGAAACTGAACCACAAAAGGCTGAATAAAAAAATCCCCGAGAGTAACATCCCGGGGATTTTTAGTTATGCCTAATGGTAAAATTAGTCGTAAAGCTTCTCTATTCTGTTCATGATGTTGAAGAAACGGTCACGCTCTTCGGCAATAACATCTTTCTCAGGTTCAACAGATTCTTCCATCCATCCCTGTGCTTCTCTATAATTTACTCCATATTTTCTAAGAACGTTGGCCGCATCTTTGCATAATTGAGGATTTTTCTGCTTAATAAAACCAAGAAGACCGTTGATTGCTTTCTGATATTGATTATAAACAGCCTGAACTTCTTGTTTTGCCTCAGGAGATGCTTTTTGTACAGCCTCTTCTGGCGTGCTTGGTGTTGAAGTTTCTGCAGTGTTAGGTTGGTTTTTAATCATTGCTGCATTATTGTTTTCAGAGCCGCCTTTAGAATCTTGCTGACCTTGCTGTCCGCCTTGTGCATCAGTAGATGGTTGTGAAGTTGCGGCTGGAGCACTTGGTGCGTTCTGGGTTGTTGGTGCTGCTGGAGCACTTGGATTGGATACACCGTTTACTTTATCAAGCCTGCCTTGTGCAGCCTTCATTTGTGCTTCTGCGGCTTCCTTTGCCTTTGTTGCTTTATCTAAATCTCTTGTTGCTGAGCCCCTAGTCCAAGCGTCTCCAAGTTTTTTGCCGACACTTTTCAGTTTATTACCAACCGCTTGTCCAACACCTTTTAATCCACCCAAGAAGTCCTCATCTTCGCCTTCTTCGTCTGCTTCCTCGCTGAGGTTATCGCTGGAAACAACTTTACCACTATTCTTCTGACCAGTAGCAACTACACCGTTCTGGCATTCGTCACCACCATCAGCGAATGAAATACCTTCCTTCTTGTGGTCAGATGCGCCGAAAGAATCCTTCTCCCAGTCACCACCTTCTACAAAAGCCTCGTTAACGGCCTGTGTGAATGGACT
>JAEEGL012043414.1_pt1 | contig 13141 bp, 11 predicted proteins | sample 9134231 | NCBI WGS metagenome assembly JAEEGL01 (sample SAMN16246548, study PRJNA631951) | gut metagenome | biome: gut microbiome; feature: rumen; material: fiber-attached | host: Bos | place: Iran: Karaj | collected 2018-10
ATTACGATGCCGTTCTCTGGGCGATAGAAAAAGGTATCAGCAAAGGGATCACAGACAGCTCTTTTGCGCCGAACGCCACCGTCAGCCGGGCTCAAAGCGTAACCTTACTCTACCGCTTCTGCGGAAAAAAGATCGACGGGAACAACCCTTTCCTTGATGTAGCCGAGGGCGCATACTACTATGATGCGGTCCTGTGGGCCGCAGCCGGCGGGGTGACCACCGGCAAGACTGCCGATACGTTCGTTCCCGAAGACAACTGCACCAGAGGGCAGATCGTAACCCTCCTGCATCGTGCTATGGAAAAAGAATAGTCCAGCGTTTCCCACTTCCTTTCTTTGCCCCGGCCGCCGAACTTTGTTCGGCTGTCGGGGCTCTTTTTTCCAAAACACTGATACAAAAAAACAACAAAATAATCGACCTAAGCCCAAGTCTTCGGGCTCCGTCCATCACATGAATGGACGAAACAGGGGATGGCATGATCTGCGGATCATGCCATCCCCTGAAAAAAGAAACTGTCTTATGCGGTGTAGCCAAAACCAGCCGGTATCGTGTTTTTTGCAAAGGAACCCTGCCCTTACTGACGGTAGTTCGGAGCTTCTTTGGTGATGTGCACATCGTGCGGATGGCTTTCGATCAAGCCGGCCGAGGTGATGCGGACAAACTCCGTATCCCGCTGCAGGGAGGGGATGTCCGGCGTGCCGCAATAGCCCATGCCGGAGCAGAGGCCGCCCACCAGCTGGAAAATCGTTTCCGAGAGCGGGCCCTTGAAGGGGACGCGGCCTTCGATCCCTTCCGGGACAAACTTGCTGGCGTCTTCCTGAAAGTAGCGGTCCTTGCTGCCGTCCTTCATGGCGCCGAGCGAACCCATGCCGCGATAGACCTTGAAGCTGCGGCCCTGGAAGAGCTCGATCTCGCCGGGGGACTCTTCCGTGCCGGCGAAAAGGCTGCCGATCATGACCACGTTCGCACCGGCGGCCAGTGCCTTCACCACGTCGCCGGAGAACTTGATGCCGCCGTCACCGATGATCGGGATGCCGTATTTGGCCGCCCGTTCCGCAGAATCCAAAATGGCGCTCACCTGCGGCACGCCGATACCGGCAATGACGCGGGTAGTGCAGATGGAGCCCGGGCCGACGCCAACTTTGACGGCGTCCGCACCCGCTTTGATCAGCGCTTCCGTGCCGTCCGCCGTGGCCACGTTGCCGCCGATGACGTCCAGATCGGGATAAGCGGTCTTGATGCTGTGCACCATATCCAAAACACCGCGGGAATGCCCGTGAGCGGAATCCACCACGATCGCATCCACGCCGGCTTCCACCAGCGCCTGCACACGCTGCAGGGTGTCTTTGGTCACACCCACAGCTGCTGCTACACAAAGGCGGCCGCGTTTATCCTTGCAGGAATTGGGATATTTGCGGCGTTTTTTGATGTCCTTGATGGTGATCAGACCGCGCAGGTAGCCTTCGTCATCCACGATGGGCAGTTTTTCCACGCGGTATTTTTTGAGGATCTCCGTGGCTTCTTCCAGCGTAGTGCCCACCTTGGCTGTGATGAGGTTGTCTTTGGTCATCACTTCATGGATAGGACGATCGAAATCCTCTTCAAAACGCAGGTCACGGTTGGTGAGGATCCCCACCAGTTTGCCGTCCACCGTCACCGGCACGCCGGAGATGCGGTAGCGTTCCATGATGCTCAGCGCTTCCCGGATGCTGCGATCCGGCGGCAAAAAGACGGGATCCGTGATGATGCCGTGCTCGGAACGTTTTACCTTATCGATCTCGGAAGCCTGTGCCTTGATGGTCATATTCTTGTGCACGACGCCGATCCCGCCTTCGCGGGCGATCGCGATCGCCATCCGGGAATCGGTCACCGTATCCATGCCGGCACTCATGATGGGGATATTGAGCCGGAGTTTTTTGGTCAGCTGCGTGGAAACATCCACGTCCTTGGGCAAAACATTCGACTCGCGCGGAACAAGCAAAACATCATCAAAGGTCAATCCTTCACGGCGAAATCGATCCTTCATGGCAGCAGCCCTCCTGTTTTTCTAAGAATCTGTTATTAACTAAAAATGTTAGCACAAGCCCCCGGCCTTTGCAAGCGCTTTTTCCAAATTCCCCTAAAAAGCATCACCGCCGGCAGCGCCGAAACAGAGCGCCCGGATATGCGCCAGCTGTTCCGTGCTCACCCAGCGCAGCCCCAGATCGGAATGATGGAAATCCGAGCCGCCGGTATAAAAAAGCCCCAGCTCCTGCGCCATTTTTCCGTACTTTTCCTCATCCGCAGCATCGTGCTTGGGATGATAGACCTCCATGCCGCGCGCACCGGCCTGCACCCAGCCCGCCAGCTTGTCGTCCATCGCCGTTTCTCCGGGATGGGCGATCACCGCAACACCGCCGGCCTGACGGATCAGCGCCACGGCACCCTCCGGCGTCAGATTCTGCCGCGGCACAAAGGCCTTGCCGCCGGGGGCGAGCCAGTGCGCAAAAGCATCCGCGATGCTCTTCACGTAGCCCTTCTCCATCATCGCCTGAGCGATGTGCGGCCGGCCGACAGAGTTGCCACCGGCGATCTCCTCCACCCGTGCCTGTGAGATGGCCACACCGTTTTGCCGCAGCTTTTTGATGATCTCCTCCATGCGCGTGACGCGGGCCTGCTGCTGCCGCAGCATGCACTGCCGGAACTCCGGCGAACGCCAATCCAGCCAATAGCCCAGGATGTGCACATCGCGATCGTCGCTGACGCTGCTGATCTCCACACCAGGGATAAGGTCTATCCCCGCCTCTTCTGCCGCCGCCAAACCCTCTTCGATGCCGTCCACGCTGTCGTGGTCCGTGATGGCGATGCCGGCCAGACCCAGCTTTTTGGCCAGCATGACCACTTCCCGCGGCGTAAATTTCCCGTCCGAAGCCACGGTATGGACATGCATATCCACGCGCCCCTGCAAATTCATCTGTCTTCCTCTTTCCCCGGCCGGGCCGGCAAGATCTCCGTCCAATAACGGACGGCATTTGTTCCGCATATCTTTTCCACATCCGCGGCGGAATATCCTTTCTGCCGCAGGCCTTCTGCCAAAAGCGGCAAAGAGTCCACGCCCCTGATCCCCGCCGGCAGCTGCTCCGTGCCGTCAAAATCCGAGCCGAAAGCCACGCCCTCCACACCCATTTGGTCCACGGCATGTGCAATGTGCGCAAGCACGGCCTCCGCATCCGCCCCTCCGCCCGGAGAAAGAAAGTCCGGCACAAAGCAAACGCCGAGTATGCCGCCCTTCTCCGCCAGAGCCCGCAGCATTTCATCCGTCAGGTTGCGCGGATTCGGGCAAAGGCCAGCGCAGGCCGCATGGGAGACATAAGGTGGCTTTTTGGCCAGCGCCAGCGCCTGCCAGAAGGCCTCCGGCGCCAGATGTGCCAGATCCAGCGCCATGCCCAGGCGCTCAAGTTCCCCGATCATCGCTCGCCCGGGCGGCAAAAGCGGCCCCGGCTCCAGGCAGCCGCCGGCCGCCGCATTGGCATAGTTCCAGGTCAGGCTCAGGCTGCGCAGGCCCAGGCGAAAAAGCTGCTCCACAGCGCCGGCATCCCCGGCCAAAAGCTCCGCACCTTCCAAATGCAAAAAGAGCCGCGTTTTTCCTGCCGGCGGCAGTACTTCTCCCCGCCAAAGCAGCGGCAGCGCCAGATCGGCGTTCTTTTCCAGCGCCTTCCGCAAGGCTTTTAACAAAGAAAAAGCCCGCTCCGCCACGCTTTCTACCGGGCGGGGCAACACAAAGACAGACATCCCGGCCAGTGCCGAAAGCGCCGCCAGACGCCGCAGGTCCGTGTGACAAAATCCGTTCTCCCGAAAGGCAGGCCCCTCCGCCCGGGAGATCAGGTCGCAATGCAGATCGGCAAACATCCCCTCACCTCCAAAAGAAAAGCGGCGTCCGCGGACGCCGCCTGCTGTCTTAGCTTATGCCGGGCACACAGCTTGTGTGCCTTTCTTCTCTTTTGCTTCCGCTTTCGCCAGCATCGCCTCAGAGGCTCTCCTTAACAAAATTGATCGGCTCGATCTTTTGCGCCCGGCCGCCCTGCATGGCCAGAAAGACGCCGTTGAACTGCAGATCTCCTGCCGCCACCTGAAAATGATCCCTCGCGCCCGTTTTGAAGCGGCGGATGACAATATCCATATCCACGCCCAGCACGGAGTCCCGCGGGCCTGTCATCCCCACGTCGGTGAGGAAGGCTGTTCCCTTGGGCAGGATGCGGGCATCCGCCGTCTGCACATGCGTGTGCGTACCGAGCACGGCGGCAGCGCGGCCGTCCAGATACCAGCCCAGGGCGATCTTCTCCGAAGTGGCCTCGGCATGGATATCGATCAGCACATTGCCGGGGCCCATCTCCGCCAGCATGTCGTCCGCGCAAAGGAAGGGGTTCTCCGCCTCCGCCATAAAGGTGACGCCCAGCAGATTGCCCAGCAGCAGACGCTCGCCGGCCACTTCAAAGGCCCGCCAGCCCACGCCCGGCGCGCCGTTCTTCCAGTTGGCCGGACGCACGATGCGGGGGTCGTCCAGAACGCGGAAGACCTCCCGATTATGAAAGGCGTGGTTGCCCAGGGTAAAGGCATCCACGCCCATATCGATCAGCTCATGAAAGGAACGTTCGCCCAGCCCCACACCGCCGGAAGCATTTTCGCCATTGATGACGACAAAATCCGCCGCATAGCGCTCCCGCAGCTCTGCCAGGCAATACTCCAGCATTCGCCGGCCCGGGCGTCCAACCACGTCGCCGACAAAGATCACATTCACCCGATCCCCCTCCGTCTCTCAAACCAACGTATGTATCACTGGTTGAAGACCACCACGCGGCCTTCGTCGCGATAGGCGATGATCTTCAGCGTTTTCCCGGCCAGATTGGCGCGCACATTGTCCATCAGGCTGTCCAGCAGCTCTTCCGTGGGATAATCGTAGCGGTAAGAACGGTCCTCGTCCAGGACCTGCACCACGTCCGGGAAGCACTCCGCAAAAAGATCAGCCAGCATATCCAAAAGGCCCAGCGAGAAAGTTTCCGCATCGCAATAAAAGATCAGATGGTCGAAGCATCCCATGTCCTGCCACTCCATGTGCAGCATAAGAGGATGGCTTTTTCGAATATGGTAATAGGCACAGATCGCCTTCACCATTGTGGATTCCAGATCCGCCCGCTCTTCATCCGCGAGCATGATGGTAACAAAGGTGAAGCGCAGACTGCTCATGTCCGGATCGTAAGAGACCGTCGCCACCTCCGGATAGCGCAGGAGGATGGAGACCAGAAGCCCCGTGATCTCATGCACGCTTTCGGGGCTGACGTTATCCGTCGGCATTGGCATCATCTCGCTTTCGCTTCTATTATAGCACCCCGCCGCCTGTTTGTAAAAGGGAATTCCCGGTTTTCTTCCCAATGCAGGAAATTGGCTTTTATCTGCTTTCCGCAGATAAAAGCCAATTTTGTTTTTCTTTCTCGTCTTTTGTTCCGCTTTGCGCAGTCGGCTTATTTCGCGTAGTCGATCGTTCTCGTTTCGCGGATGACCACGACCTTGATCTGACCGGGATATTCCATTTCCGATTCGATCATCTTGCAGACGTCGTTGGCAAACTTGACGATGGAAACGTCGTCCACCTTGTCCGGCTTCACCATGATGCGCACTTCACGGCCGGCCTGGATGGCATAGGATTTTTCCACACCTTCAAAGCCGTTGGCGATCTCTTCCAGTTTTTCCAGGCGTTTGATGTAGGATTCCAGCGTTTCCCGCCGCGCTCCGGGACGGGCCGCGGAAATGGCGTCCGCCGCCTGCACCAGCGCCGCTTCGATGGAGTTGACTTCGATATCGCCATGATGTGCCGCGATGCAATGGATGACGTCCGGACTTTCCTTATACTTCTTGGCCAGGTCGGCGCCGATGGTCACATGAGAACCTTCCATTTCGTGGTCGGCCGCCTTACCGATGTCATGCAGCAGACCGGCACGCTTGGCCAGCGTCACGTCTGCGCCCAGCTCCGAAGCCATCACACCGGCCAGGTGAGAAACTTCGATGGAATGCTTGAGCACGTTCTGGCCATAGCTGGTGCGGAACTTCAGGCGCCCGAGCAGCTTCACGACTTCGCCGTGCAGGTTGTGCACATGCGTTTCGAAGCAGGCCGCTTCCCCTTCTTCCTTGATGCGCTGGTCCACTTCCCGCTGCGCTTTTTCCACCATTTCCTCGATGCGGGCAGGGTGGATGCGCCCGTCGGCGATCAGTTTTTCCAGCGCCACCCGGGCCACCTCGCGGCGGACGGGATCAAAACCGGAAAGGATGACCGCTTCCGGCGTATCGTCGATGATCAGATCGATGCCGGTCATAGTCTCCAGGGTGCGGATGTTGCGCCCTTCACGGCCGATGATGCGGCCCTTCATTTCGTCATTGGGCAGCGCCACCACAGAGACGGTGGTCTCTGCCGCATGATCTACCGCCACGCGCTGGATGGCCTGGGAAACGATGTCCCGTGCCCGTTTTTCGCCCTCTTCCCTGGCCTGCATCTCGATATCACGAACGAGCGCGGCCACTTCGTGCTGCATTTCTTCCCGAACGGAATCCAGTAAAAGATCTTTGGCTTCCGTGGCGCTGATGCCGGAGATCCGTTCCAGCTCGGCAGATTTCTTTTCCTGCAGGGCGTCGATCTTCGCCGCCTGTGCTTCCAGATGTTTTTCTTTGTTGCGCAGGGATTCTTCCTTGCCTTCGATCCCCTCCAGCTTTTTGTCCAGCGTTTCTTCCTTTTGCAGCAGCCGCCGTTCCATTCTGGTGATCTCATTGCGGCGCTCTTTGTTTTCTTTTTCCGCTTCACTGCGCGTACGGAAGATCTCGTCCTTTGCTTCCAGCAGCGCCTCTTTTTTCTTGGCTTCCGCTTCTTTTTTGGCTTCCAAAACGATCCGTTTTGCGGTCTCTTCCGCCGAACCGGTCTTTGCCTCGGCCAACACTTTACGCAATATGTAGCCGATCAGGCAGCCGATGATCAGGGCAACAACGGCAATTACAGCATAAATCAACGAAAACGCACCTCCTCTATCCCGTTTTAAACACAAAAAAATCGAGCCCTAGCCCGATTCTTAGAATATTGGCAACGATACACCGATATAAAGCAGTGCAGAAACACGCCTCTGCTGAAATCCGCGCGCATACAGGCTGCAAGATATAATTAAGAAAAAAGATGACCTTAATATCTATATGCAAAATCCATATGCAATATGACCATTGCCGGGATGCCGAAAGACATAAGAGAGCGCATGGCTCTCGAATAATATTCTAAAAACCGAAACCATTTCTTATATTTTATATGCTCCGGTTTGTTTTGTCAAGGGAAGATGCAGGCGGCATCCCATCCGCAAGGCCCACTCAAGTCAGGTTTGCCGGTCAGCCAGCAAAAAACCCGCCGGGAAAAATCATTCCCGATCTTCGCCCGGCAGGCTGCTCCGACCCAGCGCCGCCCGGATGGAAGCACCGGAAAAACCCTGCGCGCTCAGCCGGCGCAAAAGCCGCAGCGCCCGTTTGCCGGGTTCCAGCCCCGGATCCTGTGTGCGCAGCGCCTTCTGCAGCACAAAAAAAGCCTCTTCTTCTTCCCGCTCGACCGGATAGAGCTTTTCCAGAGCTGCTTCGATGTCAGCATCTGACACGGCTTTGCCGCGCAGCTCCTCCCGGATCATCGCCCGGCTCTTGTGCTCGCCGAGCTTATATTCCGTCCAACGCTCCGCAAAAGCAGCGTCGTCCAAAAGCCCGAGTGCAGACAGGCGCGCCAGCGCCGCCTCCGTTTCCGCCTCGGGATACGATCTGCGCTTCATCGCCAGGCGCATCTCGCCCATGGAACGCGGCCGCACGGAAAGGAAGCTGCAGGCATAATCATAAGCCGATCGCTTAGTCCTCACCAAAGCCGTCTTCCTCCAGGTCCTCCGCAACGCCCACTTTCAACATATCCAGGTCCAGCGCCCGCCGCCGGATCTCCTGCTCGATCTCCGCCGCCACTTCCGGATGTTCCTTCAGATATTCACGCGCATTCTCGCGTCCCTGGCCGATACGCTCATCCCGATAAGAGAACCAGGCGCCGCTCTTGGTGATGATGCGCATTTCCACGGCGATATCCAGCAGGCTGCCTTCCCGGGAAATGCCCTCGCCGTAAATGATGTCGAACTCCGCCACCTTGAAGGGAGAGGCCACCTTATTCTTGACCACCTTGGCCTTGGTGCGGGAGCCGATGATCTCCGTTCCGCGCTTCAGCGCTTCGCCGCGCCGCACTTCGATACGGACGGAAGAGAAAAATTTCAGCGCCCGGCCGCCGGGAGTCACTTCCGGATTGCCGAACATGATGCCCACTTTTTCGCGGATCTGATTGATAAAGATGACGACCGTGTTGGAACGGCTGATGGAACCGGCCAGCTTGCGCAGGGCCTGTGACATCAGGCGGGCCTGCAGGCCCACGTGCGCGTCGCCCATATCACCTTCCAGCTCCGCCCGCGGCACCAGCGCCGCCACAGAGTCCACCACCACGATATCCACCGCGCCGCTCCGGACCAGCGCCTCGGCGATATCCATCGCCTGTTCGCCCGTGTCCGGCTGCGAGACCAGGAGATCGTTGATGTTCACGCCCAGCTGCGAGGCATACTGCGCATCCAGCGCGTGCTCGGCATCGATGAAGGCCGCCGTGCCGCCCATCTTCTGCGCAGAAGCGACAACATGCAGCGCCACCGTGGTTTTCCCGGAAGATTCCGGCCCGTAGATCTCTACCACGCGCCCTTTCGGCAGACCGCCCACGCCCAACGCGATGTCCAGCGCCAGCGCGCCCGTCGGTATAACGTCCACGCCTTCCTTGGCTTTGTCTCCCATACGCATGATGGAGCCTTTACCATACTGTCTTTCGATCTGGCTCAACGCCGCTTCCAGCGCGTCTCGTTTATCTGCCATGCCGTTCGCTCCTTCCAAACATTTGTTCGTATATATCATACCGTATTTTCCATCGGGAAGCAAGCCCAAATCTGCAAAAACCCACAATATTTTTTCTTAAAAATCACGTTCGCCGATGAAGCGCGCCATTTCCCGCAGGCAGTCCTTGACCGGGTTTTCCGGCAAACGCTCCAGCTCCGCCAGTGCCCGCCGGATATACAGATCCGCCACACGGTAAGCCTCGTCCACCGCCGCGCATTCCGAAAGCAGCGCGATTGCCCGCTGTATCTCGTCTTCCGTCTTTTCCTGCCGGGAGACCAGATGCCGCAGCCAGTCCCGCTCCGGAGAAAGGCGCAGGGCATAAAGCACCGGCAGCGTGATGATGCCCTGCCGGAGATCGCCGGCCACCGCCTTGCCCAGCGTGTCCTCATCCGCCGTCAGGTCCAGGATATCGTCCGTCACCTGGAAGGCCATCCCCAGCGCATAGCCATAACGGCAAAGGCCGGAGACCGTTTCCTCCGTCGCACCGGCCACCAGCGCCCCCAGCTCACAACTGCTGGAGATGAGGATGGCCGTTTTTCTTTTGATGCGATAAAGATAATCCCGCACGCCCTGATCCGGGCAAAAGGCAGTGTGCATCTGCTGCAGCTCGCCACGGCACATCTCCACCATCACCTTGGCCAAAATGCTCCGCACCTGACCGTCATAACGATTCAGCTGCTGCATCGCCTGCGCAAACAGATAGTCGCCCGCACAGATGGAGATGCGGTTTCCCCAGACCGCCACGGCCGTAGGCAGGCCGCGGCGCGTTTCCGCCGCATCGATCACGTCATCATGGATCAGGCTGGCCGTGTGGATGAGCTCCAGCGCCACTGCCAGCGGCATCAGCGCTTCCAGATCATAGCGGCCGAACTTAGCCGCCATCAGCGCAAAAGCCGGCCGGATCCGTTTGCCGCCGCCGGCCAGAAGGCGGCCGCCCGCTTCCGCCATCAAGGCTTCATCGGAAAAAGCGGCATCCCGCAGCTTTTCCTCCAGCTTTTCCAGATCCGCCAGGATATCTTCCGGAAAAAAATAATTGATCATCGTTCTTCCACCGTTCCCTGCTTAAAGCAGCTGCGGATGCGCCGTTTGGCAAAAGCCCTGCAGCACCGCCGCCCCGACTTCCGATAAGAAGGGCATCCGCGCATGCAGCGTCGCGATCTCTTCGCCCAGCGCCGGCCGGTCCTCTGCCAGATGCCAGGCATAAGCCATGCCCAGATGGGCCGCAAAATCTTCCATTTCCTGTCTGGCGCTTTCCGGCATCCGGCCCTGTTCCGCGCCGATGCGCACCGCAAGACGCGCCATGCCGCCGTATTCCACCTGCGCGAGCGCCGCCCGTTCCGCTGCGGCATCGGCAGCATCCCGCTGCTTTTGCCAGAGTCGGGAACACGCCTCATTGCTGCGCGCGATCAGGTCGGAAAAATCGGGCAGCCAGTGGCCCAGGCCGTGCATCTCGCTCCAGGCAAAGAGCTTGCCCAGGACCAGGTCGCCCAGGAGCACCGGATATTTCAGCGCTGCCGCCGGCAGTTCGTCCCGCACGCCGCGGTGGATCTGCTGCGCCAGACCGAGCAAAGCGACGGAAACCGCTCCCGGCACTGCCGCCTGCAGCTCGCGCCCGGCGCTTTTTGCCACCCAAAGCAGGAGCATAGGGAAAAAGCCTTCATCCGGCAGCTCGTCCGGATCCGGCACGCAGGCCGCGAAGCAATGCCGGTATTCCGCCAGCTCCCGGCGAAATGCCGCCCGCACAGCTTCCATTTCTTGTCTGATGGATTCTGTCATAATCCCTCCATGCTCAAAGCGCAGCCAAAAGCTCTTTCACCTTGGCGGCGGCTTCCTCGATCGGGATCTCCAGGACTTCGCCCGTTTTGCGGATCTTGATCTCCAGTTTTCCCTGTTCCACCAGCTTCGGCCCCATGGTCAAACGCAGCGGATAGCCGATGAGGTCCGCATCGTTGAATTTCACACCGGCCCGTTCGGCCCGGTCGTCCAGCACAGTTTCCACACCGGCCGCTTCCAGCGCCGCGTAAACTTCTTCCGCCCGCTGCATCAGCATCTCATTCTTGTTGTTCACCGGCACGATCACCGCATGATAAGGCGCGATGGCCGCCGGCCAGATGATGCCGTATTCATCGTGCCCCTGCTCGATGGCTGCAGCCATAGTGCGGCCGACGCCGATCCCGTAGCAGCCCATGACGGCATAGTTTTCCTTGCCGTTTTCGTCGATATATTTGGCGTTCATTTTTTCGCTGTACTTGGTCTGCAGCTTGAAGATCTGGCCGACCTCGATGCCACGGGCGGAAAGCAGCGTCCCCCCGCAATCCGGGCAGCGTTCCCCGCCTTCCACGATGCGGATATCCGCCACCTTTTCCGCCTGATAATCCCGGCCGTAATTGACGCCGCAGAGGTGATAGCCCGCCTCGTTGGCGCCGGTGACGGTGTTGACCATCAGCGCCACTTCGCCGTCCGCGATCACGCGGACCTTCGCGCCCACCGGACCCATGAAGCCCGGGACCAGGCCGGCCGCGCGGATGCTTTCTTCATCCGCCGGGAAAAGCTGACAGCAGCCCAGCGCATTCTGCAGCTTGACTTCGTTCAGACGGCGGTCGCCGCGGATAAGCGCCAGCACCAGCTCGCCATCAGCAAAATAGCAGAGGGATTTCACCACACGGTTGCTCGCCCTGCCCAGGAAAGCCGCCACGTCGTCTACCGTTTTGCAATCCGGCGTTTCGCGTTTTTCGATGGCTTCCGGCGTTTCGCCGATGCCCGTGCCTTCCGGCGGCAGTGCGGTCACTTCATTGGTCGCTGCATAGCCACAGCTATCGCAATACAGCACTTCGCTTTCGCCGATGTCCGCCAGAGCCATGAATTCGTGGCTGGCGTTGCCGCCGATCGCCCCGTTATCCGCCGCCACCGGCCGGAACTTCAGGCCGCAGCGGCTGAAGATATTGTCGTAAGCCTTCCACATCTTCTGATAGCTGATCTCCAGCCCGGCTTCGTCCCGGTCAAAGGAATAGCAGTCTTTCATCATGAACTCACGGCCGCGGATGAGCCCAAAGCGCGGCCGGCGTTCGTCACGCACCTTGGTCTGGATCTGATAGACCATAAGCGGCAGCTGCCGATAGGAACGCACCAGCTGACGGAACTGTGTGGTGATCACTTCCTCATGCGTGGGGCCGAGGCAGAATTCCCGGTCGTGCCGGTCCTTGAGCCGAACCAGCTCCTCGCCGTAAACGTTCCAGCGGCCGGATTCCAGCCAGAACTCCGCCGGCTGCAGGACCGGCATGAACAGCTCCTGCGCCCCGGCAGCGTCCATTTCCTCCCGGATGATCTCCATGATCTTCTTCATACTGCGCCAGGCCAAGGGCATATAGGTATAGATGCCGCTGGCCACCTTGTTCAACATCCCCGTGCGCAGCATCAGCTGATGGCTGACGATCTCCGCCTCCGCCGGCACTTCCCGCAGGGTCGGCGCATAAAGCTTACTCGCTCTCATTTTCTCTTCCTCCGTTATGAATGAATGTTTGAATTTCCGTAAACAGCCTGTCCACCAGTTCCGCTTCCGGCACTTTTGCCACCACTTCTCCCAGTCGAAAGACCATGCCCAGTCCGTCGCCGCCGGCAATGCCGAAATCCGCATCCCGCGCTTCACCGGGGCCGTTGACCACGCAGCCCATCACCGCCACCTTCAAAGGACGGTCAGTATGTAAAGCCGACAGGCGATCTTCCACCGCCGCCGCGATGGCCGGCAGGTCGATCTTTGTGCGGCCGCAGGTGGGACAGCTGACAAAATCGAAGCCCTCCCGCCGCAGACCCAGCGCCCTCAGGATCTCTTTGGCCACAAAAACTTCTTCCACCGGATCCCCGGTCAGCGAAACGCGAATGGTATCGCCGATGCCGCGGGAAAGCAGCGCGCCGATGGCCACTGCCGAGCTGATGCTGCCCCGCCGGGGCAAGCCGGCTTCCGTCAGCCCCACGTGGAAGGGATAATCCAACTGCTCAGCCAAAAGCGTATAAGCGTCCAGCATCAGCAGCACGGAACTGGATTTGACCGATATCTTGATCTGATCGTAATCGCAGTCCTCGATCATCCGCACGTGTCCCAGGGCGCTCTCCGCCAGCGCCTCCGCCGTGATGCCTCCGTACTTGGCCAGCAGGGGCTTTTCCAGGGAGCCGCCGTTCACCCCCA
>JAEEGL012867877.1_pt1 | contig 13141 bp, 8 predicted proteins | sample 9134231 | NCBI WGS metagenome assembly JAEEGL01 (sample SAMN16246548, study PRJNA631951) | gut metagenome | biome: gut microbiome; feature: rumen; material: fiber-attached | host: Bos | place: Iran: Karaj | collected 2018-10
TACTTTATTAATTACTACTGGAGAAGGTTGGTCTAAAATTATGTATTTAATGATGGATGGTTATAATTATTATGTTTCTGTTTTATATTTTGTTATTGCTGTTATTACAAATTATTTTTTTATGCTTAAGTTAACTATTGCTGTTTTATTATATAATTTTGAAAAAAGTAGAACTGTTGTTCATGATTTAGAATATAATATTAGACAAAGAAAACCAGGAAAAAATAAAGTTTTTAAATTAAGTTATCAAAAAAAATTATTAGATGAAAATAATGAATTGAAATATAAAAAAAAATATCCTATTATTAAAATAAGAAAAGGACAAAAATTTAATAAATTTAGATTTTCATTTTTTGAATTTTTTAAAAATATTATTTCTTATCATTGTTTTAAATATATTCCAAAAAAAAATGATTATCATAAAAAATATTTTATTTGTTATTTATGTTATTATATTATAAATCAACCCTTTGTTCAAATATTTCTTTTTATTTGTGTACTAATAAATTCAATAATTTTAGCACTTCAAAATGATACATCACCACAAAAAGGAATTCAAACAATAAATATAATTTTAGTAAATATATTTTTTTTAGAACAATTATTTTTTATTATAGGAAATGGATTAAAACAATTTTGTTCACAATGGGAAAATATATTAGATTTTATAATAGTAATAATATCACCAATTGAATTATTTATTAAAAGGAATAAAGATGGAACAAAAACTTCAGTTTTAAGTGGAATAAGAGTATTAAAAATATTAAAATTAATTAAAATATTTAAAACTTGGATTCAATTTCAAATAATAATGGAAAGTATAAAAAGAACTGCATATAGAATGTTAGATTTTGTATTTTTTTTTATAATAATTTTATATATGTATACTTTACTAGGATATTCTTTATTTAATAATTCTTTAAAATTTAATAAAAATGGAGAATATAATGCAAAAAAAACTAGTAATGAATATAATTTTGATTCTTTTACTCAAAGTTTACTTTCTGCATTTTTAATTATTATTGGAGATCATTGGAATGATATTTTTTATCAATGTTATAGAAGTAGTAGAAATAATAAAATTGCAGTTTTAATATATTTTTTTACTTTAGTTTGTTTTGGACAAATTGCTTTAATGAATATATTTTTAGCTTATTTAATTGATAATTTTGAAAAAAGTTGTTGGGATTTAGAAAGAAATGTTTATGTTAGAAAAAATTATTTATATCTTTATTTTGCTAATTTTAGAATTGCAAAAGCAGATGAATTAGAAAATAGAAGAGGAATTATTAGAAAAGATGCTGAAAATATATTTAAAGAATATATTTCATTAAGTAATAAAATAAAATTAGCAAAAAAAGGGAAATTAGTTTTAATTGGAAAATCAAATATTAATTTCATTACATATAAAGCAAATTTAAATGAAGATTATTTATTAATTCATAAACATAAAAAATTAAAAAATATAAAAGAATTAAAATTTCCAAAAATTTTTCAAGAAACTTTAAATTTAGCAACAATAGAAAGTGAAAAAATTGATAATTTACAATGTTATAATTTCATAATAGATTATAATCAAAAATATGAAGAAGATAAAAATTTATTTAAATTCAAAACTACATTTTTAAATGATGATGATATAAAACAAAAAATTCAAAAAACAATAGAAAATGCATACAAAACATCAAATGATAATTTACAAACTCCACCAAGAAGAAAAAGAAATAAATGTTTAGGTACTGAAATAATGAAAAGAAAAAGAACAATTTTTGAAAGTTATGGAATAAAAAATGGAAAAGAGTATTTAATTGGATTAAATTCAATGAGACCTTTAATGAAAGAAAATGAAGAACCAATAAAAAGACAAAATTCTTTATATAATTTTAAAAATAATTTAGATTTATTAGGTATGAAAATACATGAAAAACCAAAAAAAAAAAAAGAATATAATACATTAAATTTTAATTTAAAACCACCTTTAAAAATAAGAATAAAAGAACATTTAAAACATTCATCTTTATTTATTTTTCATAGAGATTGGAAAATAACAAAATTTGTAAAACAAATTTCAAACTCAAATGAATTTAATTATATAATGTTAATTATAATAATTTTAAGTATAATTATTATTGCATTTGATAATCCTTGGGTAAGACCAAATTCAGTTCAAAATACAACAATAAATATTGCAAATTATTTTATAAATATTTGTTTTTTAATAGAAGGATTAATGAAAATTATAAGTAATGGTTTTTTATTTAGAGAAAAAGTAAATAAAAAATTAACAATTAAAGGAGATGAATTTTTTGATCAAATTATAACAGAAATAAATGATAATCAAAATAAGAAAAATTTTGAGCAAATAAGTGAAAAAGATAAAATAATAGTAATACAAAAAGCAATTCATAAAATTCAAAAACAAAAAGCATATTTAAGAGATCCTGGAAATTTAATAGATTTTTTTTGTATAATAATAGGAATAGTTGATATGGTTGGTATAGCAAAAAAATTTAGTTATTTAAGAGTTTTAAGAGCAATTAGATCAATAAGACCAATTCGTTTATTAATAAAAAGTGAAAATTTAAAATTATTAATTAAATGTTTAGTTATATCAATTCCAGCATTAGGAAATATTTTATTTGTATGTATAATATATTTATTTTTATATTCTATTTTTGGAATGAATATTTTTGGTTCTTCTACAAATACTTATTGTTCAGGAGGATTACATTTATCAAAAAATGAATGTGAAGAATTAGATAATGAATGGGTTTATAATCATGAAAATTTTCAAAATTTTTGGTATGCTTTAAAGTCAAATTTTGAATTAATGTTAGGGGAAAATTGGGCTGAAATGATGATTTTTTCATATAAAATTACTAAAAAAAAAATAACTTATGTTTTTTATATTTCTGCTATTATTTTTGGAAATATTTTTATTTTAAATTTAGTTGCTTCTTTGTTAATACAAAAATTTAAGTATATTAAATTTAAAAAAAATCAATATCCTGATTTAACTGTTCCTGAAACTGAATGGTTAAAATTACAAAAAATTATGATGAAATATAAACCAATACAAGAATATATTGTTTTAGATAAAAATGAACATTTAAAAAAAAAAATTCAAGAATTAATAGAATCAAAATATTTTAAAATTACAATTGATATTTTAATTCTCTTATCAACAATAGAATTAATGTTACAATATAATGGTTCTTCTGACAATTATAATATTTGTTTAGAAGTATTAAATTATTTTTTTACAATATGTTTTAATATTGAAGTATTTTTAAAAATATATGTAGCTGGATTATTATATTTTAAAAACTCTTGGAATATTTTTGACTTTATAATAGTAATTTTATGTGATATTTTCGGAGCAATAAAATTTGTAAGTTATACTCCTTTAATAGATAAAAGAAATGATATAGATACATATCATTTAATAGTAAGATTATTTAAAATACTTCGTTTATTTAAAATAATATCAAATGTTGGAATATTAAGAAATTTATTTGATACAGTAATGTTAATGATGCCAAGTGTAGGAAATGTTGGATTATTAATAGGAATAATAATAGTAATTTATGGTAATATTGGAATGAATATTTTTGGTACAGTTCCATATAGAGAATCAATAACAAGAACAAATAATTTTAGAAGTTTTTTATCAAGTACTTTAGTTTTATTTAGAGTAATGTGCGGAGAAGATTGGAATAATATAATGAATGAATTATCATATCATGATTGTAGAAATTCTTCAAGTGATATTTATAAAAAAGATTATTATTGTTATCATTTTAATATTATTTGTTATGATAGTTATAAAATAAATTATACTAATATTGACTTAATTACAAATCATGAAATACAAGATGATAATCCAGAAATAAATGAAGTAAGTTATCATTTTACTTGTGGTAGTGATTTTAGTTATTTATATTTTATTACTTTTGTTTTATTTATTCCTGTTATTTTATTAAATTTATGTATTGTTATGGTTGTTGAAGGATTTGGTGACTCAATGACTGAAAGTGAAAGTATTTTAACTGAAGAATTTATGAATAATTTTATTAAATTATGGATGACATATGATCCATTTTGTAAATTATTAATTTTACCTCAGGATTTTGTTTTAATACATAAAGAATTAACTCCTCCTTTTGGTATTAATTATGATAGAAAAATTACTTTTAATCCTTTAAAATTTGAAAAAAATAGACATCAACAAAAAATATTTTCTAAATTTATTAAAAAAAAAGAAGTTAATGATGACACTACAACTGATTTTAATTTTAATGATGCACTTTTAAATGAAAGTTACTCTAATTTACCTTATGCATTTCAATTTAAAAATTTTTATGTTAGTAAAAATGGAAAATTTTCAACTGATGATTTAGAAGTTTTAAGAATATTAAATAAATTTCAATTAATTGCAAGAAATGATAAATCACAATTTAATAGTTTAAAACAATCATATACTTTTTCAAATTATTTAATAGTTGATGATAAAGAAAATGATGATTTAAAAAAACCTTATTATATACATTATGTAGATGCATGTATTGCATTAAGTAGATATGCAATTTCAATATCTTATAAAGTAGATTTTGAAAATTTAAGAGAAAAATCTGTTAATTCATATGTTTTAAATAAATGGGGACAATATTTTAATGGTCCTGAAATTTTATCTTTATTTAATCAAAGAAGATGTCTTAATGAATATGATTCAAAAATTTCTACTAAAATGGCTTCTTATGTTTTAAAAAGAGTAAATAGAATTTTTAATACTAAAATTAATAGAAATCCAAAAATTATTAAAAATAAAAGTTTTTGGAAAAGTTATTATTATTTTAAAAAAAGAAAAGAAAAAATACATAATAATACATTTAAACAAGTTAGAAGTAATTTGCCTTTTTTAACTAATATTTCTTTAAATAATAATAATGAAAGTTTTATTAGTCATAAAAATAGTGTTTTATATGCAAAAAAAAATACTACTATTCCTAGAAAATCAAAAAATGGAAGAAGATTATCAATGTTTGCAACAAGAAGAGAAGAAAAATCTTTAACTGAAAAAATAAGAGATTCATTTAAATTTTCTTAAATTGTTATTTAATGTAATATAAGAAACGTAAATATTTTAATTGATATTAATAATAAATAAAGCTAAATTTATATTTTAATTATAAAAAATATATAGATTATTTTTTTTTTTCATAAATATTTTCTTCTCTTTTTATAACTGAATCACTTAAACAAACATAAATTCCAAATAAAAATAATAATATTCCTCCAATTATAAAAAACAATTTAATGTATTTTTCATTTTTTTGTTTTCTACAATGATATTGTTCAGTACATATATCAACATCTACTTTTAAATATGTTAAATTTTTTTTTCCTTTAACAGTCATATAAAAATTTTTTTGTATATTTTCAATTAATATATAAATTTCTAATAAATTATTATAAGAATTTTTTTTTTTTTTCTAAATCTTCTTTTATTCCTTCATTTGGAAACGGGAAATATTTATTTAAAAATATTTCAATATTTTCTGAATCAAAAGTAAATTTAATTGTGTCATTTTGATTATATTTATTTTTTTTTTCTTTAAAATAATTTTCTAATTTAAATTCAAAAGTTACAAATTCATTTTCTTGTAAATCTAAAATCATATTACTTAAACTAGTCATTGGAATTGGTATAATATTAATATAATTTTTTAAAAGATTAATATCACTTATGAAATAATCATTATTTATAACATTAATAATTTGATAATCTTTTAACCAATAATTTTTATTATGAACTTTTGATTGATTATAAATATTAGTATATAAAACAATATTAATTCCTAAATCTTCAATTTCTTTAATATTATTTTCATTTGGTTCTGTTAATTTATAAGAAAAATCTGTTTTATTATTTTTTTTCTGACTAATTATAACTATTACTTTTTGAAAACCATAATCATAATATTTAAATAGATTTTTTTGTTGTACTAAAATAGAATTCATATCAATTTTTGTCATAGTTTCATTTTTCCAATTATCAATAAATTTATTTATTATTATTTCATAATTCTCATTTGAAAAATCTCTTAATAAATAAGTTGTATTATATTTTTCATCATAATAAGAAATACTTGTATTATAACCCATAAAATTAGATAAAAAAGATTTAAGTTCTGGATTAAATATCATAGATTTTCCTATAACAAAACTTATTAAAGTTTTTGATTTTATATCATAAAAAACGCTTTCAATTAACATTTTTTGAAATAACTTTAAATTACTTTCTTCATCATTCATAATTTTTTTATGTAATTCTTTATATTTATCATCACAAGCTAATTTTATTTCATTTTCCATTTCACTTTTATCAATATAAAAACTTCTTAAAAAAAGAGTTACATTAATTGATAAATCAATTCCTTTATGACAACGTTTAAAGAAAGATAAATAAGTACTCTTCATTGTGTCAAAATAATTTGAATTTATCATATTTAATTCTTCAAGTGTAAAATTTAAATTATAATTTTCTGTAATATTTTTAATTGTTGATCTATTAAAAAATCTATTTGATAAAGGATAAATTCTATTAATTAAATATATTGGAATTTTATAATCATTTAAAAGAGAAAAATCAGTTTCATTTTTTAATATAATATTATTACCAATCATTGGTCCATTTTCTAAATCAATTTTATTATTGCCATCTGAATCTTTAAAATAAACACAATAATAATTAAAAAATAAACAATTATAAATTTCAAAAAAAAAATTTGTTTTTTCATTATTAGAAATACCAATACCATATAATTTAAAAAAATCATCTATAGAAAAAGGACAATAAGTTTTATAACAATCCGAAAAAGTCCAAATATTTTTTTTTAATATAAGTGTATTATTATTATTAAAAATTCCATTAGTTTCTATTGAACAATCTGATATACAATTACTAATTTTTAAAGAATAATCTAAATTTGAACCAAATATTAAAATATAAAAATAACTATTTGATAAATTTAAATTTATAAATGAATCAGTTATATTTAAACCTAAATTCTTTTGAGTATTATTATATATATCTGGATATGGATTATCAAAACTTACAAAAATTGAAATATTAATATTTGAATTATTTTGAATTATTTCGTTTATATTATTATGTGTTAAACTTATATGAATTGAGTTATTATTTGTTTTAATTATTGGAACTTTAATTTTAAAATATTGATAATTTATAATTCTTCTACTTTTAATATTTTTAATCTCCAATATTTCATTGTCTTCACTATTAAATTCAAATTTAGGAATTTGTCTATTTATACAAGAAAAAATATGTGTTTTAAATATTTCAGTGTCATTTATAAAATTAAATGGAATTATATTATCTTTATTAGGAATTATTTTTGTCATATCATCATAAGTAAAAGTATTAGAAATTTTTCCATAAAGAATAACATTTATATCAGAATGATTCAATATTTCAATAGTTAAATCGGTATTATCATTTAAAATCAATAACAAAATTTTTTGGAAAAATAAATTAGGATATGAAGTTTGATTTTGAAGAAAATCAATCATATTTTTAGTTTGATTAATAAGTGATTCATCTGTTTGATTATAATAATGATATTTTTTAATAATTTCACTTGCTTCATTAGATTCTAAATCTTTTAAAATAAAATTTCTTGAATCAGAAATTGTATATTTAATATTTTTATTATCACTAATAAAATGATTAAGATAAAATTTAAATAATTCAATATCATCTTCTTCTTTTATTTTAGAATCAAAAATAATTCCAATATGATAATAAAAATTATTAATAACATCATTAGGAGTATTTAAAGTTAAATACCATAATTTTTTTTGGGTATAATTTCCACCATTTAATGATAAAATATAATAACTAACTAATTCAAAATTTTTAGCTTTAATTAAAGAATCTACTTTATTTAAAATAGAAGTATTATAAAATTTAACAAAAAAAGAAAAAAATGAAATTTGATTTGTTTTATCTGATAAATACAATATATAATTTTGTTCAAATTCTTTATATAAATTCATATAAACATCTCTATTAAATTTTATTAATTCTTCATTATTTAATTGTATTTTATCACCATATTTTTCCAATCCTTCTTTTGCATCGTTTCCTTTTAAACCAATAAATTGTTTTAATTTATTGTATATTTTTTCATCAATAAAAGTTGTATTTAATGTTCCTAAATTTATTCCTGCTCCTATATAAATTCCTGTTTCATTAAAAAATTCTTTTCCATAATCTTCTAAGTAACCTTTCTTTGAATTACTATTCACACAATAATAAAATGTTTCTGCATCAAATGGTTTTGTTATATTTAATATTCCTTTACTATAAAAATTAAATAAGGATTCTTTATCTTTAAATGGACATTCACTTAAATAGAGATTTTTTATTATTGTAAATAATAATATTAAAATTGATATATTCATTTTTTTAAATGTAAAATTTAAGTTTTTTTTGTTCTTAATTTATTAAATAATATTCACAAAATTAAAAAATATAACATAAAGAAAAAAGAATTTATAATAATTTACTTAAAAAAATGAATATTTAATTATATAAAAAATCTAAATAAAAATTATTAAAAATTTTATACAACATGAAAAAAAATTTAAAACAAACAAAATACAATTTTTTTATATTATAAAATAAAAATTATAAAATAATAAAATAACTAATATTTTTTAGAAGCAATTTCCATTAAAATTTTTCTATAACTTCCATGAGTATCTCCTTTAATATCATCAACTAATTCTTTCCCAATTAAATTCTTATAAATAATTCTAATTTGTGGAATATCAATTTCTTCTCTATAAACAAGAATTCTAATTAACATTTTATCTTTTGTTCCAATTCCTTTAACAGATTTATTAATTTGTTTAGCAAAAAATTCAGAAGGACAAGCAATACTTTCATATAAAGTTAATAAAGCATTTTGATAACTTCCATTAAATTCTTTTTCAATATATTTTCTTAATGAATTTTTTGAAATTTCATAAAAAAAATTACTAAAACTTATAAATTCATTTGGTGAAAGTTCACTAAATATTTTATTAATGTAATCATCATTATTTATCCATCTTCCATTACCAAAATTAAAAAAATCTTGAGCAATATTTTTCATATTGTTTTCATTTATTTTATTATTATTTTCATGTCTTTCACATTTTAATAGTAAAAGAAGTAAATTTTGTAAATGAGTATTTTTTATATTTGAAATTGGTTTTTCTAAATCTTCATTAAATAATTTTTTATATGAATCTTTTATTTCTTTTAAAAATGAGTTTTCTCTTGTACAAATTATTTCTATTATAGTTTCTTCATTTGTTATTAATTTAAATGCTTTATTTAATTGTTTTGCATCAAAATCTCTTTGATTGTCATATAAAGCTAAAATTGTTTTTTTAAAATGTCCACTTAATTTTTTTGAAAAATCGTCATCTAATTCAGTTAAGAATTTATCTTTATATAATAATTTTAATTTTTGACGTTTTTGTTTATTATTTTTCATTGTTACTTTTATTATTGTTTCATCGTCTGCCATAAATTTTTTTAAAGCTTGATGTAAAAGTTCACAATCTTCTTCTAATTTATTTTGTTCCATTAATTAAATGGATTTTTTTTTATTTTATAGTATTATGTATATTTTGAAAAAAGTATTATAAATATTTAATCAATATATTAAAGAGTAAAATTTTATTTTTTAAAATAATTTTGTTAAAATATAAAAATGATTTATAATCATTCATATTGTTTATCAAAATATTCAAAAGCATTAAATAAACAATTTCAACTTATTGAAAAAGAAAAAGAATCAATATTAAAAAGAATAAATAGTGATGATTTAGAATTTTATAATTCAAAAAAATTAAATTGTGAAAATAAAAAAGATTACACATCAAGAACTCGAAATCATAATTCAAAAATATTTATGAATATGTATAAATAAAAATAATATAATTTAGGTCAAAAGAAATTTCTTCTACTTTTTTCCCAAAATTATCTCCTTATATTACTAGTATAAATCAAGTTTTAAAATTAAATAGAGGTAAAATTAGACAATCAAATTCTACTCAATTATTAATTAAAGGAAATCATAATTCTTATCGTACATTTTATGATGTTTCAGAAGTTACTTCAAATAAAGAAGATATTTTTAATAATAAAGAAAAACTTAATAAAAATATTTCTGAGATTAAAAAAAAACATAAAGAAAAACAAAGATTAAGATATAATAAAAGAGAGGAAAATAGAAAAATGATTTTAGATTCTTTTAGAAGAAAAAAGAATTTAATTGAAATAAAACATTATGAAATAAAATATAATTATATTGATAAACATATTCCTTTTGCAAGATTGGATTCTCATACTTCAAGATTTGATAATTATAAAATTAAAAAAATTAATATTGATGATGATAAATTAAAAAATAAAATTAAAATAATATATAAGAAAAAAAAATAAAAATTTGAATAAATAATAATTTATTAAAAAATAAATTTTAATTTATTTAAATTAATTAAAAAAAATAAATTGAAAAAAATGTTTAACAATAACAACAATCAAAGACAACATATTTTATGTCTTTCAACAAGAACTTGGATAAGAGATAGTCATGGATTATATGATTATGAATCAATACAAACAAAAAATTTAAATTTAATAATTGGAGAATCAATAAAAATAACAAGAATAAAAAATGATCTTATAACAAGTCCAATTGATAAAAAAATTCAAAATGATGAAGAATTAATTTTAAATATTCAATATCAACCAATTAAAGATAGTTTCAAAATTGAAAATCCAGTTAAATCATTTATGCAAACAACAGAAGAAAATATTAATAATTTATCAAATAAAATTTGGTATGTTTTAAAATCTGAAGAAATTAATAATCAAAATTTACAAAAAATAAATAATATAAATGAAGATTATTATTTATGTAAAAATGATATAATAAAATTAGGAAGAGTAAAATATTCATTAAATCATATTTCAATATCAGAAACTCCAAATATTATAAATATTAATTCATTACATAATAATTTATCATATAATATAGAAAATATTAATAATTATACAGAACCTGTTTTTAATTTTATTTTTGTTATTAAAAATGAAATAAATGAAAATAATAAAGAAAATATATGTAAAATTTGTTATTGTAATGAGAATAATGAAAATAATCCTTTAATTCATTTATGTAATTGTTCAGGTGGAATTAAATTTGCTCATTATTTTTGTATTAAAAAATGGATGGAAACAAAATTAATAATTAAAGAAAATGAAAAAAAAACAGTTAAAAGTTATAATATTAAATCATTTAATTGTGAAATATGTAAAACTCCTTATCCATGTAAGTTTATATTTTATTTTATAATTTTAATTATATTTAAATATGTAAAAATTAGATAGATTTAAAATTGAAGGAAAAAAACAAATTTTTAATTTAATTGATATAGAAAAACCAAAAAATAATTATATATTATTAGAATCATTAAATCAAGTAAAAGATAATTGTAATATTAAATCAATTCATGTTATTAATTTAAATGATGATGAAATTAAAATTGGAAGAGGACATGAATGTGATGTTAAAATTAATGATATTAGTGTATCTAGAATTCATGCTTTATTAAAATATGATAAAAATAATGGAAAGTTATTAATTAGAAATTTAAAAAGTAAATTTGGTACTCTTATTCTTTTAAAAAGACCTTTTGTTATTAAAGAAAAAAAAATTAATTTTCAAATTGGAAGAACTTTTATTGAAGCTTTTTTAATGAATATTAAAGACTTTGAAATTATGAAAAATATTGAAAAAATTCAAAAAGAAAAAGAATTATTGAAAAGAAATAGTATTAAAAATAAAAAAGTATTTAATGATATTAATTCTAAAAGTATAAATAGTAAAAATAATATTAAGAAAAAATAAAGTGTATTTTTTCTTTAATAAAAATAATTTTTTTAAACTAATTAATATTCATAATTTATTTTTTTTGTTTAAATAAATGTCAATAAACAATGATTTAATAAATCAAACTAAAAATAATTCAAAAGAAGAAAACACAATAAAAAAAATTATTCAACCAAAACAAAAAATAGAATTAGAAAATATAAATAAACAATTAAAACATACAGAAGAAAAAAATCAAATATTAAATTCACCAAATTCTCAAATTCAATGTACCGTTATGGTAATATATTCCTATTCAAAAATAACTCATACATCAATTATAAATACACATAAAAAGACAAAAAATACAATTTTATTAAATGACATAATAACACAATTAGAAAAAGAAATTCCATTAGAAAATTTTCAAATATCATATTATAACGAATTAGAAAAAAATTATTATTTAATAGGAAAATATCCCTTAAATAAAGAAAAAGAAATAATATTTAAATTTAACTCAAATAAAATAATAAATGATAATATATTTATAAAAATAAAACTACGTCAAATTTTCGAAAGAGAAAATTTATTAAAAATGGAATTTATTGAAGGAGAAAATGATAATGGAGAAGAGGCAATTCAAAAATTTGAAATTGGAGAAAATAATAAAACAAAAAGAGCAAAAGAAAGAAAAATTGGATATATAATAAGAAAAGTTTATATGTGGAGAAAAATGTATTCTGGATTTATTGATGATAAAGGAAGAAGAATTAAATTAACTTTAGAAGAAGCTGCTGAAAAAGTTGGTATTAGTAAAAAGAGTTTAGATGATTATTTAATACAATTAAGAGTTGGGAAAATTTTAGGATTTGATTTTAATGAACATCAAAATGATAAAGTTGGAATTTTAAGAAGTTTTGTTAGGAAACATAGGAAAGAATTAAATGAAAAATGTGATTATTGATAAATTAGATTTTTTTTTTTTGTGTGTTGATTAATTATTTATTTATGTAATTAAGTTTTTATTATTATTTTTTTTTATTTTTAAATTTTTTTTATTTTTTTGAGTTTAATATTAATATTTTTTATATAATAAAGAATTATTTAAAATTGCATTAAAATAATTTAAAATATTAAATTTGAAGGATATATAAATTTTTAATATGGGGATTGGGGATTGGGGA
>JAEEGL013186355.1_pt1 | contig 13141 bp, 16 predicted proteins | sample 9134231 | NCBI WGS metagenome assembly JAEEGL01 (sample SAMN16246548, study PRJNA631951) | gut metagenome | biome: gut microbiome; feature: rumen; material: fiber-attached | host: Bos | place: Iran: Karaj | collected 2018-10
CTTTTTCATAAGATATAGCGCAAGTAATGCTTACGCATCACATGCTATCGAGTTCGAGTTTGTTGGTAGCAAAAATCCGTTTCCAACAACGGATTTTGCTACTCTACTATCCTCTACTCTCTTTCACGAATGGCTATCTAAAACGTTAGCTTATAAGAACGTAGATTGTCGAAACATGTTTTGAATGAGTTGACTGTTAAATTGTCTGCACCAAAGAAATAACCACGTTTAGCTAATATCTCTATAACCTTATCAATCTTGTAAATGATTTGGAATCCTCTACTTACATATGGACCAAATCTCTCAGGATTGTTAGTATATAGACGTGTATCATTAAATGGTTGAGATGTCTTACGTTGTATATACATAATAGGCATAGTCTCCTTATTAGCTTCTACCTCGTCTCTATATACTAGATTAATGTTATCAGGTACTTCCAAAATATCTACAAGAAACATTATATCATCCCACTCAAATACACATCTATCTAAACGTTCAGCTTTACCTTTTAAGAAGTTGTATGGCATAACAGGATATAACGTTTTCTCATCCCACCTGTTACTAGCAATACCAGTACGTACACGATTACGTTTCTTCTTTAGATCCTCTTTAGATAGATCATTCTTATCCTTTAAATAATGGCAAGCAATAACTAAGAAATCTTCTTCACCCGATGTATCATAACTACCTAAATATAACTTAACAAGATTAATATTGTCAGGTTTAAGAGAACCAATATTAATACCCCATTCAACACTATAAGGTGAAACAGGTGATATAAGGTTAGATATAAGATAAACCTTAAAATCATCCTTATTTCTTTTAATAGTAGAAATAAGGTTTAATAGTTTAGATGGTTCACCTTGTAAATATGCTTCATCAGCCATAACCTCTTCATAGAACAAATTATGTATTTGTGGATATTGTAATGACTTATATGCTGAATTTCTAGATAATGCAAAGAAGTTACCAGCTTCTTTACCTAGTACATTTCTCTGTTCGCCAGAATCTACATCAGTTACATATTTAGCAAAATATAACTTACCTTTAGATCTAGTAATATGATCAAATGCACCATCTGTCATATCCTTAATGAAATCTGTTTTGTCTGCAAAATATGCTTCAGTATCGTAAACTGTAGCATCATGACGTCTTATATAACCGAATTGTTTATTATCATACCATGCATCAGCTAAACATTCACAAGAAATAGTAAATGATTTACCACGATTACGTCCAGAAAGTATAAAGGCAATATCAATATCTCTACCTTCTAGCTTAGTACTTTCATTAAACGTTTCTGAAAGGTCATACCCATGTTGAGCATGACCGTTCCACTTTTTGAATAACTTTAGTCTTTCCATTATAACTTCCTCCTTGTTATTAAATCACTTAAATATGATGCACCAATAAATTCAAATTCATCCATATCTCTAATATAACCAGAACCATTACTTTCATATGTTGTACCATTAATAGTACAGCTAGTTTTTTCTGGATTGAATTTAACTATTTTTCTTTTACCTGCACTAAGTTTTGGAATATCGTATGCTTCTTCACCATACATACCTTCAGGTATACCAGATGCAATTAATTCAAAGTGGTTATCATTATCTGTATACATATATTGCTTTTTTGAATTTATCTTCATTTTCTTAATTGACTTCTTAAACATAAACTTACCAAGATCTTTTAATTTATCATAATCTGAATTAAATTTATTGCAATATTCTTTTATTTTTAAATCAACATTATTATTATATTCATCTACAATAATTGCATTATTTTCATTATCTTCACAATATATAGAATCTGTATCTGAATAAAGCCAATTATCAAGTTTTAATGCTAATGAAATAAGATTTTTTCTTGCATAAGCTGCTGTTTCTATACCCCAATGTGGTGCTAAATATGCATTATCTCTTTCTAAAGTAAAATCATTTTCTTCATATTTTTTAACTGTAGCACCATATATACTATTAGTTTTCTTCTTTTGTATAATTGTACCAGTAGCTTCTTTTTTAATATATTCTTCTTCAATTACTTCGCGTAAGTATTCAGGTAAATAATCTTTTCTAGCTACGTCTAATGATAATACATCATATTCTAATGTTTTGCATCCATTTATAAGTAGATTAAGATCAACATTAGTAAGCATTAATAATTCAGTATCTTCATTAAGTTTTTTACCATTAATATCTTTCATATATGTAAGATAACTACTAATTCCATAAATTTTTCTTATTCTTATTTTCATTAATGCAAAATATCTATCTTCATTATCTAAAAAGAATTGATAATTACTCTTATTTGTAGATTTAAGAGGTTCACAGATATGTTTTTCAATAAGTAAATCATATATATATGCACTCTTACGATCATATTCAACCATTAAAAATTCATCTATAATAAAATTTCTTACATTAGCTACACATATACCACCAAAATATGATTTTAATAATCTAGAATAATCATAATAATTTGTTGGATATATTTTCTTTGCTAAATCAGAATCACATCTTTTCTTTATCTTTTTAAGTACAGATTGTGTAGGTGTTATATAAAATTTTTGATCTGGCTTAAAAATATTATCTATAAGATCTTGTGCTTTTTTAGCTATATCATACGCATCATGCTTAGGTTTATCATACCAATGAGATATATCTCTAAACTCAAATACTTTTTTAAATGTAAAACTATATTCACCAAATAGAGTACAATCTTTATCATAATTTTTTAAGAAATAATATAACATTTGTAAATCATCTGTATAAATAAGTAGAACGTCTGTATGAAATTCATTTAGATATTGTAAATCATATATATCTTTAAGTTGATTTAATTGAGCAATTAACTCTTCTATAGTTTTACCTATGTAATGAGTTTCATTACTTAAAGATAATTGCCATGATTTAACATAACCAGCACCATTATATGTGAATGTATTTAATGTAATACCAACACCAATATCTTCAATATATTCATGGTGTGCTTTTTTCTTACATAACGTATGAATCTTCATAACTTCCTCCTTAGAACTTGATAAGGTCTCTTGCTCTACCCATCCAATCTGCAAGTTCACTATATGACTTTATACCAGATCCTTTACCTGTGGCTAATTCATTCATTAAATCTCTATAGTCCTGCTCATTATCTAATTGCATTGCATATTTCTTCATAAACTCATAATATTCTTCTTTAATGCTTTCAAAATTCTCTTCTACCATAGTTCTTGATTGTACTTCTTTTACTAACATATCATTCATTTGAGCTTTATTTAATGATTGTGCATTTGTTGCTTCATATATACCACTTTCCTCAAGAGTATTAAGAGCTTCATTTTTAAGACTTTGGACTGTAGGTACCTCTGTATTAATAAATGCTTTCTTCTGAATTTCCATTGCAGAATCCCATTTTTTATAACTAGTAGATATAAGACCTTTTTTATTAATAAAGTCTGAAGATGGTAATGACATTTGATTCAAATAATGCTTAGCTACATCTTCACCAAAGTTTTTCTTAATTGCTCTTATACGAGCATTTACTTTTTGAATTTGATTTTTTAAAGATGGTGTATCAACCTTTTTATTTTTACTACCTTTAGTCCTCGCCATAATATCCCTCCTGATCAATATCACACTCAGGTCTCATTTTACCTTTTCTACGACCATACCTAGCTATCTCTATAGGATCCTCAATAAGATCTCCTGACCAAAATAGTTCATCGAATAACTCTGGATCTTTATCTTTAAGCTCTGTAAGTGCATCTAAACATTCTTTTATCTTTGACATATCTGTTTCCTCCTTATATAAATTAAATTGTCATTTAGGCTTCGCGTAATGCTTTGAGTAATGCGAAATAGTGTTGCATATTTTCACTATGAGATACTCTTCTAAGATTATCTAAACGATTATCAGATTTATCACCATTAATATGATCAATCTCTTTTTCTCTCTTAATACCATGCCATGCATCAAATACTAATTTATGAACAGTTTTAGTTGTAACTCCACCGTATTCCCAATAGATATTTGCCGTTACGTATCCCCTGTTGTTATAACCTTCTTTTAATCTACTTTGTACGATATGACCGTCTTTATCATACCATATACGATATATATGACCATCATCACCTGCGTAGTAACCTTTTGAATCTTCAATATACTTAACTTTTACAACTTCATCATCTTCATTTAAAAATGAATATTTTTGCATATTGTTGATATAGCGTCTTAATCCTTTCATACTTTAATCCTCCTTATCTGGCATAATAACTTCAATATCGTCATCATTTAAAATATCTGGGTCTACGTTAAAAATATAAGCCATTAAAACTGTTTTGATGTCTAAGTTACGTTGAAACTCATCTTCATCTGACCAATACATTAAACCGAGTTCTAAACAAATACCCTCATACCACTTCCATGAATCCTCACATTGATACTTTCTAATTAATGCAACTATAGGATCAAAATCATCATTCATGTAGCACTTCCAAAATTCCTGTTTTGTCATAATATAATCCTCCTTAAATTTCTCCATTATTTACTACAAATTCTTTTCTACCTTCTACTATATCAAGATAGATTTGACCATAATGCTTAACTTCATCATAATCTTCAACTTCTGCTGCATTCATCATTGTTACTACTAATCCCTTTAAATAACTTTCCTTTGTCATATCCTTGTCCTCCTTTGTATTAGGTTGTTATTAATTAACTGTTAATTATATTATACCACATCTGAAGAAAATTGATATAGGCAAAATGACAAAAATGCATCCACTTTTTTGTTTATAATTAACAAAAACGACTGTACTATCATAAAGATAGCACAGCCGCCTTATTAGGAAAATTCCCTTCTATAAAGACAAGGAGTACATGAAAAGACATCCCTCCTAGTGGAGGCTTAATTACTTTTGTAATAGGTCATATAGAAATGATTATTTCCTCTAATACCTAATTTATTGTATATAGTAGAGCTTATCTTTATAGTTACAAGATCATCCTCATAGTAAATTGAGAACTCGCCCGTTGCTGGGTTGATTAAATCAGGATAACCTTCATCAACGTTATCTACAATTGATATACTAATGATATTGTTGATCTTTGTCGCAATGTTAGGATCTTCTGTAGAAGCATATACCTTATACATATCACCATCTTGGTTGAATTGAGCCTTAGCTATATCAAACTTTACCACGTCCATATGTCCGCCACCACTCGAACCTGGTGCCCATCCATAGGAATTTCTACCAGTACAAGTAAGTATTTTGCCATTATCACTAGCAGTACTACTAGGAACACTTGCAATAGTATCCCATCTAGAATAACCATAACCTTCTTCTGAATCATACCAAGATCTTAACACTTTACCAGAATCACTACTGCCAATTGATGGTAATCCACCTTCAGGAGTTGCCCATCCATAGCCATTGGAATCCTTAGTAAGAACCTGACCATTCTGTCCACCAATAGGAACTTCTCTAACAGTAGCCCACTCAGGAGCAACTGTAGTTTGTGTTTGAGGTATAGCTTTTAATACTTTACTCTCATCATCTAAAGTAGGAGTAGGAACAACAGCTCCACCACCGCCACCGCCTTCAGATATAGCATCAGCAATGGCATTTAAACCTTCCTCTAAACCTGCAATAACGTTTTTCATTTTGTTTACCTCCGTTATTTCTTAATATATACACCATCTCTAAGTAATTTAGAGATCATTTCTTGTTCTGTTTCTGTACCAGAACATGTTACTTTAACTTTAGAACAATATACCCATCCATTATATGCACCAAGTTTCTGATCACCGCGATAAGTATTATATCCATACTGTGAATAATAGCCTTTAGTATATTTTCTAGGCTGATTACAAATTATATATGGACTAGAGTGAGATAATAAGCATGTTGATCCACTTAAAGAACCAGATCTTTGTACTTCTGGAGCTGCATTTGCTAAATGAGTGGCTTTATCAAATATACCATTAACACTATTCGCACCGGCTAATAATCCACCAGCAACTGCACCAGCAGGTCCACCCATCATAAATCCACCAACAGCACCACCTATAGTTGATCCTAAATCACCTATTATACCCATAATGTCATTTTTCTTAGATGCATAATATGCACCATAGTTAGCTCCATTAAGAGGCAGATTGAATAGGCAATTTCCATTATAGCTATATAAAATCTGGAATTCACCCCAAGATCCAAATCCAATTTGTTTTAATGATTTAGCAACCCAAACTTGAGCAACAAACTCACCAGTAACAATGTTACATTTATATTTAATATACATTTTGGACCAAATAATATCATCTGTTACTAAAGGTACAAAACCTACTAATGGTAAGTATAACATATATTTTGTAGATGTAAAATCTAACCAAGAGTTTACAGGTCCAGGTACTTGAACTGTACCAGTTGTAACTTGTACCCACATGGATGCTGCTTTTGTCATAGATATTCCAGTACTTACACCAGCCATATGAACAACTCCAGCAGTACCAGCTGTAGCCTTAAATGGTACCATACCAAACATTACAATCTGTGACATAGGATCCATGTTCCATTCAGCAATAGCATCTTTATAATCTTCAGTCCATAACCATGAAGAAAATTCTTGTAACTGTGACGGTGTAGGTAAATATAATTGATATAATCCAGTAGAAGTTATGTCTAGTCCTGGTAATGGATCATCAGATGTTTTACCGTCAAAACCTTCTGGATGATAATTATCATTAGGATCTTCTGGATCTGTTGGTACTGGTGTATCATCATCATCATCTGAAAATACATGACTATCATCATAAGGATCAGGATATGGATCATCTGGATTAACAATTGTACCACAATCTAATGGGCATAAAGTATTACTTGGATGTGTACCAGTATTTCCACCACCTAAGCAATAAGCATTAGATGGATCAAATACTTGGTTTCCCCATCCTTGATAACATGTTACAGTATTATTTTGATCACCCATAAATGTAGTAGGTCCATTCCATGACATTAATGGAAGTGGATAGCCACTAAATGGTTCTCTTAATCCATATATTGCAATCCAGTTTGAGTTTTCTTTTACATCATAGTTAAATACACCTATAACAAATTGATCACTTGGATCAGGTCCCCAGTTATTAAATTTATCTGGAACATATATATAATTATAAGGCTTACCAGCATCCCACCAAGATCTAAAAGCTACAGAATCAGTTGCACTACCAGATGATACGCCATCAAGATTATAAGCATAAAAATCTATAGTAGTAAGAGTCATATATTTTAAGAAATCTAATGAATCTGGAGTTATATCTCTAGGAAATCCGTCAAATACTCCAGTTGCTCCACCTTGCCAATACTGATGCCAGCAATAATTCCATCCTTCTCTACTTAAAGTAGCTATATCATATCCTGAAGGTTGATCACCATTTTGGATAATTTGAGCAGGATGTACAACTGTTTCTCCATTTACTTCTTCAGACCATTCACCAGTTGAAAACTTAAAATAAACTCCGAATAAACCACTTTCACCATCTTGATGTATACCAAATGCCCATCTTATAACGCCATCATCACCAATAGGATACCAGAATTTTGTTTCTATATCTCTTGTAGATGTAACTGTTACTCTATATGGCTCTAATGTATCTGGATCTATCATTATGTCGCCTTCTTGATAAGGCTGACCAGTAGCTGGATTTATAACAGGTTCTCCACCTGTATCATGATAATACAAATAATCCTCATAATCATAGTTTTCTTGAAATCCTGGTAATGTATGAGTATATGCATAATAGAACATACTAAAACCAATTGGTTGTTCTTCATTAGTAACAATACATGGCTCTCCACCAGAATCTGGACCGACGAAAGAACCAATTCTAATTCTTTGGCCAAGATAATCCATTGATTTACCCGCGTAATTAGTTGCTGGCACTTCCATCACCTCCATTTATCAATAACACTAATGTAGGCTTTTTAGAAGCCACATTATCATCCCATAACTTACCAAAATTTCCATTTTCAGGATCATTTTCACCAATAATACTTACAACTCTATTTGCTTGTACAGGATAAGTATCATCAGGTATAAGAGCATTAGCTAATACATTTGCTTGACCATCATCATTAGACGCTGATGTTCTACCCTGTCTTACAACGAAAGCATAAGTATCTAATATAGAATTTTTATAAGTACGTAATACATCAACTTCACATTCAACATAAAGACGATTATGTGTAGTAATTATGTTTTTAATAAAATAATATCTACTTAAAGTACCTATATGTACATAATTTTTAGAAAATATTCTTTCATCATACGCTAAATCTAATACAGGTTGCAATATATTAGTGTCATCTTTAAATCTGACATTACGTATCTCTATTTCACCGTTTAATGTTTTATTGATTGTACGAGGATCATCTGAGGTATTATACATTTGTATAGTCATAATAATACCTCCTATTTAAGTCTATTGAATATAGCTTCCCACGTTTTTGGTCCAACACTACCATCTACTGTTAAACCATTAGCTTTCTGGAAGGATTTTACTGCTGCATCTGTTGCGGGACCAAAAGATCCATCAATATCGCAATTAACAACAGACTGTATAACCTCAACAGCATCACCCTTCATAACATTACCTTTACGATAATAACAAACCTTTAACTCATTAAATTTCATATCGTCACCTCCAGGAGTTGGCGTTGGTGTCGGTGGTGTAGGCGGTACAGGTTCACTATCATAAATAGGATAACCATAACCTAAGATACGAGTATTAGTTCTATAATACTTATTCTTCACTACATACCAACAATGTGATCCAGCATTACCTTCTACTGTATAAACAAATGTATTGTCATAATCATATACAATACCAATATGAGAAGGACCTGCTGAGTTCTTAAAATAGATAGAGCAACCTTTCTTAGGAGTACTGCCAAAACGATTAGCTGCCTTCATATAATTAACTTGATACCTTACAACCGCACCATAGTTGTTGTATTGTGGTCTACAAAGCATTTTACGTGCTTTATCTATACCAAATACTTTAAGGAAACAATCATCATGGTACTGGGTGCACCAGTCGTAACCATTTACTAGATGCCTCCACGTGCGGTCACCACTTTTATATAAATACCAATCTGTTGTATCAATATATGCACCATAAGGTTGCTTATTACTACCGAGAGGATTTTCTGCTGTACCGACTTGAGCTAAAGCATATTTCAATAATTCTTCAACTTGTCCCATGCTATACCTCCTTTACTTTACGCAGTTACGATGTATAAAATCATTGACTAAATAATCACCTAATTGAGCTACTGTGGCAATATCAAAAATACCTGTTAATATTTGAGCATATGTTGTTACGCCTATGTTACCCCATTCACGCATTACGTAATCATCGAAACGATTAATGAACTCTTTAGAAGTCTCATCTTTACGTCCATTAAGAAATTCTTTTAATGTTTCATCTTTACGATTTTGTAAGAACTCTCTTTCTAACGCATTAGTAACATTATTGTAAGTAACAGTACGATTATCTGTTCTATTGGCGTTATTAGGACTATACTCAGTCTCATCGTAATCATCATGTTGGCTATGAGTTGTTTTCTCTTTATTAAGCCATTCGCTAGATCCACTATCAAATGAAGATACTTGTGATGTATCGTCATAAGAAGCATTATGATGAGTAGTTTTTTCCTTACCATCTTTTGTAAGATTATCAGTCATATTACCAGTCTGTGTATTAGTCTCTTTTTCTTTACCAGTTGGAGTAAATGTGGTCTTTTCTTGACCAGTAGGTGTAAATGTATCTTTCTCTTTACCACTATAAGTAAGTATACTATGAACATGTTTGTTATAGTTATCAGCAGGATTATCAAGTATATTAAGTGCCTGTGCTATTTTGTTTACCCAAACCTGATTATCTGCTAACCAAGTTTGATAAGCCTTTTTAAGATCAGTCCATGCACCGCTAACTGTAGTAACTAAATCTTCCATCTTTTCAGTAGTATAGTTATAATATCTACCAGTTAAGAATTTGAATGTCCAATATTTACGTAACATTAATGCTTTTACATCAGGACCACTTAAGACTAATTTTGTTTCGGTACCTGTAGGATTACCCATATCATCATATGTAGGAATTGTAGCCTGTAACTTCATAAAGTCATAATTTTGTTCAACTGTTTCACTAAAAACTAGTAAACCACAAAGATCCCATTCTTTACAAACAGGAGGTTCATTTATATCCCAGATATACATTATTCTGCACCTCCCTCTTCTACATTTTCTTCATTAATAGAACTCATATATTTGTCATAACCTTTAGACCATGCATCAGAAAAACGTACTGTTGCAGTTCTATTGAATACTTTGTTATAACTATCCACAAATGCTTGTCTACATTTAAGCATATCATTAGGTCTAATCCAAGCTGCTACACTATCAGCTGTAACTTCTTCTACTGATTGCTGAGCTTGCTTAAAGCTATTTTCATATTGCATACCAAACATTTGATAGAATCTTCTTAATAAATCATTATAATAAGTAGATAAATACTGTATCTTATCAACAGCAGTGTAATCACCTAATTGCTGGATGTTAATACCAGGTTGTCCATCTACTCCTAATTTTGATAAACCTTTACTAGTGAATGTAAAAGGTTCACCATTTTCACTATTTTTAAATGCCTGTTTTAATTCTTGTTCAATTCTACTATCGTCAACTCCAATAACAGGGAATAATCTTGCGAACTTGATCAAACATGTCTCGCATGTGTCAAGTAAATTGAATTTTTCTGTGAATCTATTTAAGATAACTAAGTCATTTCTATGTAATGAATTATTCCAGCAAATGGCACTATTTACTCCATCTACACACTTCTGTTTGTTTTGTACTGATAAGGTGTTGATGTTGAACATTTCAGGCTGACCATATTCATCCAGCATACCACCCTCGGAGCAATAGCCAAGTACTTGCTTACCATTATAATCAAATATTCCACAGCATCCCATGTATGATAAATGACAATAGAATTCAATCCATTCAGTCTTAATACTATCATCAAATCCTTCGTATTCAAACATTGAACTTAAGAATAAAAGTAAATTACAGAATATATCATTTTCACGAAGGAATTTTTTCTGTTTAGTAGTAAGGAATGGCATTTTGTCAAATAAATACATAGCGCACCTCCATGTAAAAAATTGGGGCTTTGATGTTATCTCCACCCCACGATAAGAGGAAAATTAAGTATGAAAGTATGAAATATAGGATATATTAATCGTTCAGGTAGATGATACCATTTTCACTAGGATCAGCTACATAACGACGATTAGCTGTTAACTTAAATACGTTACGATCATTCCACTGATCATACATAGATACGAATCTATCACGATCCATAGTTGCGACTACAGCATCCTTGTCATACATGAATCCAATAATATCTTCGATAGTAGTAGTTGCAGTACCATCAAGAGATACCTTTACAGTTGTAGGAGCTGTAGCAATACCCCAGTTAACAACCTCATTATGCTTAGGAAGTTTAACATAAGACTCGTTAAATGTATCTCCCCAATACTTAGCATAAGAAGCGGTTACACCAATAGACAGATCAAATTTAAGATCTGCTTCAGATGTACGTCTCTCAACACTACCATCATTGTATAACTTGTTCATCTTATTCAGATTCTTCATATCAATAATGAACTGCTTACGAATCCAATCAAGATAATCAGCATTCTGTAATGCAGTATCTGCTGTAAGAGCTGTACCTGTATTAACATTAGTATTGTACTCAGTTAAAAGGTGACGTACTCTACGTGCTGCATTTACACCAGGCGTAGCTGCTGTAGCTTCTTCATAAATTGCTGCCATGATACCACCAATCGCAGCATCAGACAGACCCTGCTTAGCTAACTTGTATGCATTACGCATACGAGTATAAAGAGCATCAATGAAACCTTGAAGTGCTTCAGGTCCACGGAATGCTTCTCTAAGCTGAGTATCATATGCTACATCTTTCCAAGAGAAAGTAGGAATGTACTGCTCAAAGAACTTCTGAATAACACCTTCCTTACGTACTTCCTCATAAGGATTCTCAGGATGTGCGATATCCCATTCACTAGAAGTCTCAGCTTCCTGTAAAACAAAGCTAAGTTTTTGAAGAATAGAACCATATTCGAAACTATCAACTACGATTCCTCTTCCTTCATCTTCAGCTTCATCAATTGAAATGACTGTTCTCCCAACGAGATCATACATCTCATTGTAAACACCTTCTGTAAGCATTGGATCAGAAAATGCATCCTGACCAAACTTAACAAAAGAGCTTAAGTCAATGACATTTGTACCGGTATAACCGATATTTTTTGCGATTTTGTTAACAACACTATAAATCTGAGCTGCTGGCATTGTTATTGCCCTCCTTTTCTGATTGTTCTGGAGCTGGTTGCTCCTGTTTACTGTTCATTTGTTTCATCAGTTCGTCCATGTTTTGCTTCATTGAGTTCATTAAATTCTCTTTCATAGCTTCAAAGTAGTCCTTCATATCTTGGAATGACATGGACGTTACTTTATCTTCCACCTCTGCCTTTTTAGCTGGTGTTAAGATCTCTGGATCTGTTTTTTCAAGTGCTTTCATGAAATCACTCATATTACTTTTTCTCCTTATCTTCTACATCTAGTTTGTCACATAGTTTCTGAAGTGCAAGTGTGTTATTGTTTAACGCTTCACTCATTTTGCTTATCTCTTCTTTGTGCTCTGATCTCATATCTTTGACTTCATCTCTGTATGAGTCTGTTTGGTACTTTACATAGTAACCCATACCTAAGCAAGCCACAATTGGAAAGCCTAGTGAGCCTATTAATTGTGCCCAATCCACTATATCACCTCCTATATATTATTACATGATTGTTTTATCCCCGTTATATTGCTGTAACAACCACTTAATACTATTGTAACAATTTATTATTATAATTAGATAGCCATTCGTGAAAGAGAGTAGAGGATAGTAGAGTAGCAAAATCCGTTGTTGGAAACGGATTTTTGCTACCAACAAACTCGAACTCGATAGCATGTGATGCGTAAGCATTACTTGCGCTATATCTTATGAAAAAG